>ERZ1048068.16-NODE-16-length-156789-cov-22.134508_pt1 | contig 156789 bp, 125 predicted proteins | sample MGYA00383098_ERZ1048068 | MGnify/ENA primary metagenome ERZ1048068 (study PRJEB29581, sample SAMEA5548368) | metagenome | biome: marine; feature: coastal; material: water | depth 1 m | study: Short-term variability in the microbial, nano- and picoplankton...
CAGAAACATAATTTCGTGTGCCATCTGGCCGTTCTAAAATCTCCATCGTAGCATCTATTTTAGGTTCGTCAGGAATCCCCTGACCACCTGCCGTTTCTAAAAATAGAATCGGTAGATTTGACGAATTAAAACTAAAAGGCGCAGGATCTGGATCTGTAAACCAAGACGGTGTATTATTATAGGCAATCGTTTCTCCTGTCACTTCTAAAGAAAGTACTGGAATCGCAGTCATGTCGGAGGACGTCAACGACTCGTTATGAACTTGAACCGCGAGCGTATTCGTTCCATTTACAAGCATGTCTGTATCCAGAAAAAAACGTTCCGGGGCGAGTCCACGATACAGCCGTGCTTCATGCAACCCATCTGTTGCCTGGTCAAAAGGCACGGGCGACCCTGAAACCAAATGTCTCGCAACTTCTACTCCGTTGATATAGGCCACAAAACCATCGTCATAATCCATGTCTAAAACCAACCTATTGATATCCGAAATATTAATTATTTCAAAATCACGACGCATAAATACAGAAATCTGGGGTGAGGGTATTTCCGTCGTGTCATCCCCATCACCGTAGCCAAATCCAGATGACCCCGTTGACCAACCTGAAGGGGTATATCCTGACTGCATCCAGTACGACACAGGCTCGACTGTTGGAGCCGTGTAAAGAAACGTGTCATTTGGCAAAACAACGCTTTCCCAATGATAGGTTTGAGCTTGCAAGGATGAAAAACCCACCAAAAAAAGAAGTACATATTTATACATAAAAACTGGGGTATAAGAATAAAATATTGATTGACAAGATACGCTATAATTTTTACTATTATCGAAAAAAAAGTATTTTGATTCTTATTATTTTATTAATTTTACCGCGCAATCATTTTCAAATGGGGACGACTGGTTTTGACAGCAAGATCAATCAAAAGGCAAGCATGTCGAGTAAGGAAACATACCTCGCAAAACTCTGTTTCAATTTTTTTACACGGCGAAGATAACTACGCTATGGCTGCATAATCTGAATTAACAGTAGGATTAGGCCTCGGCCCACAAGGTGGGCAAGCCATACATCTCCGGAAAGCCCTGGTATGCGGCGGTCCATTTAGAGGTGTCGTAAATGCATACATAGGAAACGTAGGCTTCGATACTTTTCCGAAATTAAAGGAGCTAAGTTTGCAATAGCCTGTTTTTAGGCGGTTCCAAATCGAAAATCAATTAAAAACTAAGCATGTAGAAACCCTTGAGGTTGCTTGTTTGGACCCGGGTTCGATTCCCGGCGTCTCCACAATGCATCGCAAGAATACTGCGAATGAAACAACAAAAAGCCCTTTCAAATAAATTTGAAAGGGCTTTGCTAATTTTAAGCGCCTGAACTAAAAGCACAGCAAAACGCATGCACCAACTGGAAGCTAAGGTGAGCCTTTTATTCAACATTGCAATCCCTCAAAACACTACAACTTCTCGTCAATCCTCCTAAAAAACAAACAAGCTATTGTTAAAAATATTTTTTGTTTCTTGCAGAAAACTCCAACCAAAAATGAAACTGCTCGCCATCTTAATCGGAATCCTATTTTTGGCATTTGTTGTGGTACAGCTTTTTGCTATCAACAGCCAACGAACTATTGAAACCTCTCCTTATACGGTCACTAAAACATACAACAGCTTTGAAATCCGAAAGTACGAAGCCACTTTGTTTGCCTCTGTGAACCTAACCACCAAGAACTACAAAAAAGCATCAAGAGAAGGATTTTCTATCTTAGCAGGCTATATTTTTGGCAAAAATGTGACGAATGAAAAAATAGCGATGACCGCTCCAGTCACCATGTCTTTAGGTGACGACATGACCATGCAATTTATGGCCCCTAAAAAATATAAAAAAGAAAACCTTCCTGAAGCACTTGAATCAAAAATTCAATTTAGAAAAGAACCTGCACGTACAGTTGCAGCCCTCACATTTGGTGGTTGGGCAAACGATGCAAAAATAGCGCGCTACAAAGAACAGCTAACCTCAGCGCTTAACAGAGAAGGAATTGCGCATACCGGACGGTTCTATTTTTTGGGATACAATCCACCCTACGAAGTTTTTCAACGAAAAAACGAAATCATTGTAGTACTCTCAAAAAATGCACTCGATCCTATTTCAAAAAAATAGGGAGGTTGACCATAAATTTAAAAATAAAAAAGACATTGTAAAGAGCTTAAAAAATTAGTCCCTTCTAAAACCACCAACACAAAGCTATTGGTACATTGCAAGAGCTTTTTTTAGCACTACATAGCACTTTACAATTCTAATTTAAACATTTCTTCAACTTTTACTTTAGAAAACACAGAAAAATGGTTACAACCCTCGATATTTCGAAAAAAACGTCCAAAAAACCACCTTTCAAAAGAACAATATCCTACACTAAAAATACCCTGATAAAAATTTCAATTGCAACAAGCATGGCTTGCTATTTTTGGTTATTTTAGCAACTCTAAAAAAAAACAATGAGGTATCTAATCGTTTATTTTTGTGCACTTTGTAGTCTCTCTGCACAAACCGTAAGAATCAATGAAGTCGTATCTTCCAACTCCGTTCATTTTGACGAAGATGGGGATACACCTGACTGGATTGAACTCTACAATTACGGTACACAAGAAGTTTCTCTGGAAAACTGGAGTTTGTCTGACAACGAAGACAACCTCAGCAAGTGGAACTTTCCTGCGATGACCTTAACACCCAATCAGTATTTGCTTTTGTGGGCATCTTCCAAAGACCGATCTTCCATAAACTATGCAAGAACACTCATCAACGAAGGAGACAACTTCAAATATATCCTGCCCAGTTCCGAGCCCAATTCAAGTTGGAAATCTTTGAATTTCAACGATGCCAACTGGTCGAATGGAAACGCTGGTTTTGGGTACGCTGATGGAGATGACACCACCGTTATACCGAATGGAACCCGCTCTATTTATTTGAGAAAAAAGTTCTCGACTACTGACATTGACAATATCGCGTCTCTCATTCTAGATATCGATTACGACGATGCCTTTGTAGCCTACCTCAACGGTATTGAAATTGCACGTGCCAATATCAATGGAAATCCTCCGAGATACGATGCCCCAACAATCAGCGATCGAGAAGCCCAACTATATCAAGGAGGCTCCCCAGAGAGATACGAGATCTCAAATTTTCGTTCCCTTTTAAACGAAGGTGAAAATATTTTGAGTATTCAAGCACATAACGTTGGTGCCAATTCCTCGGATTTTACCATCATTCCTTTTTTATCTGCTGTTTTTACGGCACCGAGTAACTTGGGAGTTGTCCCTCCTTCAATTTTAAGATTGTCAAGCGATGAAAACAACTTTCACACCAATTTTAAAATAGCTTCCGATTCGGAAACACTGAGTTTGACAAATGCGACAGGAACACTGATCGATCAAATTCTTGTAGAAAACCTGCCTGCAAATGCATCCATAGGTAGACAACGTAATTCCGGTGCGCTTGCCGTATTTGCAAATACTACTCCTGGAGCAGCAAACTCCAACAATGCCTTTTTAGGAGCTGTACAAAGCACGGTTGTTTTTTCTGAAGAAAGAAGCCTTCTCGACGGTCCTATAAGCCTACAGTTGTCGGGTAATAACAGTGGTGAAACCATACGATATGAAACTGGCGGAGAAGAGCCTACAGAAACCTCAAACGCCTACTCTAGCCCGATTCAAATCAACAGAAACACAGTAGTGAGAGCTCAAATATTTTTAGCCAATCATTTGCCTTCTAAGGTTTTCACGAAACCCTATATTCTCAATGCCAATCACGACATAGATGTTGCTATTATCAGTACCGATCCTGACGCCTTTTTTGATACTAATACAGGTATCTATGTTTTTGGCCCGGATGGAACTTACGACACAGATATTCCCTATTTTGGAGCCAACTTCTGGGAAGATTGGGAACGCCCGGTTCACCTTTCTTTTTATGAAAGCGACACCGATACCTTTGCAGAATTCAATGCTGGGGTAAAGATTTTTGGCGGATGGAGTCGCGGTCAAAATGGACAGAAATCCATGTCGTTGTTTGCGCGAGGACAATACGGAGACTCGAAATTTAAACATTCGCTGTTCGACGAATTGCCATACGACAACTTTGAATCGCTGGTGTTACGAAATTCTGGTCAAGACTGGATGCGTTCATCGATGAAAGACATCACCTTGACTAGTTTGATGCGTGGATCAGGGCTCGATTTTCAAGAACACAATCCCGTCGCTACATACATCAACGGAAACTATTGGGGCATGTACAACTTGCGGGAAAAAATAAATGAACACATGTTGGCCTCCAAACACAATATTGGTGCTGATGGTATCACTTTACTGACCAACAACGCCGATGAAATTGAAGGGAGTAATGACGAATACAGAACTCTGATTGATTATATCAGGAGCACCAATTTATCGATAGACTCCAATTTTGAGTACGTTGCCGAACAAATAGACCTGAAACAATATGCAATGTACCAGGCTGCCAACATTTTTATTGGCAACACCGATTGGCCTGGGAACAACATTAAATTTTGGAAACATCGAGAAGGAAAATGGCGCTGGATTATGTACGATACAGACTTTGGTTTCGGTCCTTTTTGGAATACCGAAAATTACAACGAAGACACCCTTAGTTTTGCATTGGATCCGAATGGGCCGGGTTGGCCAAATCCTTCGTGGTCTACCCTACTTTTCAGAAAATTGATCACGAATATTGGTTTTAGAAATCGATTTATCAATCGATATGCAGATGAATTGAATACCCGTTTCCTAAGTGAAAATGTCAATGCGCACATCGATCGAATTTATGAAAGTATCGCCCCCGAAATCAATGCACATTACAACCGTTGGAAAACCGATCCTTCACTGACTCAAAGCAACGTCATTATTGAAAACACGAATGGTTGGGTAAACTACTACGTAAATGTCATGCGAAATTTTGCAAACAACAGACCTTCGATTGCAAAAGACCATCTGCAATCAAAATTCAATTTGCCTGACTCTCACAGGCTGACCATTGCAAACACAAACCTATCACAAGGTTTTGTAGAGATAAATGACAACTTAAAAATACAAACATCAAATTGGTCAGGTGATTATTTTGAAACCGTTCCCGTAGCATTAAAAGCCATTGCATCTGCAGGTTTTGAATTTTCTCACTGGAGTGGAGCCATTTCCTCTACAGAGGAGAGCATTGCTGTTTCATTGACTGCAGGTTCTGAAATTGTTCCCAATTTTATTGCTTCCGACGCACCAGAACTCATCGTAATTAATGAAATTCATTACACATCGAGTAACGATTTCAATCCTGGTGACTGGATAGAATTGTACAATCCAAATACAACCGCAATTGACCTGTCCAATTGGAAACTCAAAGACGACGATGATACACATGTTTATACGTTTCCTGAAAACACCACGATTGCTGCCGAATCTTATTTGGTCATTGCAAAAAACACCCCCAATTTTTCCAATACTTTTCCAAATATCACCAATACAATCGGTGATTTTGATTTTGGCTTTGGAAATGCTGACTCGGCCAGAATTTTTGATAAAAATGACATTCTACAAGACGAAGTAACGTATCTCTCAGAGGCTCCTTGGCCAAACTGCACGGGCAGCTATGGATCTACGATTCTACTAGCTGCATGGGATACTGATAATTCGCTCGCTGAGAACTGGTCTTGTCATAATGGAAAAGGAAGCCCTGGTACTATGAATACAAATAGCCCCCTTCCAAAAACCCCTTTAAAAATATATCCAAACCCAGTTGAGACAACCCTTTACATAGGAGGGGTAACATCTTCTTCAATCGTTTCAATATATTCAATAACGGGAACATTGGTGCTTCAACAAATCGTTACGGAAACCATCGATGTCAGCTCACTTGACAGAGGAATGTACTTTGTCAAAATTGAATCAGAGGGCAAAAAAACGGTTCAAAAATTTATAAAGAGATAGGGATACAATCAAAAGCTTCCATTGAGTTTTTGAGCAAGCTGTGATTCAGAAAGTTTCTGATCGTACCAAAATCGAAAATTTCATAAAAAAACGGTTGGTAGAATTGCATGTATGTGATTCTATCAACCGTTTTTATTTGTCTCTTGTATCGTAAACCTGTACAATCTTATTCCGTTCATAAAATAAGAAGGCCCGAAAGCAAGTCAAACTCTTTTAACTTAAAAACAAATTGGCATTAAGTACCCTCATGTAACAAAAATAATAACAAACACTCAAAACCTACTTTGTTGCCCAGTAGTCTATTTCCAATTCGAAACTTTTAAAATTTTATGAAAGATCTCAGTATTCTCATAAACGCCTGAAAAAATCTCCGAACCAGGACCGTAGGCAAATACAGGGATAAGTGCCGCTGAATGTCCGTTGGTCGCAAAGGATGGTTCTAATTCGTTGTAATCGTTGTAAGACATCCCTTCATTTCTTTTTATTTTTTTAGACGCTAAAGTAAAACCGCCCGTTTCATGGTCTGAAGTTACCACAACCAATGTCTCACCATCGCTTTCCGCAAAATCCAGCACCTTGCCAATGGTTTCGTCAAAATCAATCAACTCAGAGATCAAGTAGTTCGCATCGTTATCATGCCCCCCCCAATCGACTTGTGAGCCTTCTACCATGGCAAAAAAACCTGTTTTTTCTTTGCTTAAAAACTGAAGTGCCAATTCTGTAGCTTCCGGAAGAAAATCCCCTCTGCCTTCCGTTATTTTCTTCATCCCGTCTTTTGCCAAAAGATAGCCTTGTTTTTTGTTGTTTTCAATGGACTCGTAAGTTCCCAAAGCAAGGGTATCGATGGTAAAATTGTTTTGTATCAACTTCTCGATGTAATTTTTTCCATCCGAACGCTGATTGAAAAATTGCAATCCTCCTCCTGCAAAGAAATCCAATTCCGCTGTTGGCAACTGCGTGGCAATCTCCTCAGCCATGTTACGATGCACTTGATGCGCATAAAAACAGGCAGGGGTAGCATGTGTAATTGATGAAGTAGCGATGACTCCTGTTTTTAGATTGTTTTGAGAAGCAATTTCTACAAGGTTTCTAACTGATGTCGAATCGTCTGCGACACCAATCGCTCCATTGTAGGTTTTCACACCACTAGCAAAGGCAGTCGCTCCCGCTCCAGAATCCGTTATTTTTTGACGTGATGAGGATGTCCTTATCAGACCTATGTTTTGAAAACGTTGGTAGTTTACTGGAGTATCCTTGTAATAAAACGCGGCGGAAACCTGCGACAATCCTGTCCCATCAGCTATGAGAAGGACGACATTTTTAGGACGTTTTGATACTTCACTGCTTTTGTTTGCACATGCAAACAAAAGAAAAACACTAAACGAACAACAAATAATGGCTATTTTCATGGCATTCTATTTAAATCCAACTACGAAAGTAAGACTTCTCTCTTTTTGAAAAAAATATTTCGCTGCCAAAACAAAAAAGTAGTGTTCCAAAAGAGCCAAAAGATCTGTTTTTGCTGTTAGTAAAAATGAGCACGAATTTGTAACTTGCATTTCAAACTGAACTCCTTTGCACAAAATTGTCGTATCCGTTACCAATGACCTAAGTACTGATCAGCGCGTACACAAAATTTGCACTGCGCTTTCGGAAGAAGGTTTTGAGATTCTAGTGATTGGTAGAAAATTAAAATCAAGTACTCCTCTGCATCGAAACTACCAAACACGTCGCATGCAACTTTTGTTCAACAACGGATTTTTATTTTATGCAGAATACAGTATTCGTTTGTTTTTCCTATTGCTCTTTGTAAAGAAAGATATTTTGCTTGCCAATGATTTAGACACATTGCTTCCGAATTTTTTGATCAGCAAGTTTACAAAAAAGAAATTGGTGTACGACAGCCACGAACTTTTTACGGAAGTTCCCGAATTGATCCATAGGCCTCTGGTGCAGAAAATATGGCTCTTTATTGAAAAATCGATTTTTCAAAAATTAAAAAATGTCTATACGGTCAATGCCATCATTGCAGAAATTTATCAAAAAAAATACAAGGTTTCTGTAAAAGTCATTCGAAATATTGCTCCTAAATTAAAGGTCTCTGAATCAGGGAAAGCCTTCGTAAAAAAGACAAAAAATGGACGGAAAATGCTTATTTTACAAGGTGCTGGCATTAATATAGATCGCGGTGGTGAAGAAGCCGTAGAGATGATGCAATATTTGCCAAATTTTATCTTGTATATTATTGGTAGTGGCGACGTATTTCCTGTTTTGAAGAAAAAAGTTGCGGAACTGAAACTTGAAAAACGCGTTTTTCTACTCGGCAGAAAACCGTATGAGGAATTGATGCGGTATACGAAAATAGCAGATTTAGGACTCTCTTTGGACAAAAACACCAATTTGAATTACGAATACAGCTTGCCCAATAAAATTTTTGATTACATTCAAGCGGAAACCCCCATGCTCGTTTCTAACAGACAAATTATTGCCGATTTGGTTCAGAAAAACAATATTGGACTTGTCAGTCTTAGCCATGACCCAAAAACATTGGCAAACACTGTATTAGAAATTTTCAGCAATCAAAAACAATACGACACTTGGTGTGTAAATATTAAAAAAGCTGCCAACATTTACAATTGGGAAAACGAACAAAAACATTTGAAAGAAATTTATCGAAATCTTCTATGATATTTATTTATAGTGAATACAAAACCAATCGACTGACCTATGCATTGAAGGTTGTATTTCAACAGGTGTTACATGTTTCGTTCAAAGAAGTGGGTTTGGAAGAATTCCGTTCATTGGGAGGAGCACCCAAAATAAATTACAGCTCAAAAAATATTGCGGATAGCCTTTCTATTTCTCCGCACCCACTATTATTTGAACAAGACATTCGAATGCAAAAATTAGCTGTAGAGTGGCAAAACAGCATCCCCTATTTTTTCAAAACCTCCAAAAATTCTAGCTTTCAATTTGACCTATTTGCTGCTGTATTTTATATGGTAAGCCGCTACGAAGAATACCTTCCTTCCTTTTTGGACGAACACCAGAGGTATGCAGCAGAAAGCTCTCTTGCTTTTCAGAACAATTTTTTAAAGCTCCCAGTGGTTCATTTGTGGGCAGCAGAACTGAAGTCAAAAATTCTCAAAACTACGCCGAACTACAGGTTCCCAGCACAGCAATACAAGTACCTAAACTCAATGGATATTGATAGTGCCTACGCGTTCAAAGGAAAAGGTTTTACTCGATTTACAGGCGGTCTTCTAAAAGCTTTATTGCAGGGTAATACGTCAGACCTTAAAAAAAGAATCCATTACTTTTTGTTTCAAAAAGACCCTTACGACACCTATTCCGTAATTGAAGACATTCAAAAAAAATACCAAACAAAAAATGCTTATTTCTTCCTTTTGGGAGATCGCGCTCAATTTGACAAAAATCTCTCCTACAAATCTAAAATATTAGAAGGTTTGATTCGTCGCCTGCAAAAAAACAACCTTGTGGGCATACATCCTTCGTATGCCTCGAATTCCGAACCCAATAAAATTGATATCGAAAAGAAACGCTTAGAAAAAATTACGAATACCATGATTGCAAAAAGCAGACAGCACTTTTTAAAATTGAATCTTCCCAATACTTATGAAAACTTACTTTTGAATGGAATCAACAATGATTATTCTATGGGCTTTGCTTCTCAAGTTGGTTTTCGTGCTGGCATTTGTGTGGCGTTTCCTTTTTTTAATCTCAAAAAAAATGAAGAGCGCCCCTTATTGATTCATCCTTTTCAGGTAATGGACGGAACCTTAAATCACTATCTTCAGTTATCGCCTCAACAAGCGGTTTCTGAAATTGAGAAAATCGTTGCACAAGTAAAAACAGTCCATGGGACTTTTGTATCTTTATGGCACAATTCGTCCTTATCTGAGCAAGGCGAATGGAAAGAATGGACAGCAGTCTATAAAAAACTAGTAAAAATTGCCCATAAACATTGACACCAAAAAACTTCACATCGTTTCTTTCGATGTTCCCTACCCACCTAATTACGGAGGTGTTATCGATGTTTTCTACAAGCTAAAAAGCTTGTCCGAGCTCGGCGTGGCCATTACTTTACACACGTATGAATACGGAAGAGGGAAAGCTCTTGAATTGGAAAAATATTGCGCCAAAGTACATTACTACAAGCGTAAAAAATCCTTCAAAGACTTGGTTTCAAGAAAACCTTTTATCGTCAAAACAAGGAGTTCTAAAAAACTTATAAAACGGTTACTTTTAGACCAACATCCTATTTTATTTGAAGGTTTGCACACTACGTTTCCTTTGAGTTCAACCTCTTTTCCGGAAAGAACTATCTTGGTGAGAACGCATAATATTGAGCACCGCTACTACGACGGCCTCGGGAAAAGTGAAACGAGCAAACGCAAAAAGACCTTTTTCAAAAGCGAATCCAAAAAATTAGAGAAATACGAAGTGGTGTTGGAAAAAGCAAATCACCTCTTGACTATTTCTCCCTATGAACATGAATACTTCACGAAAAAATACGGTGACAAAACAGTGTACATACCGGCATTTTTTCAAAACGAAGCACTCCCTTTCATAGAAACCAAAGACAAATTTGCGCTCTGGCACGGAGACTTGAGAGTTTCTGACAATCGCAAAGCATTGCACAAAAGCATCGCTATTTTCAAAAAGACCCATCATAAATTGGTGATCGCTAGTAGTTCTCAAGACCCTGGAATTTTAGCAGCGATTGCAGGACATGCCTCAATTTCTTTTGAGCAAATCGAATCAAATAAAGGGCTGGAAACACTCTTTCAAAAGGCGCATCTACATATTTTATTCACGTTTCAAAAAGCGGGTATCAAATTGCGGTTACTACATTGCTTGGCAAAAGGAAAATTTGTGATTGCCAATACAAAAATGATTGAAGACACTGGTTTAGAACGGGCTTGCTCAGTGGCGAATACGGACCACGAATTCATTGAAACAATTGAACGTTTGTTTGCTCAAGAATTTGACAATTCCCACATTGATTTGAGAAAAAAACTTCTTGAAAAATTCAATCCGATGCATGCCGCTCAAAAAATCAAAAAACTTCTTTAAACTCATAAAAACCTCCATATTCAGTTTTCAGCGCTGCAGGATTACTACCTTCAAGAACTTAGGAAGCTGGAGTTGTTTGTTGTTGTACTTCAAACAATTCTCCTCCTTCACATTTCAAAGTACGTTGTTGAAATTTCAAAATCAAGGCATAATCATGCGTCGCCATCAAGATCGACTTTCCGCTTTTGTGAATTTCTCCCAACAATCCCATCACTTCTATAGAGGTTTTCGGATCTAAATTCCCCGTTGGCTCGTCGGCTAAAATCAGTTCTGGATCGTTCAACAAGGCTCTGGCAATGGCAACTCTTTGCTGCTCACCTCCAGACAATTGAAAAGGCATCTTAAAATCTTTAGTCTGCATGCCTACTTTCTCCAATACTTCATTTATTTTTTCGGCCATTTTTTTCTTGTCTTTCCAACCCGTTGCCTTCAAAACAAATTTCAAATTTTCAAAAACAGTTCGATCGTTTAACAATTTAAAATCTTGAAATACAATTCCAATTTTTCTTCGCAAAAAAGGGATCTCTTTTTCTTTTAATTTTGACAAATCAAAACCTACAATTTCTCCTATTCCTTGTTTCAAGTCCAAATCACCGTACAAAGTTTTCATCAAACTACTTTTACCACTTCCTGTTTTCCCAATCAGATAAAGAAATTCTCCTTTTTCAATCTGCAAATTTACATTGGAAAGCACCAAACTCTTCTCTTGGTAAATATTCGCTTTTTCTAATTTCAATATTGAACTTGCCATACCGCTGTTTTTGATTTACAAACTTATCGATTTCAAAAAGAATGGGCAATTAAAAAAACCAATCTTCGGTTTCTTTCGTTCAAATAAAACAGTATCAAAATCGTTTTATTCTGAGATTATTATTTATTTTTGGGACAAAATGCGATCTTGATGAAGTTTTTAAAACACCTCTTTATTTTCCTTTTCCTATCTCTTTTATTGGATGGGTATGCACAAAAATCTGTCCTTGTTATTACCAATGAATACCCATTGAACAAAGGTATTCAATACTACAACGCAGGTATGTACAAAGCTGCTCGCATTTCTCTTGAAAAAGCTTGGTCTGTTATGGATTCGAACTCCAGTCAAAAAGAAACTTGTCACTATTACCTCGTGTTGAGCAAGGTAAAATTGAACGAAAATAATACTGACAAACACATCCAAAAATTTATCAATACGCACCCATCGAAAACTCGAAAAAACCAGCTCTATTTAGAAGTTGGAAACCATTACTACGCTTTGAAAAAACCTAGAAAAGCCTTGCAATGGTTTCTTCAAGTTTCTCCCGAATTCCTGACAACCCAACAAAAGGAAGCCTATCACTTTAAAATGGGTTATACGTATTTCATCGATGAAAACTACCCGAAAGCAGAGGAATATTTCCGCTCCTTGATAACCTCTAAAAAATACTTTAACCCATCTCATTACTACCTTGGCTATATTGCGTATGTAGAAGAAAATTTTGAAGTAGCACAAAAGCATTTTGACTGTTTGAAAAATGTGGATCGCTATCAAAAAGAATTGGCCTACTACAATGTAAATATGCAATTCAAACAAAAAAAATACGAACAGGCCCAAAATGAGGGAGAAAAACTTTTAAAGCAGACTTCAGCTCAAGAGGTTTCAGAAGTTTCTAAAATTATTGGAGAAAGTTTGTTTTATTTAAAAAAATACAGCGAAGCCATTCCTCACCTAAAAAAATACCGGGGTAAAAAAAACCAACTTTCCACGAACGATCATTATTTTTTGGGCTATGCTTATTACAAAACGAAAGATTTTAAAAATGCCGCCCGAACGTTTGCTAAAATTGTGAAAGGCAAAGATTTGGTGGCTCAAAATGCCTACTATCACCTCGCAGATGCTTATTTAAAATTGAATAAGAAAACAGCAGCACTCAATGCGTTTAAAAACTGTTCGGAACTGACTTTTGATCGAGGTATCCAAGAAGATTCCTGGTACAATTATGCTAAATTGAGCTATGATATCGGAAACCCATATACAAGTGTTTCTGAGGTTTTACTCAGTTATATTGACCGCTACCCAAAAAGTAAAAAATCGCAAAGGGTCCATGGGCTGCTGTTACAATCTTTTATCGACTCAAAAGATTTTCAAGGAGCATTGGACCACTACAAAAACAAAGACCTCGCGAAGGATGTGGTTTTTCAAAAAACTTCTTTGAACAGAGGAACGCAATTGTTTCAAAACGCCAAATACGAACAGGCTTCCAAATATTTCAAAAATGCCAGTCTTCAAACATTTGACAAAGCAATGCAATCGAAAGCACTTTATTGGTTGGCAGAAAGTTACTATCGTCTTCAGAAGTACTCGAAAGCCTTGGTGTATTTCAAAAAATTCTATGGTTCCCAGGAAGCCAAGAGTACCAAAGTGTATCAAAACATTGAATATGCGATTGCTTACAACTATTTCAAGTTACAAGATTATGAAAGGTCTATCGTTCATTTTGAAAAATTTATCGAAACCAGCGCTTCAAATGTTGTCAAAAAAAACGACAGTTATGTTCGATTGGGGGACTGTCATTTCATCTCTAAAAATTATTGGAATGCATTGACGTCTTATCAAAAAGTCATCGAAAATAAAGGGATTGATGCAGACTATACATGTTATCAAAAAGCCATCAGTTATGGCTTTGTTGAGAGAGATCAGCGAAAAATTGAAAGTTTGATTGCTTTTTCTAAAAAATACCCAAGATCTTCCTTCAAAGACGACGCTCTCTTCGAGTTGGGAAATGCCTATCTAAAGACCAAACAAAATTCACTGGCACTTGCTGCTTTTCAAGAATTGGCCTCTACGCACAAAAAAAGTGTATCCCTTCCAAAAGCACTCCTAAAAATCGGATTGATCTATTTTAACGAAAATCAGGCAAACAAGGCCATTGCCCAATACAAATACATCGTAGCAAATTATCCAAACGCTCAGGAGGCGCAGCAAGCCATTGCCAACGCGCGAAGGGTATATATTGATATTGACAAAGTCGATGATTATGCCGAGTGGATTCAACAGATAAATAACAATAACGTGAGCGATGATGATCTCGAAAATGCGATGTATGCCGCAGCTGAGAACAAGTATCTAAAAAACAAATGGACGCAAGCAAGTGCTAGCTTTGAAAAATATCTCCATAGTTTCCCAGACGGAATACATCTCTTAAAAGCACATTTTTACAGTGGGCAAGCCAATTTCAACAGCAAGAATAGTGAAAAAGCTCGCGAGCATTATAAGTATGTCATAGAGCAAAACAACAATGAATACACGGAACCTTCTCTTTTGCAATTGACCAAATTGTCCTTGCAAAAAAACGATTGGACTGCTGCCATTCCACTTCTTAAAAGATTGGAAAATGAGGCAAACTTTCCGCAAAACATTTTGTTTGCCAAACTAAATTTGATGAAGGGGAACTATGAAAAACAAAATTACAAAGAAAGCATTGCCTATGCTAAAAAAGTATTGGAGACAAAAAAATCAAGCTTGGAAATAAAATCGGATGCGCATTTGTATATCGCGCGTTCTGGTATAAAAACGCAGCAATTGGAAGCAGCAAAAACTGCTTACGAAGCGCTTTTAAAAATTGCGAGAGGCAATCTAAAAGCCGAAGCATTGTATTACAAAGCTTATTTTAAAAACAAAGAAAAAGCGTATGAGAATTCTAACAAAGTGATTCAAGAATTGACCGCAGAATATGCTTCTTACAAAATTTGGGGAGTAAAAGGACTCATCTTAATGGCAAAAAATTACAATGGTCTGAAAGATGCTTTCCAAGCGACCTATATTTTAGAAAATATTGTAAAAAATTATGCGCAATTTCCAAGCTTGGTTGAGGAAGCGCAAGTCATTCTTAAAAAAATAAAATCAAAAAAAACAAGCGCACAGCAAACATCTCAAATAGATTTCTAATTTATGGAAAAACTTAAAACCTTTTTTTAGAACACGCGGGAAAACAAAAGTGACAAAATCGTTTGTACAATTTTTAAACACATGAAAAAAAAAATCTTTCCACTTCTATTCTTGTTTACTTATTCTCTTTCTGCGCAGCAAGAAAAAGATAGCATCGCGACAGAGGTCATCAATGTAGTAAGTTCTTATACTCCCGCCTTATCGGACGCCTTCAAACTGAAAGATGTCCCAGAAATCGACAGTAATAAAAATTTAAAGAAAAAGCAGTATTACCGCATCAACAGTAAAAGAATTCTTTCTCTCTTTCAACCTGATGCAGGTGCCTATCAAACACCTTTGCAAGAAAATCAGTCGTTTCCATATCCAAACTATATCAAAATCGGTTATGGCAGTTACAACACTCCGCTTCTGGAAGCCTTTGTCACACAAAAAAGGGAGCAACATGATTTCAGTTTTTCTCTCTACAACAAAGCTTCACGAGGAGGAATTCCTGATGTGATTCTAGCTAACAATTACATCAATACAGAATTAGGAATTCGTTACAAAAACCAACAAGAGCGTCATACATGGCTGGCAACTGTAAACTACCAAAGAGACCGCTACAATTGGTACGGCTTACCTTCCGATATTGCCTTTGAAAAAGGGGTGTTGGAAAGTATTGAAGAAGAACAATCTTACAGGAATTTGGCTCTGGAAGGCGCTTTGTTACTCCCAAATGGAAATTTAAAAAAAACCGATATTTCCTTCCACTATTTTTCTGACAAATTTGACAGTCAAGAAACACAAATTCATCTGCAACCGAGCTTTGAATTCCTCTTGGGAAAAAACACACTTCTGACAAATTTTAGCGTCGATATTCTAAACGGCTCTTTTGAAAATAATTTTATGGGAACCCGCAGCCTCAACTACGGTCAATTGACGTTTTCAACCATGGCTCTTTACCCCATATCAAAAAATGGATTTGATTTTTCCATCGGAACCCAGCTCGTACACAACTCTGATTTGGAAAAAAACACCCAACAATTTTATGTCTATCCGGACATTCAGATAGACTACTCATTTGATGAAAATTTATGGCGTCTTTATGCAGGAATCAATGGTGGGCTGACGCAAAATTCCTACAGGGATTTTGTCACGAGCAACCCGTATGTCTCACCGTCACTGAACGCAAGTCCTACCAATAGAGTCTTCCATGTGTTTGCTGGGGCCAAAGGAATTATTTCTTCGAAAATCTCCTACCATGTAAAAGCGAGTCTTCAACAAGACAACAACAGCCCTTTGTTTCAATTGAATCCAAATTTATCGAACGGAACAAATGCTTTTGCAAAAGGATATCAATATGGAAATTCCTTCAATGTGGTGTATGATGATATCCGAACTTTTCAATTGTTTGGGGAGTTTCGTACAGAACTCATCGATAAGCTCTTTGTGGGAGCGAATTTGAGTTTTCAACATTATACTACAGACCGCCAGGAATCGGCTTGGAATCTACCCAACTTTCACTCCAAATTATTTGGTTCCTACCAAAATAAAAAATGGCACCACAAAGCTGAAATTCTTCTTGTAGGAAAACGAAAAGATTTGGCGGTGCAATGGGACTTGAGTGCTATCTCCAAGGAATTAAAGGGGTATGTAGATGTAAGCTTGAGTACGCAATACCAATGGCACTCAAAATGGAGCGCCTCCGTTGAAATTCAAAATTTATTCAGCCAAAACTACCCTCGCTTTGAAAATTTCAATGTACAAGGTTTTCAATTGTTAGCTGGGGTACGTTATCAATTCAACTTGAAGGAATAAGTATATCTGCTAAAAAATGACCACACCGTATGACCCAGACAAAAAATAATTAGGCTATTTTTTTTGGTCACTTGTTTGCTACTCTTTCTCTGTATTGTTGTCTTTTTTATTTTTGCGCTGTGCTGAAACACCTGCTCCAATTATTAGTCCCAAACTAATCCAAAGCCCCAAGTTACCTGTAAACAGCCCTATAAGTGCTCCACCAAATACGCCCCATGCGAAGATCTTTTCATTTTCTTTCATAAATCAGCTTGTTTGATTTTATTATTATCACCCGGTAAAGTTCCCTTATATTAATCACTTCCCGGCATTGCATCGCGATTTTCCAGCGCTGCTTTCTAATTCTTTCTACCTTGATATCCTTCTATTCGATTGTAAATCTTTTGAGCCAAATTGGACAAGTAAGAGAATTGCTCCAATACCAATCTCACCTCTTCAGGAGGTTTGGTTGCTAATTTCTCTTTGTTTGGATGGTACGCAATATGCCCCTCCATTTTTTCTTCTGGGTACTTCTGAGTATGATCAAACTCTGTAGATGAGCTTGCATATTCCAAGGGTTTGGATTTTAAGAGTGCCGTTGCTTGTTGCAGATTGATTTTAATATTTCTTCCCAAGCCTTCTACATGCTCTGAAAACGGAACATTTGCATGATTTCTGACATAGGTCCCTAAGGAAGCCAAAGAAGAGAGTAATGTATTGGTTAGTACTACTATTTTGTACAAATCATTGAAATACTTCTGTCTAGATTTCGGTTCTTGTGTCATTCTTTGAAAAGCCGAATTGAGCTCTCCCATTGCCAAAAAGGCTTTTTTTCGAGACACCTTATAAGCAATCGTAGTAGGTTCGTTGTCACGGTACTTTTTATAAATTTCTTTCAAATAAACCTGCTGTGTTTTGAGAGCCTCTAGAATTGAATCATCCACTGTCATGTACTCCCATGATGGAAACAAGAACAAATTGGATAAAGTTGCCAACACTGCTCCCACCAAAGTATCAACAATTCGGAATTGAATAGCGTGTATGACATCTGAGCTATACAAGGCATATACGAAAACGATATGAATCGTAATGAATACAGCAAAGGTTTTGTAGTTCAATTGCACAAAAGACAATGCTACGGACAAAGAAACAACAGCGATGACTCCAAAAACAAAAGTGTCTTGGGTCAAATAGACCATTCCTAATGAAAAAACCGCTCCCATCAAAGTTCCTACAACGCGTTGCTTTACCCTTTTTTTTGTCAATCCATAACTTGGGCGCATGATTACCAAAAGGGTGATTAAAATCCAATACGAATTCTGAAAAGACAGGAATTCGCCGATTAAAAAACCAATCACCATTGCGATAGACAATCGCAAAGCGTGCCTAAAAATAGAAGATTGAAAGGTGAAATTAGATTTCAGTTTATGAACCCCGTAGTCAGGTGCTGTTAAAAAAGGGGTTTCCTTTCGGTTTTCCGAAACCAATGAATTTTTAAGAGACATGGTGTTCAAAACTCGTTCGATTGATTTTAGTTTTTCACTTTGTGCCACTTGATATTCTAACAAACTTGACAACATAAAAACTTCTTTTTTATGAATGTGCTTGTTCTCTGTATTGCTCAAAACACGCACTGCCGTTTCAATCTCTTCTAAAAGTGTTGCTATTTTTGGGTTTGAAACAACCTTTTCACTTCTTACAATGGCTTTTGAAACCTGCGAGAATTGCTCCGCCAATTCATGAATAAATGTTGCAAACAAATGAACTTCTTTGGAGTTTTTTTTGAAAACTCGATCCATTTCTTCGTAATCAACAGGAGTTGCACTGGCTAATTCTAACAAATCTACCAGTTCTATAAAAACGAGCAATTCCCGTCGCATTTTATTTGAAAATCCAGATTTTTTACGCCGAGTAAAGAGTATATTCCGTAAGGTTTCATGCTTGGCTGTCAGCGTTGCTTGTAGCTCAAATAATTTTTGTGACATTGCAGACCTTCTGGTTGAATCCGTCAAAAGTTTGCTTCGAATTTCCAGGTATGCTGAAGTCAAATCCATTGCATCAGAGAGCAATTCTTCCACGTACATTTTTGGATTCAAAAAATTGAAGAGGCTTGCGAGTATCGCATACCATAAACCTCCTAAACCTACCAAAGAAGCGTATTCAAAAACACTCAATTGCACATATTCATTGGCAAAACTGATGACCAAAGCAAACATTCCAGACAAAGCAACCAAAGAAGCTCTGAAACCATAAACAGAAAGATAGGAGATGCTAAAAGTAAGTGTGGCCAATACGGGTAACAACAGCCACAAACTAAATGCGGCATACCCCATTGCAAGGGTTGCAAAAAAAGTAAGACCTACAGAAAACAACATTCCATAAGTACGGTGTTTTACACTCCCGGCTATATTGGTCAACGAATTAAAAAAAACACCCAAAGCCATCGAAAAACCAATCGCCGAGTTCGCCCATAGATACTTTGAAAGTTGGACAGGAATCAACACGGCAAGAATCAAAATCATGCTCTTGTAAAAGTCTGCACTCTTGAAAAATTTGCGAAGTTTGTCTTTCATTTCTTTTACAGCTAACAAGTGTGAGTCTCTATTGTTGATTCTTTTAAGAATCGAAGAAGGCTTTCTTGCGAGAAAATCAATTCAGGATACCTTTGGTAAACGTGGAGATTTGTCCCACCCCTTTTTCCTTTAAAAAGTTGATAAATGCAGAACCTATAATTGCTCCGTTCATATACTCACATGCTTTACGGAAGGTAGACTTGTTTGAAATTCCAAAACCAACGATTAGCATGCTTTTCAAATCCATGGCTTTGATTCGCTCGAAATAAGCAATCTGTGCCTCTGATATTTCGCCTTTTGCACCTGTAATAGAAGAAGACGCTACTACATAGATAAACGCATCTGTCATTTGATCAATTTTACGAATTCTCTCATCAGATGTTTGGGGTGTGATCAAAAATACATTTGAAATACCATAGCTTGCAAACAAGGCTTTGTAATGATTTTCATATTCTATCATTGGCAAATCAGGAAGTATCACAGTCTCAATCCCACAGTTTTGGCACTTTTGACAAAACTCCTTTTCTCCATATTTCAACACTTGATTGAGGTACCCCATCAATACTAAAGGCGTGTTTATTTCTCCTTTAATTTCATTGAGTTGTTCAAAAATCAAATCCAAATTGATTCCATTCTCTAGTGCTACAGAACTACTGTATTGAATTGTTGTACCGTCTGCCAAGGGATCCGAAAAAGGCAATCCCACTTCTATAAAATCTACGCCGTTTTCGTCCAAACCTTTGAGAATAGCCTTGGTATCGTTTTTTTTCGGAAATCCTGCAGAAAAATAGACAGACAGAAGATTTTTATTTTTTTCTCGAAATAGCTTTGTTAATGAACTCATTTTATTTTTTTTAGCACAAATTGTAATTTTATTTTTTATTTCTTGATACAGTGACTTTCATCGCTTGCACACTTAAATAGGTTATCTGCTTACTCTCAAATCACATTTCTCAGGGAGAATCGATCTATTTTAAATGCTCGATATAGGTTTCTAAATCTTTGTCGCCTCTTCCTGATAAATTCAAAACAATCACTTGTCCTTCTTTGATCTCCATTTTATCCAAAGCAGCCAGTGCATGTGCTGTTTCCAGCGCAGGAATAATCCCTTCGGTTCGCGACAATTCATAAGCCGCATCCAGCGCTTCTTGATCGGTTGCATTCAAAAACAGGGCTCTTTTGCTTTCAAACAAATAAGCATGCAAGGGTCCTACTCCTGGATAATCCAATCCGGCAGAAATCGAATAAGGCTCGACGATTTGACCGTATTCATCTTGCATTAAAATTGTTTTACTCCCATGAATCACTCCTACTTCTCCCAATTGAGAAGTTGCTGCGCTCTCACCACTATTGACTCCTTTTCCAGCGGCTTCCACTGCAATCAGATCCACACTTTCATCTTCCAAATAATGATAAAAAGCTCCTGCTGCATTGGATCCTCCTCCAACACAAGCTACTACCGCATCTGGATTTTCACTTCCCGTCTGCTCCAACAATTGTGCTTTTATTTCTTCACTTATCACTGCTTGCAAACGAGCCACCATGTCTGGATAAGGATGTGGACCTACTACAGAGCCTATCAAGTAATAGGTTTCTTCTGGGTTTCCAATCCAATCGCGAATGGCTTCGTTTGTAGCATCCTTCAAGGTTTTACTACCACTCTGAGCAGACATCACAGTGGCTCCTAACATTTTCATACGTGCCACATTTGGTGCTTGTCGCTTGATATCTTTTGCACCCATAAAAACAATACATTCCAAATCCATCAAAGCGCAAACCGTTGCCGTTGCAACTCCATGCTGCCCTGCACCTGTCTCTGCAATGATTCGTTTTTTTCCTAAATGTTTGGCCAATAAAATTTGACCAATGGTATTGTTTACTTTGTGTGCCCCTGTATGGCACAAATCCTCTCTTTTTAAATAAATAGAAGCCTTGAATTTTTTAGACAAGCCTTTTGCTAGATACAAAGGAGTCGGACGCCCAACGTATACATCTAACAAATACTTGTATTCTTTTTGAAACGCTTCCGAATAGATAATGTCTAAATAATTATCTTCCAGTTCTTTCACATTCGGATGCAATAATTCAGGGATAAATGCTCCCCCAAACTGTCCGTAATATCCTTCTTTTGTAGGTTGAAATTTTAGTTCCATAGGGTTTGTTTTAACTTTGTTACAAGTGAACCTACTATTGGCTGTCCACATTGATTTTATTTAAAAATTCTTTTAGTTTTTCTATATCCTTTACTGCAGGTTTTTTCTCAAACTTGCTATTCAAATCCAAAGCGTGTATCGGGAGTCCTGTTTTTCTAATTTCTGCCACCGATTTTACCTCATCCAAGCCTATTCCACCACTTAAAATAAAAGGAGTTTGAGAGGTGTAATTTTTCATAACCTTCCAATCGAATGTCTCTCCATTCCCACCAGGGTATTCTCCCTTGGTATCAAACAAAAAAGAATCTACGATTCCTTCGTATTCGTTTAAGCGCATAAAATCAAAATCGTATTTCACAGAAAAAACTTTGAAAACTTCGACGCCTAGTTTTTTTACTTGACGACAGAATTCAGCGGATTCTTTTCCGTGCAATTGAACCGCTCGAAAATCATATTCTTCAATTTTATTTTTTACGAATTCAAAACTTGCATCTACAAAAACACCTGTTTTTGTAATGGCTGCATCGAGTACAGGAATTTCTCCTGTGAAATTTCGTGCCGATTTCTCAAAGAAAATAAAACCGAGGTAGTCGGGCTTTAATGCCGCAACTGCCAGGATATTTTCAGGAGTTCCCATTCCGCAAACTTTGATTTTCATAATTTCTATTCTTTTAAGTCAAACGTGATTTCACGAGTGTAACTGATCGATAAATTGTTTACATGCCAATCCTGGATCTTCTGTTTTCATGAAGTTTTCTCCTATCAAAAACCCTTCAAATCCGTATTCTCTCAAGCCTGTTATAATTCTCGGGTCGCTGATACCACTCTCTGAAATCTTGATACAAGTATCTGGAATTTCTGCTGCTAAAGCAATAGAGTGCTCCAAATCTACTTTGAAAGTTTTCAAATTTCGGTTGTTAATTCCAATGATTTTACCATCGAGATCCGAAATCTTATCCAACTCTTCTCTTCCGTGTACTTCGTACAAGACGCTCAATCCAAGATCTTCTGCTAAATCTCCGTATTTCTTTAGTTCTTCCGCCGTCAAACAAGCAGCTATCAATAAAACAGCGTCCGCACCAATCGCTTTTGCTTCCACTATTTGAAAACCGTCTACGACAAAATCTTTTCTCAAAATTGGACGTATGTTATTGACTTTTCTTGCATTCATCAAGTCAACCATGGTTCCTCCAAAATACTTGGTATCTGTCAATACGGATTGTGCTGCTGCGTTGGCATCTAAATATCCTTGCGTCACTTGCTCTATGGTAGCGGTTCCATTGATGACTCCTTTGGAAGGCGATTGTCTTTTAAACTCGGCTATAATACCCGAAGAACCTCTTTCTGTCAAAGCTGTTGCTAATGACAAAGGCACTCTTTTAAAAGCAGGACTTTTGACCAATTTCTCTAAAGAAACTTCTTTTTTTATCTGTGCAACTTCTTGCTTTTTAAATGCTACTATTTCTTCTAATATATTGTTCATCATAAAAGGATTCTAATTTCAATTCAAATGAGTTTTTCGAAACAAAAAAGGATTGCAAAATTTCCTGCTTCGTATTTTACTCAATCTGGTCTTTTTTATTCCACTATCAACTCCAAACATTTTTTTGCTTTCAATCCCAATAGAGAAGCTTCTGCTTCTGCGAAAGCCATTTCAAAACTCTTCTTTGCATCAAAAGTTTTCAAAGCAAAGGCAGCATTTGCCAACACCACGTTGTTTTGCGCTTCTGTTCCTTTCCCCTCTATAATATTTTTGAAAATTTTTGCAGCTTCTGGAACGGAATTTCCTCCAAAAATCTCAGATTGATGCAAGGTTTTCAATCCCAAATCTTCAGGAGACACTATTTTTTCTCCTTCTCTTGAAAAAAGTTTGAACGGACTTGTCAAAGAGATTTCATCGTAGCCGTCCAAGGCGTGCAAAACTCCATAATTCAAATCTGTCTCTTGCAATATGTAATGGTAGGTTCGTGCAACTTCTAAATTAAAAACACCTACCAATTGATTTTGTGGTCTGCTTGGATTCACCAATGGCCCCAACATATTGAAAAAAGTTTTCAAACCCAATTCTCTGCGCACCGGGCCTACTGCCTTCATCGCTGGATGAAACAAAGGCGCATGTAAAAAACAAATATTGGCTTTGTCCAATTGTGATTTCAACACCGATTCATCCTTTGTAAATTGATAGCCCATATATTCCAACATATTCGAAGACCCCGAAGCCGAAGACACAGAATAATTTCCATGTTTCGCTACTTTATTTCCTGTTCCTGCAACGACAAAAGAGGTCAACGTTGATATATTAAACGTATTTTTTTCATCTCCTCCTGTACCACACAAATCGATGGTATTGAAATCAGAAAGATCTACATTCACCGCCAATTCTAACAACGCCGCTCTAAACCCCGATAACTCAGCGACTGTCAAGGGCCGCATCCTAAATACAGTTAAAAAGGACGACAAATGTGCTTGACTGAATTTCTCCGCTGCAATCTCTGTCAAAACCTGTTTTGCCTCTTCAAAGCTCAACGTTTGATGTTCGAATAATTTATTTAATATCTGTTTCATTTTTTGGACTTTTCTTACTTCAGCAATCGAAGTTCTTTCAAATTTTCTATAAAATTACGTACCATTTTTTCTCCTAGCGGGGTCAAAATAGATTCTGGATGAAACTGCACAGCACTCACATTGTATTCTCTATGTGTCAAGGCCATGATCCCTCCTTCGTCATCGATTGCTGTAATTTTCAAGGCTTCCGGAAAATCTTCTTTGGCAGCAATCCATGAATGATATCTGGCTGCTTCAAATTTTTGAGGCAATCCCTGAAAAATCAACGCATCGTCGTCTATTACTTCCATTTCTGTTGCAACCCCGTGATACACTTTGTCCATATTTATGATGGTTCCTCCAAAAACTTCCGTAATTGCTTGCAAGCCAAGACAAACCGCAAAAATAGGTTTTGTAGCAGCATATGTTGCAATGACTTCTTTTAAAATACCCGCTTCGTCAGGAATTCCTGGTCCAGGTGACAACATAATCACATCGTAAGTTCCCACTTCCTCAATTGAAATTTTATCATTTCTGTACACATCTGGAAAAACTCCCGTGATCTCTTCCACCATATGTACCAAATTGTAGGTAAAAGAATCGTAATTGTCTAATATTAATATGTTCATTCTTATGTCTTGTATTGTTAATTCTTAAACGGTATTTTTTTCTCCAATTTCATTTGCAAAATGAACGAGAAATAGCTCCGTCCAGTTATATTTCTTGTGCCAGCACCAATGCTTTTTTCAACGCCGCCAATTTGTTATTTACTTCTTGTAATTCTTTTTCTTCTTCTGAGTCAATAACGATTCCCGCTCCTGCTTGTGAATAGAGAATATTATTCTTACTCACAAAAGAACGTATGGCTATTGCCAAATTCACCGAGCCGTCCAGTCCGATAACTCCTACTGCTCCACCGTAAAAACCACGTGTTTGATTTTCATATTTATCAATCAGTTGCATCGCTTTGTATTTTGGCGCACCACTCAAGGTCCCTGCTGGAAAAGTATCTCCCACAATTTCTATTGGATTACCTTTAATTTCTCCTTGTACAGTCGATACTAAATGTATTACATGACTGAAATACTGTACTTCTTTAAACACTTCTACACTGACATGATCTGCATGTTTGCTCAAATCATTTCTTGCCAAATCTACCAACATGACATGTTCTGCATTCTCTTTTTTATCTTCGGACAACTTTTTTCCGAGTTTGATATCCTCTGCCATATCTCCTGTACGTCTAAATGTCCCTGCAATGGGATTTATGATCGCCTTTCCATCCCCAACTTTGATTTGTGCTTCTGGTGAAGAACCCATCAACTTGAAACTCCCATAGTCAAAATAAAACAAGTATGGTGATGGATTGATCGAACGCAAGGCTCTGTAGACATTAAATTCATCTCCTTTGTACGCTTGTTGAAATTGACGTGACAATACGATTTGAAAAACATCTCCTCGTTTGCAATGTTCTTTTCCTTTTGTTACATACTCTTTGAAGTCTTCATCCGTACAGTTGGAAGTTTCCTTTCCTACAAAAGAAAAATCTCTGGTTTGATAGGCTTTTGATTTTACAATTGTTTCTATTTCTCCAATTCTCGAGGATTCGTTCTCTTCTAAATTTTCGATGATCATCATCTCATCATTGAAATGGTTGATTGCGATGACAAAACGAAAAAAGCTGTATTGCATCAATGGAATAGCGGACGGCGCTTCCTTTGAAGTAAGTTCAATGTTTTCGAAATATTGAACTCCATCGTAGGTGGTATAACCGTACAAACCATTGAAACTTTTGATCGATGGATCACAATCCAAATCTACCAGCCCCGCATATTCTTGAAAAATACCGTAAAAGTTTCCCTCTTCTAATTTCTTAGATACCAATTGACGCCCCTTGTAAGAAAAACTCAAATGGTGATTTTCTGCTTTGATCGTCGCCACAGGCTCGATACAGATAAAAGAAAAACTCTCTTCTTTGCTGTGATAATCTGAACTCTCCAACAACAAGGTATTGGCAAACTTATCTCTCAGTTTCAAATACAAGCCTACCGGAGTTACTGTATCCGCAATTCTCGTTTTTGTAATTGATTTAAATTTTATTTCTTTCATTTCTTTCTTCAACTTTTTTCAAAATTTAATATTCATCATGCCGGTTTTCTTTCTGCTCTTAGATGGAAGCTCTTCAATCAAAAAAGGCTTATCGTGAGATAAGCCTTTTTTGATTGTGTATATATACAAAATACAGGTTTCTACTCACTTAGGAATTAAGAGAGTTCCACCACCATGTATTTTTTGTGTTATTTTCCATAATTTATACCTACAAAAATAAGACAGATTTTTGATTCGACAAATTTTTAAACGATTTATTTTTTCAATATTCGCACATTCATTTCTTCCACTTTTTTATCGGATAATGGCGAAGGGCTTCCGAACAACAAATCTTCAGAGGTTCCTGTCTTTGGAAAAGCCATCACCTCTCGAATCGATGCTTTCTTCTCTAGAATCATCATCAAACGATCTACTCCCCAGGCGATCCCTCCATGTGGCGGTGCTCCATAATGGAAAGCCTCGTACATCGTACCCACACTCTTCAACATTTCCTCTTTGTTGTAGCCCATGTTTTTATAGGTTGCTTCCAGTATCTCTGGTTTGTGGGCACGCACAGAGCCTCCTCCAATTTCATAACCATTCAAAATTAAGTCGTATTGTTGTGCAATGATCTTTCCAATTTCGTCTTCCTTTCCGTTCATATGCTTCTCCAAATCATAGATTGCAGGCATTGAGAAAGGATTGTGCGTGAAAGTCCATCTCCCTTCGTCTGTTTTCTCAAACATTGGAAAATCAACTACCCAAGCAGGGTGTAATTCTTTTGGATTGATCAAACGCAACATAGCTCCGAGCTCCTGACGAACTGCATCCAAAGCCTTGTTCGCAATTGCGTATTCTGCTGCTGAGAAAAAAACAATATCTCCCACCTTTGCTTGTGTTTTAGAAATAATCCCCGCAGCGATTTCTTCTCCTAGAAATTTGATGATTGGTGATTGTAAATCGTTTTCATTCACAATAATATAGGCCAAACCGCCCAAACCATTACTTTGTGCAATGCTTGTCAATTTTTCTATCTGCCCCTTGGACATGCGCTTGCCTCCTTGTTCTTGAGCAGATACTTTGATACACTTTACAATACCTCCTTCGTCAATGGGTTTGCTAAAAACCTGGAATGTTGTATCCTTGACGATCTCTGTGATGTCTTGCATGTGCAGTCCAAAACGCAAATCAGGTCTATCACAACCGTATTTGTCCATTGCCTCTTTGTAGGTGATCACCTCAAAAGGCTTTAAAATCCATTTTTTTCCGTAGATTTTACGAACAATTTCATTGAACATCGTCGTGTTCAAATCAATGATTTGTTGCATGCTGGCATAAGCCATTTCAATATCTAACTGCGTAAATTCTGGTTGACGATCTCCACGAGAATCTTCATCTCGAAAACAACGTGCTATTTGAAAGTATTTTTCAAAACCACCCACCATCAACATTTGCTTGAATTGCTGCGGCGCTTGTGGTAAGGTATAAAAAGAACCTGCTTGTTTTCTTGTAGGTACAATAAACTCTCTTGCTCCCTCGTCAGTTCCTGCAGTTAAAATAGGCGTTTCAATCTCTAAAAACGCTTGCTCGTCAAGCATGTCACGAATCAACTTAATAACTTTGTGTCGATTGACAACAGCTCTTCTTACATCATCGTTTCTATGGTCTAAAAATTTGTATTGAAAACGCACATTTTCATTTGACTTTGTCGCTCTTTTAATTTCAAAGGGCAAGGTTCGAGACAAATTTAAAATCTCCAATTTAGAGGTTTCCAGTTCTATTTTTCCTGAACGTAAACCAGCATTGTAATCATCTTCTGCACGCTGTACAACAAGACCTGTCACTGTAATTACCGATTCTGATTTCAATTTGACCAATTCGTCCAAGTTTGGAAACGTTTCACGACTCAAACGGACTTGTAAAACTTCATTACTGGCATCTCGTAAATCAATAAAAATCAATTCTCCGTGATCACGCACACTGGAAACCCATCCAGCCAACGTTACCTCACTAGCAATGGTTTCTTCAGACAGTTGCGAAATCACATGTGTTCTGTATTCTTCTTTGATGACCAGGGGAATTTCAGGCAACACCTCTTCCTGTGATTTTGTAGCTTGCAGCTCCTCGCCCATACTCTTACTTTTCAGAGTTGAATCTTGAGATACTTCTTGAGAGCTTGCACTCAATGACTTTATGATACCTTCACGAATAACTTTTCCAGAAGCTCCTTTCCCGATAATGGCAATTACCTTTCCTACAAGAATTCCTGCTTTTCCCTGGTTTCCATTTTTAATAGCACTGGCTACCGCTTCATTTTCAGCAATTACTTTTTGAATAGCAGCTTGTATTTGATCTCCAGAAATGGTGTGGTCAGCAAAATATTTTTTGTAATCAAAATTGACATCCGCCAACAAGAAATTTATTCCATTTTGAACCAAAACAGCTGTTAGCTTTTCTTGTTTGAACATCGAAAAAATATCGATCAAATGTGCTCTATTTTGAATCTTTGAATAGTCTTCAGGCTTGATATTGTTGGACAAAGTCTTGGCAACAAACGACGGATCTTTCACCACATCATTAATCTCCACAAATGTCTCAGAACGCAGAGAATCTGCTGTGAAAAATTTTGCGTCTTGTGGCAAAACACCGCCTTCAATCAGAATGGTTTCTACAGCATAAGGCAAGACATTCACGTCTACTGTGATCGTATCTACCACTTCTTTAATTGCTACAAACGGCAAATCAGGCTCAGAAATAAAGCGGTAATCCGCTTCAAATTCCTTCTTACGCATGGTTTTGGTTTGCTTCAAATCGGCATCCCATAAAACAGTGGTTTGCTCTGGTCTAAATTCTTTGTGCTCTTTGTAGTAGTTCAATTGTTTTTCAACCTCTTCTTTCAAAGCTTCGACCATAAACTTGAAAGAATTCAAGTTTTTGATTTCTGTTCTCGGGTTCAATTCCGTAGTTCCTTTTTTACGCAAAGAAACAGACACATCCGATTTGAATTCTCCTTTTTCCAAATTTGCCTCAGAAATTTTCAAATTTTGAACAATCCGCTGAATGTATTGCGCATAAGTGGAAGCATCTTCAATATTACGGACACAAGGCTCTGTAACAATTTCAATCAAGGGAACACCGGCTTTGTTAAAATCGACCAAAGAAATATTCTTTTCATGTATCAATTTTGCCGCGTCTTCTTCAATATGAACTTGTGTCAATTCTACTGTAAATTGCGAGCCATCATTGCGGAAACAAGATACTTGTCCGTCTGGAATGATTGGATTGTGAAATTGTGTAATTTGAATATTTTTCGGGTTGTCTGGGTATTCGTAATGTTTTCTATCCCAAGAGATTACCTCGTTAGAAAATGTGGAATTTACTGCTTTCCCAAAATAAATTGCTTTGGTAATTGCTTCTTTGTTTATCGCAGGTAAAACTCCCATTTGCCCTGTACATACAGCACAAATATTTTCGTTTGGTGTTTCAATTTCTTGATTTGGACAAGAACAAAACAACTTTGTTTTGGTGTTCAATCGGACATGAGTTTCTAGTCCAATTACCAATTCTAAATCGTGGGCTTCCATCGCCGCATTCAATTGCTCTAAATCCATTATTCGATCTCTTTTAAGAAGTTAGCAAACTTCAAGACGGTTGCATCTTTGTTTTTGGCTGCTGTAATTTGTAAACCTATTGCCGTTCCTTTCGGAACTGTCAATGTTGGCAATTGTCCCAAACTAAAACCAACAGTATAGGCATCTGACAAGTACATTGCTAAAGGATCTTTCAAGCTATCACCAATTTTTGGAGGTGTACACGGTGTTACTGGTGATAAAATAACGTCTACCTCTTCAAAATCTTTGTTGAAATTTTCTGAAATTTGATCCCTCAAAGCCAATGCTTTCAAGTAAATCGCATCGGAAAAACCTTGCGACAAAACTTGATTTCCTCCTACAATTCTTCTTTTAGACTCTTCCGAAAAATTCTCAGAACGCGTCACGGCATAAGTTTCTTTCAAACTTCCAGATTCAATTCGGTTTCCGTAGTTCGTTCCATCCAATCTTGAAAGATTTGAGGCCGTCTCTGCCATGGCCAAGGTATAATAGGTTGACACCAACCTATCTGATTTGAAAAAGTCCAATTCTTTGACTTGAATTCCTTTTGATTTAATCTTTTCAACCATTGCCAAAAAGTCGGTTTTGACGTCCGCATCGATTGCTTCGCTTTCTATGAAATTTTTAAAGTAACCAATGGTTCGAATTCCTTCTGGTGTTGCAATTCCATCTTCGGAAATCTCTTCAGAGAAAGTCGTTGTCTGATCTTTGACATCTTTACCGCTCATCACATTCAAAACAATTCGGATATCTTCGATTGATTTTGCCAAAGGCCCTACACAATCGGTAGAAGAGGCATAAGCCATCAATCCGTAACGAGAAATACGACCATAAGTTGGCTTCAATCCATAGATATGATTGTAACCTGCTGGTTGACGAACAGAACCTCCTGTATCACCTCCGATAGAAAACACGGTGTACTCTTTTGCTACATTTACTGCAGAACCTCCACTAGAACCTCCACCTACAAATTCTGGGTTCGCAGCATTTTTAACGGCTCCAAAAATAGTATTCTCTGAAGAAGAGCCGTGGCCAAAACTGTCGCAATTTTCTTTGACTAAAGGAATAGCCCCTGCATCCAACAGTTTTTGAATGGCAGTCGCTGTATAGGCCGATTTGTATTGTTTCAACAAATCAGAACTTGCGGTTGTTGTAGTCCCTTGGAGCATGTAAACATCTTTGATTCCAAAAGGAATTCCCTCTAGTAAACCAATTGTCTCTCCTCTCGAAATTTTAGCATCAACTTTTCTTGCCAAATCCAAAGCCAAATCACTCAACAGAGAATTGACTGTGTTGTACTTGTTCTGTTTTAGCAATCCTATTTTCTCTTGCACCAAAGCTGTACAAGTCAGTTCTTTTGACACCAATTGCTGGTGTATCTTTTTTATCTGTGACTCCATCTTAATCTTCTATCACTTTAGTCACCACCAAATATCCTCCTTTTTCTTTGGGAAAATTTTCTTTGATAATTTGCTTTTCAAAAGCTGAACTTTCAACAACCTCATCTGCTCTCAAATCATTTAAAGACACCGCATTATGATTGACAGTATTGGAAGGATTGTTCTTTGCTGGATGCGCGTTTTTAATCACCTCAAACAATTGACTGACGGCTTCTGACGGCTGTGCCCCTTTAATACTCGACAAAATGTCGACTGTCATTATTTTACTCATGTCTATATTATTTGTTTGGAATCCGACTTTTAAGCTTGCAAAAATACAAAAGTTTTACCGGAGTTCGAAAGAATAGGTTTGAAATTTGCCAGCTTGTCATTCTCTTAATATCAGAATCAAACCAAAAAACACAACACTTTTTAACACAGAACACCCCTCTCGTTTTTTCACCTTATCTGCTTTGGTATTCTGTCAAAGTTCTGAAGGACAAAACCATAAAAAAAGAACCTATCCATTTAAAATCAATGTCCCAACAATATTTTAATTCGGCTACTCATTTTATTAACAGTATATTTGGTCATTACCTTTTTCATAGACCTCCCCCTTCTGATATACGCCTTTGCTACTCGCAAAGGTGTTTTTATTTTTTTGACAACCGCCTTTTTAGATTTTACTGAGGACACAACTACCATACATTTTACAAAGCAACGCATTTTTTGCTTTTTCACTCAAAAGATTCAAGTCAAAAACAAGCGGCTCTCGTCTGTTTTTACAAAAACCCTTCATTGTCAAAAACGAAAAATTATTTTTTTCATCATGAAGGCTATTTTTAAGCGTTTTAAGACGTTTTTTGACTTGTCAACATTTTGAAAAGTTTTCAACAACACGCGGATATCAATAGATGTATTTTTTATATTTGTTTGGTTCGATTTAGAACAAACTCAAAAATCCACAACTAATACCTTTTGAAAGAATGAGCGAAGAAAACAAACAACAGTATTCAGCAGATAGCATCCAAGCCCTGGAAGGAATGGAACACGTAAGAATGCGTCCTTCCATGTACATTGGAGACGTAGGTGTACGAGGATTGCACCACCTAGTCTATGAAGTCATTGACAACTCCATTGACGAGGCCTTGGCTGGACATTGTAACAATATCAGTGTTTTTATCAACGAAGACAACTCTATCACAGTACGAGATGATGGACGTGGTATCCCTGTTGGCATGCACAAAAAAGAGGGGGTATCTGCGCTAGAAGTGGTGATGACAAAAATTGGTGCTGGAGGAAAATTCGACAAAGACTCTTACAAAGTATCTGGTGGACTCCACGGTGTGGGTGTTTCGTGTGTAAATGCGCTTTCTGATCATTTGAAAGCAACCGTTTACCGAGATGGTAAAATATGGGAACAAGAATACGAGCGAGGAAAAGCTTCGTATCCCGTGAAACAAATTGGTACTACAGAAAAAAGAGGAACTGAAGTTACTTTTACCCCAGACAAATCAATCTTTCAACAGACGACAGAATACAACTACGACACCTTGGCTGCGCGTTTGCGTGAATTGGCTTACCTAAACAAAGGAATCACAATTCACATCATCGACAAGCGAAACCAAGACGATGAAGGAAAAGATATTACCGAAACTTTCCACAGTACAGAAGGCCTTAGTGAATTTGTAAAATACCTAGACAGTACTCGAGAACAATTGACTGCTGGTGTTATCTCAATGGAAGGAGAGAAAAACGGCATCCCTGTTGAAGTTGCCATGGTTTACAATACTTCCTATGCTGAAAATCTACATTCGTATGTAAACAACATCAATACACACGAGGGAGGAACCCATTTGTCTGGTTTTCGAAGAGGATTGACAGGCACCTTAAAAAAATACGCAGAAGGTTCTGGTTTGTTAAAAAACTTGAAATTTGATATTGCTGGTGATGACTTCCGTGAGGGATTGACTGCGATTATCTCTGTAAAAGTGCAAGAGCCTCAATTTGAAGGACAAACCAAAACAAAACTAGGAAATAGAGAAGTTTCCGCTGCAGTATCACAAGCAGTTTCTGAAATGTTGACAGATTATCTGGAAGAAAATCCAAATGACGCGAAAACAATCGTACAAAAAGTAATTTTAGCAGCACAGGCAAGACACGCCGCAAGAAAAGCGCGTGAAATGGTTCAACGAAAAACAGTAATGTCTATCGGTGGACTGCCTGGTAAATTATCAGACTGTTCTGAAACTGACCCTGAAGCTTGTGAAATATTTTTAGTCGAGGGAGATTCTGCTGGAGGTACCGCAAAACAAGGACGTGATAGAAATTTCCAAGCAATTTTACCTTTGCGTGGAAAGATTTTAAATGTTGAAAAAGCAATGGTGCACAAAGTTTTTGAAAATGAAGAAATCAAAAACATGTTTACTGCATTAGGAGTCACTATTGGAACGGAGGAAGACAGCAAGGCTTTGAACTTGTCTAAATTGAGATACCACAAAGTAGTCATTATGTGTGATGCCGATGTAGATGGTAGTCATATTGCCACCTTGATCCTAACATTTTTCTTTAGATACATGCGCGAAATGGTTGAACAAGGCTATGTTTACATTGCAACACCGCCATTATACCTTGTGAAAAAAGGACAAAAAAGAGAATATGCCTGGGACGACGATCAGCGTGACCTGATTGTTCAAAAAATGGGCGGTTCAGCGAACATACAACGTTACAAAGGTTTGGGAGAAATGAATGCAGAACAACTATGGGACACCACCATGAATCCTGAATTCAGAACACTTAGACAGGTTGTTATTGACAGCGATGTGGAAGCCGACAGAGTTTTCTCTATGTTGATGGGAGACGAAGTACCTCCGCGTAGAGACTTCATTGAAAGAAATGCAAAATACGCAAATATCGACGCCTAAACAAGCGACGTTTTATTCAAAAAGCACACCTAGAAAGGTGTGCTTTTTTTTCTAAATTCAACCACTAAAAGAGAAGTATCAATAGAACCATTTTTCAGTGAATCCAATGGTTCAACCTTCGAAAACTACTCTACCAAATACCTCTCAATATTTTCCAGAAAGAAAGGAACAGTCAATTTTATGAAACTTGTAAAAATCACTGGCTAATAATTCCATATTCTCAGCTTTAGCTTCTTGATTTTAAATGTTTAAGAGAATTTTGTTTTATGAGAAATATCATCTTCAAAAAGACTTTTTTTCATGTATTTATTAGTAATTTTGGCACAAATTATTTCAAAACAAATTAAAATTTATACAAAATGAAAGTTACTGTTGTAGGAGCAGGTGCCGTAGGTGCGAGTTGTGCCGAGTACATTGCCATTAAAAATTTTGCAGCTGAAGTTGTAATTGTAGATATCAAAGAAAATTATGCCGAAGGGAAAGCGATGGATCTTATGCAGACTGCTTCTTTGAATGGGTTTGACACTAAAATTACAGGAAGCACGAACGACTATAGCAAAACAGCAAACAGTGATGTAGCAGTGATTACAAGTGGGATTCCTCGTAAACCAGGAATGACCCGCGAAGAATTGATCGGGATCAATGCAGGCATTGTAAAAAGTGTTTCAGAAAACATCATCAAACATTCTCCAAATGTGGTAATCATCGTTGTTAGTAATCCTATGGACACGATGACTTACTTAGCTCACAAAGCAACAGGCCTTCCAAAAAACAGAATCATTGGAATGGGAGGCGCCTTGGACAGTGCTCGTTTCAAATACAGATTGAGCGAAGCCCTTGGAGCGCCAGCTTCCGATGTTGACGGAATGGTGATTGGAGGTCATAGTGACACAGGAATGATTCCGTTGACAAGAATTGCAACTCGCAACTCTGTTCCAGTGAGTGACTTTTTATCCGACGAAAAATTAGAAGAAGTTGCCAAAGCGACCATGGTAGGAGGAGCAACACTCACAGGCATGCTAGGAACTTCTGCATGGTATGCTCCAGGTGCTGCGGTATCTGCGATGGTGCAAGCTATTGCTTGTGATTCCAAAAAAATATTCCCCTGTTCTACATTTCTTGAAGGAGAATACGGACTCAACGATATCTGTATCGGTGTCCCTGTAGTCTTGGGTACAAACGGAATCGAAAAAATCGTGGAAATCAACTTGTCCGACGCAGAACAGCACAAACTGGAAGCTAGTGCGGCAGCCGTTCACAAAACAAACGGACTCTTAGAAATCTAAGACACTACTGTTAGAATATAAGAAAACCCTTTTTAACAACGTTTTCTCTTTGAGATTTCATTCGTTTTAAAGGGCTTTTTTTTGGCTAAAAAACACTTGGCTCCAAATAAAAAAAACACTATCTTCCAGCTGTAAATTAGCCAAATAAAAGAGGCAACATATTCTCCTACAAGTATTTAAATATATGCTTCTAAAAAATTGGCTTTTCCTATTTGAAATACTATATTTGCACGTTTATAAAATTTAAGAAACAATAGAATGCAAAACAAAGGACTTATAAAACTATTCGCAATCCTTTTCGGACTGGTTAGTTTGTACCAACTTTCTTTTACTTGGTTGGCGGGTAGCGTTGAAACAGACGCAAAAGAATATGCAATAGCACATGCTGAAAAAAATGACGGAAGAGCGCTTGCTAAATTCGAAAGAGCCTACTTAGACTCAGTTGCCAATATTCCAGTTTTTGATAGTTTTGGGATAGCTTTTAGTTACAACGATATCAAAGACAAAGAAATCAATCTTGGTTTAGATTTGAAAGGAGGGATCAATGCAACCTTGCAAGTGTCGGTAAAAGATATTTTAATCGGTTTGTCGAACAAATCTAAAAACTCGGTATTCAATGAAGCCTTGACTGCTGCGTCTGCTGCACAAAAAACAAGTACAGACCCTTATTTAGATCTTTTCTTTAGAGCATTCGAAACCATTGGTGAAGGAAAAATAAAATTAAATGCACCCGATATTTTTGGAAACAAATCGCTCCGAGAAAAAATCAACTTTCAAACTTCTGACGAAGATACAAAAACAGCCATTCGTGCTGAAATCAGTGGATCTATCAACACGGCATTTGAAGTACTAAGAAGCAGAATTGACAAATTTGGGGTTACACAACCGAACATACAAAGAATTGGGAATTCTGGAAGAATTTTGATTGAATTGCCAGGAGCGAAAGACATTGAACGTGTAAAAAAACTATTACAATCTACTGCAGAATTACAATTTTGGGAAGCCTACACAAATATTGAGGTTGGCCAATACCTTTATAATGTGGTTGAAAAAACAGCAGTTATCACTGAAAATCAGATAGAGAAAGATAGCAACACTTCGGATATCGACGATTTATTGGGAGAGGTGCAAGATTCTTTACAAGCACCAAAAACGACCGTTCAGAGTTTACTGAACGTTTTTCAATTCAACCAGCCAAGAAATCAAAACGACGCCAGTTCTATTGTAGGATTTAGCAAAGTAACTGATACGGCAGCAGTCAATAAATACCTTGGATCAAAAGAAGCCAAAGCAATCTTACCCGCATCATTGAAACACGCCAAATTCTTGTGGGATGCCAAAGCCGTTGATGAAGTTATTAAATTGTACGCAATCAAAGGAAACCGAAAAGACGAAGCACCCATTCAGGGAGACGTCATTACGGATGCCAGAGATGACTTCGACCAATTAGGGAAGTCAGAGGTGAGCATGACCATGAACTCTAGAGGAACCAAGCTTTGGGCAAAAATGACTACTGAAAATGTAGGGAAATTTGTCGCCGTTGTTTTGGATGACTACGTTTACACAGCACCAAGCGTAAATACGGCCATTACGGGTGGAAGAACTTCTATCTCTGGAAATTTCACAGTCGTAGAAGCCAAAGATTTAGCAAATGTATTGAAAGCAGGAAAACTACCTGCCGCTGCACACATCATTCAATCTGAAATAGTTGGACCGTCTTTAGGTCAAGAAGCTATAGAAAGTGGAATCGAATCGTTTGTATTAGCCTTGATCTTGGTATTGGTTTGGATGCTCTTTTACTACGGGAAAGCAGGAATCTTCTCTGACATTGCCTTGGCGGTAAATATTCTTTTCATTTTTGGAATATTGTCTGCATTTGGAGCCGTCTTAACTTTACCTGGAATTGCTGGTATTGTATTGACCATTGGTATGTCTGTAGATGCCAACGTACTTATTTTCGAAAGAATCAAAGAAGAATTGGCCCGTGGAAAAGCCTTGAAAGAAGGAATTAGCGATGGTTTTAACAATGCATTGTCCTCTATTCTCGATGCAAACATCACTACCCTACTGACAGGGGTCATCTTATTCATCTTCGGAACAGGACCTGTAAAAGGATTTGCCTCTACTTTGATGATTGGTATTGCCACTTCATTGTTTACAGCAATCTTCATCACAAGACTTTTTATTGATAGCTATTCTGGAAAAGGACAAACGTTGACATTCAACACAGGTTTGACGAAGAAATGGTTTACCAACATCAATGTGAATTTTCTCGCAAAAAGAAAAGCAATGTACGCGGTCTCTGCCATCATCATCTTTGTAGGATTGGGATCTTTGTTCACAAACGGATTGAATTATGGAGTTGATTTTGTTGGAGGACGTTCTTTCGAAGTTCGTTTTGACAAAGCTGTGAGCTCTACCGAAGTAGCAGATAGCTTGAAAGAAGTTTTTGGTAGTTCTCCAGAGGTAAAAACATACGGATCTAACAACAGCTTAAAAATAACTACAAAATATAAAATCGAACAAGAAGGGCAACGTATTGATGAAGAAGTTCAAACAGCTCTATTCAACGGTGTAAAATCCTTTTTACCAGAAGGAACAACCTTGGAAGATTTCAACGGTGGTTTTGACGGACAACAAGTAGGTATTTTCAGTGCTATCAAAGTAGAACCAACGATTGCAGATGACATCAAAACAGCGGCACAATGGGCGATCATTGGCTCCTTATTGATTGTTTTCCTTTACATCTTATTGCGATTTAAAAAATGGCAATACAGTTTGGGAGCAGTTGCTGCTGTCTTCCACGATGTATTGATTGTATTGTCTATATTCTCGATCACATACAAAATCATGCCTTTTGACATGGAAATTGGGCAATCCTTTATCGCAGCAATCTTAACCGTTGTCGGATATAGTTTGAATGATACTGTAGTGATTTTTGACAGAATTCGTGAATTTACGAAGTTACATGGGAAATGGGCTTACAAAGATGTTGTCAACAAAGCATTGAGCAGTACTTTAGGAAGAACTATCAACACCTCTTTGACAACCTTGATCGTATTGCTTGCCATTTTTACATTTGGTGGAAATTCCATCAGAGGATTTATGTTTGCTTTGATCGTGGGTGTCCTTGTAGGTACGTATTCCTCTTTGTTCATCGCATCGCCAATTATGTACGATACGTCTGAAAAATCAGAAAATAATAAAAAATAAAAAACGCATGAATTTGCGCTCAAAACCGTCCCCAAAATAATTTGAGGACGGTTTTGTGTTCTTTTTTACAAAGAAAAAAATGAGTAAAATTCGAATTCACGACCAGCAATTTGCCCCTTATTACAGCAAAGAAAAGATTGCTGACGCAGTGAGTTTGTTAGCAAAAAAACTCAAGGCAGATTTAAAAAATGAAATCCCTTTATTTTTACCGATACTAAACGGATCTTTTATTTTTGCCGCAGATTTTTTAAGAGCTTTTGACGGACCTTGTGATGTTAGTTTTATAAAACTAGCCTCGTATCAAAACACGAAATCGTCTGGAACCGTACAAGAGCTAATCGGTCTGAATGACGATATAGACGGAAGAACCGTCGTTATTTTAGAGGACATCATAGACACGGGAACCACACTCCAAAAGATATATGATTTACTCAAAGAGAAACCTATCAAACAACTAAAGGTTGCTACTCTTTTTTTCAAACCAGATGTTTTTAAGAAAGAATTGCACTTGGATTATGTCGGGTTTCCGATTCCTGACGAATTTATTGTTGGGTATGGATTGGATTACAATGGATTGGGAAGAAACCTCCCCCGTATTTATAAATTAGTAAATTGAAAAAATGAAAAATATTGTGTTATTTGGCCCTCCTGGGGCAGGGAAAGGAACCCAAGCAGAAGTACTCAAAGACAAATACAATTTGGTACATATTTCAACTGGAGATGTTTTCCGTTTCAATATAAAAAACAAAACTGAGTTGGGATTACTCGCAAAGTCTTACATCGATAATGGAAACCTGGTACCTGATGCAGTAACGATTGATATGTTGGAAGCAGAAGTTGACAAAAATCCTACAGCCCAAGGTTTTATCTTTGATGGATTTCCGAGAACAGAATCGCAAGCCGCGTCATTGGATGCATTTTTAGCAAAAAAAGTAGCGACCATCAATGCAATGATTGCTTTGGAAGTAGAAGAAGATGTTTTAGTAACACGTTTGCTAGAAAGAGGGAAAGTTTCCGGTCGTGCCGATGATCAAGACGAGTCGAAAATCAGAAATCGTTTCAACGAATACAATACAAAAACAGCGATTGTTAAAGACTATTACGAGCAACAAAACAAATATTACGGCATCAATGGAGTAGGTTCTATTTCAGACATCACAGGGCTTATCTCTGAGGTGGTTGATTCTCTGTAATTATTTGCGACCAAAAAATAATTGTAGCCACCGCCTAATTGCCTGCTAAAAGGAAACCACATGACTGAAGGAAATTTTATTGATTATATCAAAATTTTCGCTTCCTCTGGAAAAGGAGGTGGCGGATCGACGCATTTGCACCGCGAAAAATTCATTACCAAAGGAGGACCTGATGGTGGTGATGGTGGTCGTGGAGGACATGTCATCGTACAAGGAGACAAAGGAATGTGGACTTTACATCATCTGCGTTTTTTAAAACATACGCGCGCAGAGGAAGGCGGACATGGAAGTAAAAGTCGAAGTACGGGCAAAGACGGGGAAGACAAATACATTCCTGTCCCTTTAGGCACGATTGTCAGAGATGCCGACACTCAAGAAATTCTTTTTGAAATCACCGAACACGAACAAGAAATCATCTTAGTGGAAGGAGGAAAAGGTGGATTGGGCAACTGGAATTTCAAATCTTCTACCAATCAAACACCACGCTATGCGCAACCAGGAATGGACGGTGTTGATGGATGGTTCCAAATGGAACTGAAAATTTTGGCAGATGTAGGATTGGTAGGTTTCCCCAATGCTGGAAAATCAACTTTACTCGCATCTATTACAGCTGCAAAACCAAAAATTGCAGATTACGCTTTTACCACACTCAAACCCAACTTAGGAATTGTAGAATATCGAAATCACCAAAGTTTTGTCATGGCAGATATTCCGGGAATCATTGAAGGAGCTTCTGAGGGAAAGGGGCTCGGTCATCGATTTTTGAGACATATTGAACGGAATTCGGCCCTACTTTTCTTAATTCCTGCCGATTCGGACGATATCAATTCTGAATACACTATTTTATTAAACGAATTGAAAAAGCACAATCCAGAATTATTAGACAAAGAACGTTTTTTAGCAATTTCAAAATGTGACATGTTAGACGAAGAACTCAAAGATGAAATCGCAAAAGAATTGCCGAAAGGAATTCCAAGCATGTTCATTTCCTCTGTTGCACAAATTGGACTGACAACTCTGAAAGATGAAATCTGGAAACTATTGCACTAACCCTTCTTTTTTATAGTTCGCTACTCGATTTTAACCACGATGGGGATTTCATAAATAGTAGCCACTGGAATGCCTCTTTTCAAGGCTGGAAAAACGGTTGGTAAACTCTCTATACTTTGCGCTATCAAACTGTCTAAAACGGGAAGCATTTCCTTCACTGTTTTAGAGGAGGTAATTCGGATCAATTCAGACCTACCCTCTTTGGTTATTTTTAAATGCACTTGCACCACTTCGTCGATACTCTCACTCACGGTAAAAGTATGGGCTAACAATGAAGAGGTAAGATGTATGTAAAGCTTATTTGTAAAACATCGATTTTTACGAGCAATCGCTATCACAGTATCACAGGCCTTAAAAGAAGGAAAAACATCTACATGCTGCAAATCAATGATCGTATCCATCGCATGAGACACGGAATCTACTTTCAAGCTCTTTGAAATAAATTCACAAGAAATGCTCCAAAAGAACAAAACACAAAGAAAAAAAACACGAACCAACATAAGGGAAAATTGTACACAGTGAAAATACGATAATTATTGCAATCAGAAAACACAGCACACAAATGGATACAAGTCCAAAAGCACCTGCCTTTCTAACTCAAAAAAATACTGTACATTGCAATAAAAAAATGGATTATCTACTCTTACTTTTAGGACTCTTTTTGATTATTTTAGGTATTATTGGTGCTTTCTTGCCCATACTCCCTGGTCCTCCCACAGGGTGGCTCGGCTTGTTGCTTTTGCAATTGACAGACAAAATCCCAACCGACTGGAAATTCTTATGGATTACACTTGCTGTTGCGATGGCAATTACCTTATTAGACTTCGTGATACCAATTCTAGGTGCAAAAAGTTTAGGGGGGTCGAAAAAAGGAATTTGGGGCGCCACCATTGGATTGTTTGTGGGGCTATTTTTTGGACCTCTTGGTCTTGTTTTTGGCCCACTCATTGGTGCTTTTTCTGGAGAATTGATGCACAACCCAACAAATAAAAAAATAGCTTTCAAAGCAGCATTTGGATCGTTCGTGGGATTTTTGTTTTCTACAGGAATTAAATTCACCACATGCCTTGTTTTTTTAATGTATTTCATCGAAAATTTATGGCAACACAAAGACGCTTTTTTTTAAAATAAGCGCAAAAAAAAGCAACCCGTTAAGGGAAGCTTTCCACTGGTTTCAACAAAAACCATGACACTTTTGAAAAAAGTGCCAAAACAACACGTCTCGCATTTTAGATGCGAAGTACAAATATACAGGAATTTTTAAAGACTCTTAAAAAATTCACTTTTTATTTTAAGTATGCCATTCATTAAGTATCTTTGCGCGCAAACCATTTCATCTTTAAAATACACCATCACATGCAATTATCAGAACAAGAAATTGTACGAAGAGAATCTCTTCAAAAGTTACGTGAATTAGGGATCAACCCTTACCCTGCTGAAGAATTTAAAAAAACGGCCACTGTGAAAGAAATCCTAGAGAAATTTGATAATTTTAATGGGAAAAGCGTCGTGATTGCAGGACGATTGATGAGTCGAAGATTGATGGGAAAAGCTTCATTTTCTGAACTAAAAGACAGTTCAGGACGTATGCAAATTTATATCAATCGTGATGAAATAGCTCCTACTGAAGACAAAACACTTTACAACACTGTCTATAAAAAACTTTTAGATATTGGAGATATCATTGGTGTGGAAGGAGAGGTTTTTAAGACCCAAGTTGGTGAGCCTTCTATCCTCGTGAAAAAACTAACACTACTTACCAAGTCTTTGCGACCATTGCCGGTTGTGAAAACAGATGCAGATGGAAAGGTATACGATGCCTTTAGTGACCCTGAATTGAGATACAGGCAACGCTATGTCGATTTGATTGTGAACGACTCGGTAAAAGACACTTTTATCAAAAGAACCAAAATCACTAATTCCATCCGTCAGTTTTTCAACGAACGTGATTATTTAGAAGTAGAAACACCAGTATTGCAACCGATCCCTGGTGGGGCCTCTGCAAGGCCATTTGCTACACATCACAATGCATTAGACATTCCTCTTTACTTGCGAATCGCCAATGAATTGTACCTAAAAAGACTGATTGTCGGAGGATTTGACGCCGTCTATGAGTTCGCCAAAGATTTTAGAAATGAGGGAATGGACAGAACGCATAATCCTGAATTTACGGTAATGGAACTGTACGTTGCGTACAAAGATTACCATTGGATGATGGAGATGACAGAACAACTATTGGAAAAAGTAGCTCTGGATTCAAACGGTACTTCTGAAGTCCTTGTTGGAAAAAATAAAATTGAATTCAAAGCGCCATATCCGAGAGTTCCAATTCTAGAAGCAATTAAAATTCATACTGGATACGATGTTGCAGGAATGAACGAAAACCAACTGAAAGACGTCTGTCGTAAAGTAGGTATTGAAGTAGACGATAGTATGGGCGTTGGTAAATTGATTGACGAATTGTTTGGTGAAAAGTGTGAACACCACTACATACAGCCTACATTCATTACAGACTACCCGAAGGAAATGAGTCCGTTAACCAAAGAGCACAGGACGGACAAGGCATTGACAGAACGCTTTGAATTGATGGTCAATGGAAAAGAGTTGGCCAATGCTTATTCTGAATTGAACGATCCTATCGACCAAAAAGAACGTTTCGAAGAGCAATTGAAATTGTCTGAAAAAGGAGATGACGAAGCCATGTTTATCGATCATGATTTTGTGCGATCTTTGGAATACGGTATGCCTCCAACCTCTGGTATCGGTATTGGAATTGACCGACTCGTAATGTTAATGACCAACAATAGTTCCATCCAAGAGGTTTTGTTCTTCCCACAAATGAGACCCGAGAAAAAAGCTCCTGCGATCGAACTGAATGAGGAAGAAAAAAACATCCTATCTCTTCTTCAAAAAGAAGAAACCATTGAATTGGCTGTGTTAAAGTCTCTCTCTGGATTGAGCAATAAAAAATGGGACAAAACTATCAAAACATTGACTAAAAACAACTTGGCAAATGTTTCGAAAGTTGATGATAAACTCATTGTTGAAATTGCTTAGCTTGTAACGACATGAGATGTTTCTATAACAATTCTCAAAAAATAATGTTTATAATTAACATATATTAATAAAAAACACATAACGACAAAAAAAATCACAAAATTCATTCTGGAACGTTTTTTTTGTTTAAATTTGAAGTAGTTGGTGTTTCACACCAATTTCTTTTTCATAGCAATTTTCCCACTCTATTTATAGAGTGGGTTTTTTTTGGTCAATATGAACGTACTTTTAGCAATGCTCGCGTTGGCAACTTTCAGAATAGATCGTATTTTTGAATAGCAAGCTTCTGGCGATAAAATTCTTAAAAATTCATCTCTATTGCGGCCCTAAGCATGCTTATGCTTCGAATTGGGATTCCTCTATTGTTTTAAAAAAAATACTGAAAGGTCTATTTCATAAAAACGAATATTCAAAAATCAATACAAGCAGAGTGATTTTTACTTTACTCTTAATTCTTGGTCAATACGAACGGTATTTGAACTCAGATCATTCAACTCTTTTAATTCTTGAACTGAAAGTTTGTATTTTTTAGAAATCGAATACAGTGTATCTCCTTTTCTAACACGATAAATTTTTACTTTCCCTTTCGTGGCTTCCTTTATTTTTTTTCTCAGGACAATCTTATCGAAATTATATAAACGATAGGTTTCTATCAAATGAATTAATTTTTTTGGATATTTCTTATCGGTGGCGTAGCCTGCTTTTTTCAATCCTTTAGCCCAACCCTTGTAGTCGTGTTTTTTTAGTTTGAACAAGAAATCATAGCGATCCCTAGTCTTTAAGAATTTGGAATGATCCTTGTAAGATTGTGCAACCTCCTTGTACTTTCGAAAGCACTCTTGTTTTTTATCATCGTCGTGACGCACGGACTTTCCATTCCAGCCTTTGTGACATTTCACTCCGAAATGGTTGTTTGATTTCAATGCCAACTGACTAACACCATTGCCCGACTCCAAAATCCCTTGTGCCAAAGTAATACTTGCGGGGATTTTATTTTTTTTCATTTCATACATAGCCGTCTCTGCGTATTTACTGATATAGGCTATGGTACGGATATTCAAGCGGGACTTCTTTTTAAGCAACTTGGCAACTTCTCTTTTTACTTTTTTGTCTTTTGGAGTCTCGATGACAACTTTCGGCACCGGAATTCGTTTGGTTGCTTTTCTACTAGATCCACAGCTTGTGAGTGACAGGAGAAAAAAAAGTGTGCCTATGATAAAATAGCTCTGACAACAGATCTTTCTTTTGAAAATGTGGATTTGCTTGTTCATTTTTATAATTTATACTTCGATTAGGGGGAGTCCTTTTTTTTGCAACAAGATATTCATTCCTAAAATTCCTTGCAAACCTCCTGTATGAATTGCCAAAATTTTTGAGTTTTTAGGAAAAAAATCTTTTTGAATTAAATCCAATACCCCAAACATCATTTTCCCTGTATAAATAGGGTCCAAAGGAATGCTTGTTTCTTTTTTAAATGTATTTACAAAGCCTATCAAATCTTTTGTCATTTTTCCGTACCCTCCGAAATGATATTCATGATTCAGTTCCCAATTTGTTTTTGTTACTTTGTTTTTTTTAATTTCGTCTTTCAAAAATGTTCCTTTGAGCGCGGGGAATCCTATTACTTTTTGCTGCGGTGTCGAGGCGTTTATAATTCCTGAAATCGTTCCTCCTGTTCCCACAGCTGCACAAACAAAATCAAACACGCTGGTTTCCTTGTCTAGGATTTCTTCACAGCCTTTTACTGCCCATTCGTTGGTTCCTCCCTCAGGCAACAAATATGCATCAGGATGCAATGCTTGCAATTCTTTAAAAAAAGCTGCTGTTTCTTTTTTCTTGTATTCAGAACGGGAGATAAAATGGAGCTGCATTCCAAATTTGGCAGCTGCATTCAATGTTGGATTTGAAGCTAGAGTTGCTGGCAAATCATCGGCCAACTCTTCTCCTCGAATGATTCCAATCGTTTCAAAATTAAATTCAGATCCAGCTCCCGCTGTTGCCAAAATGTGGTTGGAATAAGCTCCTCCAAAAGTGATCAATTTTTTCTTGTTCAACTTTCGAGCATTCTGCAAGTTGTAATACAATTTTCGGTATTTGTTTCCTGAAATTACGGGGTGTAACAGGTCTTCTCTTTTCACAAATAAAGAAACCTTTTTCTTTTTAAAAATGGGGAGTATCACTTCGGTCGTCGCAGTTCGCAATTCCATTGCTACATCTATTTTTTACTTTTGAGCTTTCGCAAAACTACTTCTCTCTGCAATCAGGCAAAAGTATTTAGTTGCTCGTCCAAAGACTCCCAGTCATCCATTAAGGCATCCAAAGCATCTTTTTTCGCTTGGTAACTTTTAAAAAACTCAGGGTTTTCAGAAACTGTTTTATAATCATCTGCCAATGCAGCATCCATCTCCAACACTTCTTTTTCAGTAGACGCAATCGTTCGCTCCACTTTGCTAAGCTTATTTTTCAATTGTTTGAGCTCTTTTTCTTCTTGACGGCTTAACTTATAAGCTTCTTTTTTAGATTCTTTGACCACTTCCACTTTCGTTTTTTTCTCAGCTTCACGCAAATTCTCTAATTTGTGTTCTTCCAAAAAGTAATCAATATCTCCTAAATATTCTTTGATCTCACGATCTTTAAATCCAAAAACTTTTTGTGTCAAACCTTGTAAAAAATCCCGGTCGTGTGACACCAATATCAAAGTTCCTTCGAATTGTTGCAAGGCCTGCTTTAATACATTTTTAGAAACAATGTCGAGATGATTTGTAGGCTCATCCATGATCAATACATTGAATGGGGTCAATAACATTTTACAAATTGCCAAACGGTTTCTCTCACCACCAGACAATACCTTTACTTTTTTATCCACATCATCGCCTCCAAACAAAAAGGATCCCAACATATCTCTTACACGCATACGGTTGGTATCATTGGCTGCATCTTCCATGGTTTCTAAGAGCGTTTTCTCTCCGTCTAAATACTCCGCTTGATTTTGAGCGAAATACCCAATTTCCACATTGTGCCCCAGTGCAATGGTACCGTCGTATTCAATTTCACTGACCATCATTTTTGCCAAAGTTGATTTTCCTTGCCCATTTTGTCCTACAAACGCGATTTTAGATCCGCGATCAATCATAAAATTCACCTTGTCCAGCACGCGTTTCTCTCCGTAACTTTTGGAAAGGTTTTTAGTTTCTACCACCACTTTTCCTGGCTGTTTCGATACAGGAAATTTCACATTCATCACCGCATTGTCTTCGACATCTACTTCAATGCGTTCTACTTTATTTAGCTGTTTGATTAAAGATTGTGCCATAGAAGCTTTGTTGGCTTTTGCCCTAAATTTCTCAATCAACTGTTCTTTTGCTTTGATTTCTTTTTCCTGATTTTTTTGAGATTGCAATTGTTTTTCACGAATTTCTTCACGCAAAACCAAGTACTGAGAATACGGTTTTTTGTAATCGTATATTTTTCCTAAGGAAATTTCAATGGTGCGATTTGTCACATTGTCCAGAAACATTTTATCGTGCGAAACCAAAACAATCGCTCCTGCATAGGATTTTAAAAAGTTTTCCAACCAAATAATCGATTCGATATCCAAATGATTGGTGGGCTCATCCAATAATAAAATATCATTCTTTTGAAGTAATAATTTTGCCAGCTCTATTCGCATACGCCAACCGCCTGAAAAAGTATCCGTTAACTTGTCGAAATCTTCTCTTTGAAAACCGAGTCCTTGGAGTATTTTTTCAGTATCTCCCTGATAATTGTATCCTCCTAGCAATTCATAACGAGTAGAAACCTCGTCCAAATCATGAATCAATTGAGTATAATACTCACTTTCGTAATCGGTTCTTGTTGCCAACTCATTATTAATTTTTGACAACCTACCTTCGAGCTCTACAATTTCTTCAAAAGCTTGATAGGCCTCTTCTAAAATCGTTCTTCCTGCAACAAAATCAATATCCTGGCGAAGAAATCCAATACGAATTCCTTTTTCAAGTGCCAATGTTCCCCCATCATTCTCAATGTCTCCAGAAATCACTTTTAAGAGGGTAGATTTTCCTGCACCATTTTTACCAACAAGACCGACTCTATTCCCTTTTTCTAATTTGAATGTTATTTCTGAAAAAAGATCTTCTCCACTAAAGGAAACCGTTAAATTGTGTATGTTCAACATTGGATATCATATTCGTATATCATGCAAAACTATCATTATTTTTAGACTTAATGTCTTTTTTTTTAATCAAAAGTAGATCGTGATGCCATCTCAAATATCAAGACATTCTTCTTTTTAAGTACACCTCACAATTGTTCAATCCTTTGTGTCCGTCATGTTAAAAAAATATTTTTTGAACAAAGTCACCGTATAGAAGACTCCTAATTTTTTAGGGCTTTTTTGACCAAAACTATCTTATTGTTTTTAAAAAAGACAACTGAATACAATCCTTCGGAAAGGTTAAAAAGGTCAATAATTTTGTCGCTGTTGTTTTTTGAAACAATCTTTTGTCCTAATTGATTGAACAGCGAATAGCTATCGTAAAGTTTCGGGGCACTCTCAACAATAATTAGCTGATTCTGTGTTGGATTTGGTAGTAAGTTGATAAAATTGTCATTTGAGTTAAAATCTTCAGTCCAAAGATTGGACAATTCTTCAATACTTATATTGGCGAATAAAACTTCTTCATCTCTTAAATCTTCCGCTGAGTTCAGACTTCTATATATGCCCCATTTTGGCCTTATAAAATCTGCATTTTCCCTCCAATTAATTATATTTTGATTGGAATAATTAAACAAATCCACCCCGTCATCAACTCTGCTGATTTCTATTGTATAGCTCCCCATATTGCCATATGTAATTGTTTCTTCAACTTCCAACCACACCCCTTTGAATGGTGCTAAATCGGTCTGTTGTAGTGTGATTTGGGATTCGGTTTCAGCGTATCTTAATTCCAGTCTATCCGGTGTAGATTTTCTCAAGGTTATTGTATACATTGGCATACTTGATAAAGAACCTCCAACAGCTTTCAATTGGTGAACATGGGTAAAGCTTGGTGATACTTGGAAATCTGCATCTAACTTAAATTTCCATTTGTATCGAACTGTTTCATTTTCTACGCCCTTTAAATTGTCTGGAGATTTATCATACGTTTTGATTTCATTTCGCTGCCTGTCAAATTTTAGACATCTATCATTATCGGGCGAGGTATGAATAAAAAAACGAAATACATGGGTATTTAATTCGGCATCAAAAACCTCGTCAATATGTCTTCCAAAATCCAAATGATTGCAGTCTGGGGCTTCCACAGGGCTGTAATTCGGTGCGAGCACTGCTGTAATTTCTTCATAGGTATTCCCTGCTCCATTCGCATCTAAGGTTACTTGAGCAAGCCCTAGATAAGCATTCAGCAATAGGAATATTGAAATGTATTTTTTCATGATGTCAAAATTTACTCGCTTTTTACACAACTAGGATAAATATACACTAGAAAAGGCAAATTTTTAGAATCCAATATTCGATTCTTAAATTCTTACCAATCGTATCGCTCTATATGAAAACAAAAAAACCAGAAAATAGATACTCGAAGGATTTCTGTTTCATTCAAACTCTTCAATTCATGAAAGCGTATTCCATACCGCCGGCAGCGTTTGGCATACCGAGGATTTGGGCACTTTCTTCTCTTATCTTACAGATTTTATAATATTCATCGCATTCTTTACAGTCGCTTCCAGAGTTTTAAAATCTTTCGTTGCCAAAATTTCTTTCGAAATCAATTGAGATCCCATCCCAACACAAGTGACACCTGCATCAAACCAACCTTTCAAATTCTCCAATGTTGGAGAAACTCCACCTGTTGGCATGATAGATGTCCAAGGCTGTGGTCCTTTGATTCCTTTTACAAAATTAGGCCCGTAAATTCCACCTGGAAATAGTTTGACTACTTCACAACCCAATTCTTCTGCTTTTGTAATTTCTGTTAAAGAACCACAACCAGGAGACCATAATACTTTTCTTCTATTACAAACCACTGCTATATCTTCTCTCAATACTGGTGTTACAATGAAATTTGCTCCCAACTGCATGTATAATGATGCCGCCGCTGCATCCGTTACAGACCCCACTCCTAAAATCATCCCTGGCAATTCTGCAATTGCATATTTCACTAACTCCTCAAAGACATTGTGAGCAAAATCTCCACGAGCTGTAAACTCAAGTAATCTGGCGCCTCCTTGATAACAAGCTTTTAATACTTGTTTTCCTAATTCAACATCACTGTTAAAAAACAAGGGAACTAACCCTGTCTCTTTCATTACTTCTGCTACTTCTATTCTTGTGTATTGTGCCATTGTGTTTTTTTTAATTGATTTCTAATATTCTTTTTAATTCAAAATCCTCTGGATTTGGTAAGTACTCTTTTGCTTTCTCTAAATCTTTGTTTTTGATACAAATCAAATTGTTCATAAAGAGTTGTGCCATGTCTGAATGAATATCCACCACTCTTGGTGTAATTTTCCCGTTTTCATCTTTGAAGTCTTCCAGGTAAAGCGGAGAAATGTCTCCGTTTGAGTCAGCACTTACAATACAACCAGATAAACCTTGGTCAAATAATTTCTTCACGCCAACAGCCAATAAAGAACACAATGTCATATCAAAAGCTATGGGATCGCAGCATCTCAATTCATATCCGATTTCTACTGGACGTGACTTTATTTCTATTCCGATTTCTTTCAACTTCAACTGTAATAGCTGATTGAAGATATGAGATTTGCTGACATTCCCTAGTTCCGGATGACCGTGCGCATCGTAGGTGAAATCAACCCCTGAATTTTGAATTTCCTCAATATCCAGATAATGAAACACACCTTCGCTAATAATGACCGTTCCATACTCCAGACCTCTTATTTTACTTTTCACAATTGAGGAAATAATCATTTTCATTATCTTGTTCAATGTAATTTTAGTGTTGTAAAACATTTCTGGAATTACGATCATTGGAAACTGACATGCAGATCCAATTCCTAGAGCCAAATGCCCTGCAGTTCTACCCATTACAGAAGTGACAAACCAACTCTGACTGGTTCTTGCGTCTTCATAGACCGTATTTCCAATTCGAACACCCTCTGCTTTTGCCGTATGAAAGCCAAACGTTGGATTTCTGTCTGGCAAAGGCAAATCGTTGTCAATTGTTTTGGGTACATGAACATGTTGTACTTCTACCTTTTGAGTTTTTAAATACTCCACTATTCTTAAGGCAGTCGACGCGGTGTCATCTCCACCGATCGTTACCAATAATTTGACATTGTTCCGAACGAAAAAATCAGCATTAAAATCCGAATCTTTCGGTTTGTACCTACTCATGATAATCGCAGAACCACCCCTACTAAAAATCTGGTCTGCATCTTCAAAATTAAAAGATTTGACCTGAGGATCCTTGGAGAATAGACCTTGATAACCATGATGTACTCCCAATACATCAAAATCATCTTTGATAAACGTTTTTACCAAAGTACTGATCACTGTATTTATTCCAGGCGCGGGACCTCCTCCACAAACAATTGCAACTGATTTATTCAAATTAAGAATGATTTACATTACTGAATTAATTTTAACGTGCTACTCTACCAGAAGCATCGCCACCCATCAATTTTTCAACTTCATCAACTGTTACAAGGTTCGCATCCCCTTTAATTGTATGTTTCAAGCAAGAAGCAGCTACTGCAAAGTCCAAAGCATTTTGATCATCCTCAGGATATTTTAACAATCCGTAGATCAATCCACCCATGAATGAATCTCCACCACCAACTCTATCTACGATATCTGTAATTTGATATTGACGTGTTTCATACATTTTAGACCCGTCATACAAAACACCAGCCCATGTATTATGCGAAGCGGAAATAGAACCTCTTAAAGTCGTAATTACTTTTTTCGCTCTTGGGAATTTTTTCATCATTTGTTTACAAACCGAAAGAAAAGCTTCTGCTTTTACATCATGACCATGTTTGTGAACATCCAAACCTTCTGGATGGATACCAAAATGCTTTTCTGCATCTTCCTCATTTCCAAGAATTACATCACAATAGGAAGTAAGTTCCGTCATAATTGCTTCTCTATCTCCTCCATAATTCCAAAGTTTTGCTCTGTAGTTCAAGTCTGTAGAAATTGTAATTCCTTTTGCACTTGCTGCTTTTACGGCTTCTAAACATACATCTGCTGCACCTTGAGAAATTGCTGGTGTGATACCCGTCCAATGAAACCACTCGACACCTTCAAACACGGCATCCCAATCAATCATTCCCGATTCTATCTCTGCAATAGCCGAATGCGCTCTATCATAGACTACTTTCGAACCTCTACTTACCGCCCCTGTTTCTAAGAAGTAGATTCCCAATCGATCCCCTCCGTACACAATTTTATCAACTCCAACACCTCTTTTACGCATTTCCATCATTGCACATGCTCCGATATCATTTTGCGGCAAACGCGTTACAAAATCTACATCAACTCCATAATTTGCAAGTGAAACAGCTACATTGGATTCACCACCTCCATAGATCGCATCAAAACTGTTCGCTTGTGAAAATCTTAAAAAACCTTGTGGAGCCAATCTTAACATGATTTCTCCAAATGTTACTACTTTACCCATTTGTGTTACTATTTAATTTAATTTTTTATTTTTGCTTAAACGTTTAACCTAGCTCTCAAAAATAAATCAAAACTCATAAAATAAATATTTGTTTTGATTCTGAACGTTAAAGAGATATCTTTGCTTAAACGTTTGAACAAATATAATTAAAAATTGACAAAAAAAAAGAAAATTACCATAAAAGATATCGCGAATGTTTTGAACATTTCGGCGGCAGCTGTATCCAAGGCTTTGCATGACGATTCTAGGATTAGTGATAAAACTAAAAAAGCAGTCAAAGAAGTTGCAAAAAAATTAAACTACCAACCCAACCACCTCGCTAGTGCCCTTCGTAACGGAAAAAGTAATTTGGTAGGTGTAATTGTCCCGAGAACAAATAGCAACTTTTTTTCATCGGTTATTGAAAACATCGAAGATGTACTGAATAAAAAAGGTTACAATATTATCATTACGCAGTCCAACGAGTCTTACAAAAAAGAATGCAACAATATAGACGCACTATTGTTTACGCAAGTGGACGGAATTATAGCTTCCATGGCAAATGAAACTACCAACCTAGCATATTACGAAAAGATCAAGGCCAGAGGAATTCCTTTGATTTTATTTGATCGTGGAGAAAATGATTTGAATGTTGATTATATCGGAATTGATGATTATCAAAGCAGCCATGTCATCGTAGATCATCTTGTGAACCAAGGATGTAAAAGAATTGCTCACATAAGTGGTTTCAAACACACACGAATCTTTAACAATCGTATAAAAGGTTATGTTGATGCTATAGAAAAACATACTTTACCCATAGAGAATGATCTTTTGATAGAAAGCAGTCTCACCATTGAGGATGGTAGAAAGAAAATGCTGCAACTGTTGTCTTTAAAGCAAAGACCCGACGCGGTTTATGTAGCAGGAGATTATGCTGCATTGGGTGCTTTGCAAGTTTTGAATGAGCAAAACATCAAAGTTCCAGAAGAAATTGCTTTGGTAGGATTTGGAAATGAACCTTTTACAAACATGGTCACACCGAAAATATCTAGTATCAAACAGCACAGTAAAGAAATGGGAAAACTGGCTGCAAGGACTTTTTTAGAACTCGTAAAAAAAGAAAACGTTTCTCAATCTTTGCAAAAACAAATATTAAATGCGCAACTGATTGTAAGAGAATCCTCCAAAAAATAAGCGCTTTGAATACATCCAAAGCGCTTTGTATATCATTGGTAAAAATCTATTAAATTCCTAGTGCTTGCCCCCCACCAATTTGAATTGTTTCGGCTGTAATAAATGCAGCATCCTCGCTTGCAAGAAAAGAAACAACTGAAGCTACTTCTTCCGGTTGACCAAGTCTTCCTAGCATGATATTATTTTTCCAAGAAGCAAATACTTCTGGCTTTGTAGATTTAATTTGCGCGTGAAAAGGCGTATCTATCGTTCCTGGTGATACTGCATTCACTCGAATACCATATTCAGCCAAATCTTTCGCCAAGGCTCTCGTTATTGCATGCACACCTGCTTTGGAAGTTCCATAGATTCCTGCTCCTGGACCACCTGCGTTCCATCCAGCATTTGATGTATAATTAATGATCGTAGCATTTTCCCCTTTTTTCAGATAAGGAATAGCCGCTCTTGATGCGAAAAATGTCGAATCAAGATTCAAGGCCATCACAAATCTATAAAATTCAGTCGTCATTTCTTCGAATCTAGATCTACCACCTAGACCACCTGCATTGTTGACAAGTACGTCAATTTTACCGTATTTTTCTCCAATCTTAGTAATGTTCGTTGTCACCTCGTCTTCGTTGGTTACATCGAAACCATAGTATTCTGCTGTGATTCCTTCTGCTGTTAATTCTTCAACTTTTTTGACTCCCGCGGCGTCTTCAATACCATTCAAAACGACCGTATATCCGTCTTTTCCCAGTCTTTTAGCAACTTGAAATCCGATTCCTCCTGTTGCTCCCGTAATTACGGCTAGTTTTCCTTCAATTTTACTCATATTATTTATTTTTTATTATGAAATACTGTTTTCTTAATTTTATTCGCTAATTACTTGTTTGATGTTTTTAATCAATAATAAAACCGCTAATACAGCTAAAACGACCGAGATCGTAATAGCCACAAATGCTGGGGTGTAAGAACCACCTTCTGTAATTCGTCCTATAAATTTATTCATAATCATAGGAGAAAAAGCAGCTACTGTACCTGCCAACCCAGCCAATGTTCCGACAGATGGCCCTTTGAATAAATCACTTGACAATGTCTGAATATTACCAATGGCAAATTGAAAACCAAAAAGCGCCAATCCTGCTAGATATATAAATGTCATGTAGTTGGAGTCGTTTACAAACAATATAATGCAAACAAATCCTAGAATAATTAACAAACTACCCAATACAATGCTTGCTTTTCTACCAAAATCTATGGATGTTCGTTTGATGATTGCTTCTGTAAAGAAACCTCCTAAAATTCCACCTGCTGCAGCCATTAAATAAGAAACCCACATGGTATTCCCTATTTCTTCAATACTGAGCCCAAACTTTGAATTCAAATAAATTGGCATCCAACCTGCAAAAAACCACCAAATAGGCTCGATAAAAAATCTACATAATAACACACCCCAAGGCTGTTTGAAACTCAATATTTTTCCTACTGGTAAACTTTTAGCTCCTTCTTCAACAACATTGTTGTTTTCGATTCTGTCGTTCACCAACATACTTTTCTCTTCGTCTGTTATCCATGGATGATCTATTGGTTTTGCCTTGTTTATCAAAAGCCAAGGCAATACCCAAATCAAACCTAAGGCTCCTAATATAATATAGGTAGATTTCCAACCAAAATTAGCATACAGATAGACTATAATAACAGGTGCTATAACATTTCCAATGGAAGCACCCGCATTAAAAATTCCTTGAGCTAAGGCTCTTTGCTTTACAGGAAACCATTCTCCGTTGCTTTTTACAGCTCCTGGCCATAGTCCTGCTTCCCCTAGACCAAGAAGACCACGCGCCAATGACAACGACACCACTCCTTTCGCAACTGAATGAAAAGCAGCTGCTATAGACCAGACAACTATGGACACTACAAAACCAATTCTTGTACCTATTTTGTCGTACAATCTCCCTGAAAGAAACTTACTTGCTGCATATGTGAACAAAAAAACATTCAACATATCCGCATAATCAGAGTTGTCCATCCCCAAATCTTCGCCCATTTGTGGCCATAACAACGCAAACGCTGTTCTGTCAATATAATTTATAACGGTAGCAATAAAGATTAACAATATTATCCACCATCTCAATCCTCTTAATTTCATCTTTTACATTTGTTTTTAACGCAGGCTTATATGCCTACAAATAATAATATTTGCTATTTTCAATTTAATTGACAATCAAATACATGAGAGAAATTACTTACTTGAAATAATCAACAATTCTATGTTCAAACTGCTCTTGTTCTAAAGAGAAAAACGTGAGTTTCTATCTTTATAAAGCTTATATGTTATAGCAATACTGATACAATACGCCGAAATGTTCTTTCATGGTCTGTTTTGCCAACTTAACGTCTTGTTTGAAAATAGCATCATAGATAGCTTGATGCTCTTCAATTCCTTTTTGTGACAAATCTGAATCACAAACATGATATTTCTCAAAATTGGTAATAATTTCAGGAGTAATAATCAACATAAACGTATTCATTGTACTATTTCCACTTGCTTTTGCGATTGCTAAATGAAATAATAAATCTTCCTGAACTGCATCCTCACCATTCTCTACTTTAAATTTGTAAGCCTGAAGTGCTTCTTTTAATTGAATCAAATCATCTTTTGTTCTTCTCATGGCGGCTAATCGAACTGTTTTTAATTCTAGTAAAATTCTTGTTTCAACCAAAGATTTGAAATCTGGGTCTTCCAATCGTAAGATGTCATCAATCATACCGTTCAAGGCAATTACCCCAATATTAGCAACAAAGGTGCCACTTTGTGGCTTTGAAATTAACAATCCATAAAACTCTAATTTTTGTATCGCCTCTCTTACATTAGATCTACTTACACCCAGCTTATCAGACAACATTCTCTCTGAGGGTAATTTATCTCCAGGCTCTAAGTTTTTGTAATTTATCAACTCTTTAATTCCTCGAATTATTGAATTTTGAATACTGTGACTTTCATTTTTTGTAAGTACTTCTAACTTCATGATTTTTACTAATTGGTTAACCAAATTATCAATCTTCAAATATATAAAAACTAAATCAATGAAGTACCTATAAATAGTAATATTATACCAAGGATTTTATACTTTAATCTTTAATAATCAGCTTGTTTCAAACAACACCTCACAGACTCTTGTGAAGATTCCTATCTAATCGGAATTGTTGAATCAAATAACCTGAACCCATTTTGCTTTACCTTGCTTTCTCTTGCAAATCCATCAAAACCAATTGATTCAAAAATTTCATCTATTCAAATTTACAAGCCTATCGAAAAATAATTTTCAATCTTCCAAAATTCCATTTAGTGACGCACTTCTAATTCGTAAAATTTAACTTTTGAAAAGGCTCCTTTATCTCTGGTTTGAAAATAATTACCAGCTTTAAAATAGTTTTCAAAAATCCCCCATTTTCTCATATGGATACTTTCATAAACCTTGAACTCGTTTTTATTTAGAACAACCACCATCTTTCCTTTGGAAATTTTTACTTCCAATGTAAATTTTCTAAATCCTACTTTTTGCTCGAAGTTAAATCCCTCGTCATTTCCCCAAGCATCTTCATGCAGCATTTCTTCATCAGTTGCATTCAAATTTTTCAACTCTTTTGTTTTGATTCGAATCTTTCCATTGTCCCAATATATTTTTAACATTGGAGGTGCATTGTTATCATCTTCCCCTATTAAATCTCGTTGTTCATTTGTCAAACGTCCATGAATCTGCATAATGATCGTCCTATGGTATTTACCATTACTATCCTTAGTACTTTGCTCCATGGCTATTTTTCCTTTCATGTAGGCTCCATCTGCAAAAGTCCAATTGGCATTATTATCACCAGGAATCATTTGCTCCCTTAGCTCTGATCTGGTAAATTTTGTATTTCTAGTTTTAGAATTTGTTGGCATTGCATGAAAAACAATCGCACCTTTTAAAGAATCAATGTACATGTAAGGTTTCGCGATCTCATTATTTGCAAAATCAACTATCTCTGGCGGACTAATCTCATAAGGTTTTCCTTTCTCATTCGCTACTGGAAGTGTTACTTTCCAATGACTCAAATCAATATTTGGGAGTTTGATTTTTTTTCTCTTTTTCCTTTTTTTCCTTTTCTTTTTTTTTGTTTCAATAATAACATCCGATTTAGCAGCGTCGCTTTTTTGCGCGAAACAAGTAGTGCTGCTAAAACAAATCATCATTACCAAAAAAAATGACAATTTTTGTCGGATGTTTTTCATTATTGAAAGAATTGAATTATGGTGCCAATGTAACTTTTACATTATCAATCCAAGCATCTTTTGGTGTTACTGCATAAAACATAACTGCAACTTCACCCGTTTCATTTGATGTAAATGGGATTTGAACTGTAGTTCCTACAGTTGAAGAAAACTTTCCTCCAGCGATATATCCAACATGACTACCCAAGTTAGAGCTAATCTCACTTACAGCATCAGCACCATCAGTATAATGTCCGTTCAATACCGTACCAACGAGTCTTCTACCTCCGATTGGATCATCAGCCGAATCGCTTTTGATTGTGTATTCATATTCCAAAATGTAATCCGTATCCGGTTCCAATTGAAGTGCTTGGTATGCATAACGTGAGAAGGCAGACTTAAGAGCACCTGCAGACTGACTTGACGTCCATTTTGCACCGGCGGTTTTACTCCCGTTATCTGATCCATCGTAATTTGACCAAGAACCATCTGAACTAGATCCAAATGGAGTGGTAATTCCGTCTGTAAACGTTGTAAACTTCCAATGGTCTGTCTTTGCCGTAAAGTCTCCATTCAGAATAACCGAAGTTACTGGCTTTGAAAAATACACATTATCCACATGTAGAGTTGCCGCATCATTTGCTGTTCCTCCAGCTCCCAATTCAAGTTTCACTTCACTGAACTGAACAACTGGTGCAGAAAAATCGGAAGCTAAGTCCAAATCTAAAGTAATCCACTCACCGTCAACTAAATCCTGATTGTATACATATTCCGTACCTCCATTTACCAATGAAATTTTCAATTTATCAATTCCAACTGCAAAGGAAGAATGCACATCCAAATGTAGGTGTGTAGCAGCGACTCCTGCCTCAAAAGCATCTGAGACTACGATTTCATCATGGGTAATAGATGCTCCCACTGAGCTACTCATTCTTGAATATTGCAACACCTTGTTACCAGAGGCCGTAGTAACCTCAGATAGTTGTGCGTCACCATTGCCAGCATTGATACCACCCACTACATATCTGTAACCGATCGTAGCATCGTTGTATTCGATACCACCACTGTACACAGACAATACTTCCTCCAAACCAATTGTTGGTGAGCTCGGTGCAGCACTCACTGCTGTCGGCATATGTTCAATTGTAACATCTGCTGTTTTCACAACACTTTCAAGTCCTTCATCAGAGTTTGCAGTTACTGAAATTGTGTAAGTAGCTTGTTGAAGAGTATTTGAATAATCATAAGAAGCAGATTCTCCTTGACCAATCGTTACTGCCTCTCCACCTGCTCCAAAATCGATGGTGTAAGAACTCACACCAATTGCTAATGGCTCTACCGTAATAAACGTACCATCTTCTAATCCATTCGCATCAGGACCCACAATGGCACTGAAACTAGAAAATGATATTTCTGTTAGACCTGGACCATCCGTTGATTCGGCCACATTTTTGAAGTCTTCATCTTCACATGATACCATGAACGCCATTATTAAGGCGGCACCGGCTATATTTTTTAATACATTCATAATTGTTCGTATTTTGTTTGTATAATTTAAATTTACTCCGCGCTTATTCGGCCGCATATACCTTCACATTATCCACGTAAACATCCACATCTGTTACAGCGCTAAACATGATAGAAACCAAGCCCGTCGAATTTGTAGTAAATTCTTGCTTCACAGTTGTATGTGTTGTCTTACCCTTTACCTCATCGGCAACGAATGTTGAAAGATACTCACTTGCTACAGCATCTGCTCCATCAGTAAAATGCCCATCCAAAATGTTTGAAATGATCCTGTTACCTCCTGCTGCAACACCTGCTGCTTCTGCTGGTGTTTTGATAGCGTACTCATACTCCAAAATATACTTTACTATACGGTCAGGATTGGATTCTGAAACAACGATTGGCTGATAAGCATATCGCGTATTCGAACTCAAATAAACTCCTGCAGAAGTAGATTTTGTCCATTTCGCGCCTTTTGTTTTCGCACCGTTATCGGTTCCGTCATAATTTGTAAAAGAACCGTCAGAACTCGAATTAAATGGATTTACATTACCTCCTGTAAATTCAGCGAATTTCCAATCGGCTGATCCACCATTGAAATCTCCATTCAAAATTGTAACTGGAAGCGGAACAAATTTATCTTCTAAAAGCACACTAATCGTGGAAATCGCTTCCGCTCCATTCGCATCCATTGATTTTAATGTAACATCATAACTCGCCTTATCGTATCCATCTACAAAATTGAACGATGGATCTTTATCTGTTGAGGTATTACCCCCACCAAAATCCCACTCATACATGGTAGATTCGGTTGACAAATTCGTGAAATTTAGAATTTTAAAATTCTCTGCATCTGGTATGTAGCTGAAATTTGCTGTAGGCAAACTTTTGTCTTCAATAGAACCAGTTTCCGGTAAATCAAACTCAAAAGCTTCTTCACAACTCACAGATAAAGTGAGTGCCGCAAAACCTAATACTGCGCTGAGAGTTTTTTTGAAAGTGTTTAATTGATATATCATAATCATTCAAATTTTTAATTATTATTATTGAGGGTTTTGAGTCAAAACACCATCACTTAAATTAATTTCTCTTGCTGGAATAGGCAATAATAATCTTCTTGCGTTATAGCTCGTATACCCTTTAGCAGAAGCGTGTGCACCCAAAACAGCATCAGCTACTCCAAATCTTAACAGATCAAAGAAACGATGGTTTTCAAATGCCAATTCTACTCTTCTTTCTAACAAAAGTGCATCTTTCGATAGTACTGTTGGCCGATCAGCAACAGCATCAAATCCAGCTCTCTCTCTTACTTTCATGTAAGAATCTATAGCACTTGGATCATTGGTGTTTTCTCCACCTGCTAAAATCGCTTCAGCGTGCATCAACAAAACATCAGAATATCGCAAAATAACCCAATCATTTCCAGCATTTGCGGGTCCACCTCCATAGGTAGGCAAATTTGAATCTGATATATCAGAACCTTCAGGTAAAAACTTAATTACTTCAGCATCCTCTGGTACAGGAAGCGCAGCATCATCTCCAAAAGCGGCATAAGATGCAGCAGTTCTGTTACCACCGGCTGCGATAAAATCTTCAGCCAAGTTTGGATTTACAATATTCAAACCATCTTGTCTTCCTTGACGGCTGTAGGATGTAAATTCTGCTGAGAAACCTTGACTTTCATCTGGATTACCTGCAATGTATTGCACAGCAAAGATGATTTCATCGTTTAACTCGTTGTAAAAAACATCGCGAAAGTCAGCTTCCAAAGCAAATCCAGAAATCGACTCACACAACTCTTTGGCGCCAACATAATTTGGTGTCGGTTGCGTTAAATAGGCTTTCGCTAAGAGCGCTTTCGCTGCCGCTTTCGAAGCTCTTGATTTGTGAGTATTGTCTAAATTTTCAACCCCTTCTAGCAAATCTTCTTCAATTTGAACATAAATATCAGCAACGGCAACTCTTGTAAAAAGTAAGTCCTTTTCATCTGGTACGACTACTTTGGTCACCAAAGGAACCTCACCATACAACCTTACCAAATTGAAATAAGCGTATGCTCTTAAAAATTTAGCTTCTGCAGTATATTTCGCAATATTCTCACTATCAGCAACAGAAACGTTGTTTAAGATACTGTTGGCTCTAAAAATAATCTCGTACATCGACTGGTAGTAATCTTCTGACTGAAGATTGTCTGGATCCACTCTGTATCTATGGAAATCAGCTCTTGTTCCTTCAAGGGTTTTACTTCTTGTGTTGTCCGAACGGTGCTCTGTCAAAAGATATTCTAGTTGAATCCCTCTGTTAAATCTCGCTGAACTTGACTCTGTATTTTCATTCACACCTTGAATCGCGTCATAAACACCAACTATTCCTGAAGAAACATCTTCGTCTGACTTGAAAAAGTTGTCTACCACGATCGCAGAATCCGGTAAAGGATTTAAAAATTCTTCTGAATCACAGGATACAAATAATGCTCCTGCAACTACTAAAGTTAAATATTTTATATAATTCATAATTATTGCTTTTTTTTGATTAAAAATTGACGTTCAAACCAAGTGATAAAGTACGGAATAATGGCGTACCTGCTCGCTGTGCTCCATAGGAAGTCGGCGTATTGTTACCATCTATATACTCAGGATTAAATCCTTGATATTCATCAGAAGTAATGTAAAGTAAGTTCTGACCTGTAGCGTACAATCTCATAGACGACAAGCCTAATTTGGAAATTGAATCTTCCGGCACAGTATACCCAATATTTACATTACGAAGTGAGAAATAACCTGCACTTTGTACTACGTCATTTGTATGAATTCTAGGCTTTAAGAAAGAAGCATTTGGTATGATTCCCGCATCAACAACTGCTTGTTCATCCGTTGTGCTTCCTGTCCAGTGTGTAAAAAAGTATTGATCCCCAATGTTTTTAACTTCAGCTCCTTGACTCCCTTGAATCATGAAAGAGAAATCGAAATCTCCTAACTTGAATTCGTTTGTCAAACTCCAGACAATTTCTGGGTATGGATCACCCAAAATAGTTTTATCTGCATCGGTAATAATACCATCTCCATTCAAATCTTTCACGATCACATCTTCAGACTGTCCATTGATAGGTATCCATGGAGAATCAAAATACTCATTCGCTAATTCTTTGTCTACAACATAACCGTAGAAAGAAGATATTGGATTTCCTACTGAATTTATCCACTGAGAACTTCTACCAAAACCATCTTCTGTCAAAGCCCCGTTAGAATCTCCGTAATCCAACAACTCGTTTTTGTTTGTAGAAGCGATCAAAGTCGTTGCCCATGAGAAATTCTCGTTCGCAATGTTCTTCGTTCTTAACTCTAATTCAAAACCACTGTTCGCAACTTTTCCTAAGTTTACGATACCGTTGTTAAATCCAGTTACATATGATACAGGATTGTTCAATAACAATTGATCACTTGTTCTCTTGTAGTAATCCAAAGAACCGGTGATTCTATTGTTCAAAAATCCGAAATCCAAACCTGGGTTGAATTCTTCAGAAGCTTCCCATTGCAATAGTAAATTTGCAATATTTTTTGGAGAGTTCCCTGTTGTAATTGCACCATCAACAATCGCATTCGTATTGTCCAATTGTGCCAAATAAGGATATGCATTGATAAGATCATCCCCTACATTAAAGTTCTCTGAACCGGTAAGACCGTAACTTACTCTTAATTTTAAATTATTTAAGACATCACTCTCGCTTAAGAAATCTTCTTTAGCAATATTCCATCCGAAAGATGCTGCTGGGAAATTACCCCATTTAGAATCAACTCCAAATACAGAACTACCATCACGTCTGAAAGAAACGTTGAACAAGTATTTGTCCGCGTATGCGTAAGCAATTCTACCAAAGTAACCAATTTTATTTTTCTCAACATTTACTTCACCTTCCGAAACTACAGTAGTTGCTCCTTGAAGATTTTTCAACAAATCATTTGAGTAACCAGTACCTTTGATCTGGCTAGTTTCCCATTTTCTTTTCTGAATGGTAACCCCTGCCAACGCACTAATTTCATGATCTCCTATTTCTTTTTCGTAGGACAAGGTATTGTCAGAGATCAATCTCGTATTGAACCTGTTTTGTAATTCATAAGCTGCTCTACTTGTACCAGAAGCATGGTGCTTCGTGCCGTCCCATCTCGTTCTCTTACGTTGCTCTAATGTAACACCTAAAGATGTTCTAGCAGTAAGATTATCTGATATCTTGTAATTCAAATAAGCAGAACTCAAAACTTTTGTTTTGAACTCATAGTGCTCTCTTTCAACATACTGTGCGTAAGGGTTTGAATCCCCTGACGTCCGTGGTCTTGAATCACTACCATTATTATCTAAATCCAATTCTACCAAATGGTTTTCATAGAAATAGTCTCCAACTCCCACATTAGGATAGGCATCTCTATTTATAAATTGTAATGTCTCAGCACTGTGGTAAATAGGCAACCAAGGTGATTGACGTATCGGATTGTGTACAGAAGTTGGCAACGATCTCTTTTTGGAATATGAAGGTGTTGCACTGATACCAAATTTCAACTTGTCTGACAATTGAGAATCGATTTTTAACTTTGCAGTGTACAATTTATAGTCATCTGTCAAAACAACTCCTTCATCATGAAGATATCTCAAGGCAGTACTAAACTTTGTACTTTTTGTTCCACCTCTTGCAGATAATGAATGACTTGTAATCATTCCTCCATCAAAGAAAACATCTTGCCAATCTCTATCAATTCCAGTTACCTCAACAATTTTCTGAGCATATTGTGTTGTTTCGGAAAGTGCACCAGTTGCTGCCAACTCTTTGGCCGCCCAATCAGCGACACTCTTTTTATATCCATCACTTCCAAAAGCCTCTTTGAAACCAGTATAGGTATCATAATTGAATTTTGTTTTTCCTTCCTTACCTGTTTTTGTAGTAATCATGATTACTCCATTCGCACCCTCACTACCATAAATAGCAGCAGATGCAGCATCTTTTAAAATTTCAAAAGATTCAACATCATTCATATCGAGGTTTCCTAAGAAATCTGAGTCAACAACAATTCCATCAACTACAACAGCAGGACCAGAATCCGCGGTAATAGATCCAAATCCTCTAATTGTGATCGTGGGAGCACCACCTGCCTCTGCATTGGTTGCTTGTATGTTTACACCCGAAATCTGACCAATCAAAGCATCGTCTACCCTAGCTACAGCAATTTGATCGAGAGATTCATTTTTCACTTTCGATATTGCTCCAGTTAAATGAGACTTTTTCTGTGTACCATAACCTACTACTACAACTTCATCTAAGGAATCTGCAGATTCTGTCAGATTTATATTTAACGTCTTTTGATTTGAAATGATCACAGTTTTTGTGGCATAACCCACATAAGAAAACTGCAATACATCGCCTTCAACAACCTCAATAGCAAAGTTACCGTCAAAATCCGTTTCCGTTCCTTTATTTGTCTTTACAACAATAATTGATACTCCAGGTAATGGAGCTTTGTCTGCTTCCGCGTTCACTATACCCGTTATCGTATAATTTCCTTGCGCATAAAAACAAACATTCACTAACATTATTAACAGTAATGTTATCTTAAATTTTAATTTCATAATTAATTGTTTATGTTTAATGATGTAATTTTTTTTACCTCAAAAGGTAAGTTGTTTTATTCTCCTATTATTTTCCAATCCGTAATATGAAAAGCGCACATCCACAAATCGTTGTAAAAACTGAAGTATTGTGAATGGTACGGTTGTTTTGAATTACGAAAAAAAAGAGCTTATAAAACAGGTGATCACTATTTCTTTTTCGAATTTACTTGGTTCTGATTTTATCCATAAGTTTAGTTTAGTTTAGTTTTACCTTGTTTACATTTATTTAAATTCCCAATCATCAATTTGGCGTATCATTTAATTGGTTTACCAAATTGGTTTACCAAATATAGTTTTTTTATTTGAAATAAAAAAAAATAATTGTTTTAAAAAAAAGTTGTGCCTTTTTCGCATTTAATCTCCCATAAAATCCTCTCTTATCGGACTAAAAACATCAATTAATGTTCCTTTATCTCGACAAATTGCTCCGTGCAGCACATGAGGAGGTATGTAGACAGAGTCACCACCTTTCACTTTTTTTGTTACATCTCCAATGGTAAAGTCGAATTCGCCACTTTCAACATAGGTCACCTGAGAGTGATGATGTTCATGCGGACTTCCTTCTGCACCTTTCTCAAATTCAACTACGACGAGCATAATTTTATCATCGTATCCTTTGATTTTTCTCTTGACTCCTTCCGCCACTACTTCCCATTCGATCTCCTCTGCTAAAAGAAATTCTTTACTTGCTCCAAATGTTTTCATTTTTTTATAGTTTTTGTTTTGTGATAATAACATCCAACCCAGCTATGATTGTTGTTGTTAATTTCTAAATTGTGTGTTTTGGTTTTTGAATTGTCCTGATTCGCTATAATAATTATTTCTTGTTCTCCATTTTTCTTTGATACCTCAATCGCTGTATACAATTCACTGTCAAACAATACGTCGACTTTAGAAAAAGCACTGTATGCATTGGTTGCTTTCTCTGTTACAAAATTGTAGGTTCCATGCGATTCGATAAGGGACGCAAAAACAGCACTCTTTTTGTTCTTTTTCCTAAAGATTACTGCTGGATTTTTACGCAAATTGTATTCTGGATCATTGGCTCCAATTCTTGCCAAAATAACTTCGTCTCCTTTCTGGGCAGCAGTAGTTAGACTGTAAAAAGTGTTGTTTTGCATCCAAGTAAATTGAAGGCCTGTTGCATCGACTTTTCCCATCCCTTCCATCCATAGATGCTGATATCCGTTATTGTTCCCTAAAGGAAACAATGCATCGGGTGCCTTAATTTCTAAATTTTTTGAAATTATTTGCCCAAAATAATAATAAGGCAGGTCGTATTGATTGGACTGAGAAGCGTTCACTCTAAAAATATCCAACACGTAGGGTTTCTCATCATCACTGTCGTCAATCATAATCATAGTTCGGTGTAACTTTGTTCCAGGATATGCATTGAATTCCTTCGCACTTACAATTTGAAACTTGGGATTGCTAACATCAAAAACATATTTGTCCGAATGATGCTGACTACTGATGGAATATTTACCCTGGAAATGAGATTCCTCATTTTGAACAATTGTATTGTGCGCAATTGTTTGTTTTGCCCATGTCTTGTTCTCTTTGAGGTAACCACCGCCATTTTTCTGTTCTATATTTACAAACCTCGCCAGTCCATAATCCTGGATTACTTCCTCACCGTTTTCATACAGTGACATCGAAAGTTTGTCGTAATGACCATGACTCAAACCTTGGGCGGAGTACTTTAGCAAAAAAGACAGTGCATTGCCGTTTTTATTGCTTCGAACAATTCCCAGCCCTCCTTCATCTCCTTTGGAACCGTCTTTAAGCTCTAACGATTTTTTGATAAACGGCTTTTCCTCACCATTTTTCAAGCCCATAGCCACAGCCAAACCCGTAGCATCTAACTGGACTTGATTTTGCTTTTTTGCTATTGACAATAAAGCGGGATTTTTACCACCATAATAAAAGGCAATATCAACAGCTGAAACTAGAGAAGCTGTAAAATAAGACATTCCTTTTTGACCATCATTCAACGGAAAAAACTCTCCGTCCGCATCCGTCAAATTTAGCAACGCATCTACCGATTTTTTCAATACTCCATTTTTATATTCAAAAATTTTAAGATTCGGCTTCTTGTTTTCTAAAGCTTCGGCAAAAATCAAGAAAGGGTACATCGCATAACGCTGGTAATATGGTCCTTCTGTGTAATAGCCATCTGGAGAAAAAGGAAAATCCAAGTTTGCTAAGAAACCTGCCTCTCCATCTTTGCTGTAAATGAACCCACCGTCGTTGTCTTTTGCATTCAAGTCAACCTCCTTCTTTTGCAATCCATACAAAGCTCTATGGATGAGTTCTTCATCATCTATCACCAACCCAATCATCCCTACTGCAACGTTACCCCAGGTACTGTGGTTGTGCACACGATTGAAATATTGAGGTGTTTCTATCGATAAAAAATCGGCATAAGGCCTGAACAATACGCTGTTCAAATACGCTGTATCTTCTGGTGACAACCAATCGTAAATGCAATCGTATGCTTGACTTGTATACACCAACCAATTAGAATCATTCAAACACTGCCAAAAAAGCTTGCCTCTTGCGTAACTTCTAATCTGCGGGTGTCTTGACAAAGTGGGAAACAACTTCGCGTATTCCATCAACATACCTTTGATATATATTGCATATTTTTCATCTTCCAAAAGCTGAAACAAAACCCCTGCCTTTTGCATGGTTGCATAATTCACTTTGTGCTGTGTATGCGTGTAACCGCCCGCCATGTCTTTTGGAACTGGAACATCGATCCCTTTCAAAATCTCTTTATCTACCTCAAGCCTTGTTTCCTCGAGTGTTTTGTCAAAAAGGGGAATCGCACCTAATTTGGATCGGATTTCTGAAACACTTTTATGCGTTAAAATTAAATTCGGATGTGAATTCGATACTAACGAATCTTGACTCTTTTTCTCATGGCTGCATGAGACAAAGAGAATACACACGAAAAATCTGAGAGAATTTTTTAGAAACCTCAATTGGTTTGATGTCATACTTGAAAATAAATAAAAATAGGTTTTTACTGCTGAATTAATTTCTTAGTGATAGAAGCTTTACCACTTTTTAATTGCACAAAATAAACTCCCTTTGGAAGATTTGAAATATTGATTGTATTGTTTGAAACATCGCTAAACTCCAACATCTTTTCACCTATGATGTCAAAAATTTCAACAGTATCAATGGTTGCTTTTGAAGAAATTTGCACCACGTCATGGGCAGGATTTGGATAAATACCAAAATCATCGCCAAAAACATCTTCTACTGAAGCTGTTACTTCTTTTTTGATCATACTAATATTGTCATAAAAAACTTCAGTACTGGAATCAACAGCACCCATTGCTCGGACATAGATCACAGCGGTAGCATTCGTTGCAGTAAAATCAAAGCTATTGTTTGTAAAAGTATTGTTACTCACACCACCGCTGCTTGGATTGTGATCATTTGTGATCTCCAAATAATAATCTACTCTCGTATCACTTGCCCCATTTTCAAGACCTACTTCGGTTGTAATTTCCTCGTTTAAAATAAAAACTTCTGACGGAACATTTATTGCCTCAGAACGAGAATCTATTGAAAAGGTATATTGCTCTCCTGCTTCTACCACTATTTTTTGATACAAACGACGTGAGGACCCTATGATCGCAGGACTTCCATCATCATACAATTTTACTGATCTTGTTTTCACACCATTTTCATCGTAGGTTCCATCGCTTGAGGAACCTGGTTGTTCGTCTAAATTTCCTCCACCGTTGTATGTGTCACGCAAATAAGTATCTAAAGTAGTATTATTCCAAAGCGCTTTGTAAGGACTCGGAACTGTCGCACCTGTATTGTCTTGCACCGTAGAATTTGGAGTCATGTCAAAAGCATCTGAGTTGTCCCCTGTATTTAAAGTGTACTCATCAGTAGTACCGTTTAAAACAAGTTCCTGTTGACTCCATCCGTAGTTTGCAGTAAAACATGCAGCCATCGCCAAAATATAGACTTGTTTTTTTCTTGTAAAAAGTAGTTTTTTTTTCATTTCATCACATTTAAGTTTAAAAATAAGCGACAAAAATATTTGGTTAACCAATCTGGTTGACCAAATATACAGTTTATTTTCGAAATAAAAAAATGAAATAGAAAGTCTAGAACGATGGCTATTTAAATAAAATTTAGTGAACTCGTGTTGGAAGATTTATACTCAAACGATTTTATCCTAAAAAACATTCATTGCAGGCAAAAGATTATTTAGATATCGGAATTAATCGAGACACTGTTTTGAAATTGTTTTTTACAGTAATTACATACAAACCGCTTTTTAAATTAGAAAGATCCAACTTATAAAAATGAGTGGACTCGTCTATTTCAATTATTTTTTTCCCCCTCAAGTCGCACAAGGTTATTTGATAAATAACTTGCTCCTCATCTGTGATGATGAGATAATCTTTCGCAGGTAAGGGATAAATAGATATCGTTTCGGATCTTTTTGGCGACACCACAGACAGGAAAGAGGATCCGTAAAATTCAATTTCGTTTACTGCACTCCAAACACTCGTCCGCGCAGTTCCAGCACTATTAAACCTTCCAAAACCTATCAACTTGACATAGCGGGCATTTTGCCCATCTTCTATTTCGTACAAATTAAAGTCTGTGGAACTCACAGCAGTGAACAATAGGTCATCCGATAAAGGAAGCTGCATGGAAAAATCTGAAGGATCTGTCCCTGTATCAGACAGCCACACTTGGAACCCAAATGAGTCTGATTTATTTGTTGTACTAAATTGAACCAAATTCAAATTATAGACAGCCCCCAAATCATAAATGATGTATTCTCCATCCCCTTTGTAATCTCCTGTTAAGACGGAACCGTCATCTGCTGCCCAAACAGAAGAAATGTCTTTGTCCAATGTATTGGAAGCATAATTGAATTTCGTTGCCCCATTGACTTCTTCTTTGGAAAATGAATGTACTGTAACTAAATCTGTGTCTGTACCTGTATTTATCAATTCATACAGATCGGTCAAATCCAACCCTTCTTGATAGACTGTTAAAGTCCTGACGATATTATCTCCTCCTGGGTTTTGCGTAAAAGTTACGGTTCCCGTTCTTGTACTGGTTGTTTCATTTTTAGTCAGTGATACTACAATTATTGCATTTCCTGTTCCGGAATTTGTATCTACTGTCAGCCAAGGATCATCTGAAACGATGGTCCAACCAACATTTGCCGTCACATAAACATCGTAACTTCCTGCTTCAGCATCCAGAAGCGACAAATTACTAATATTCAACGTTTCACCAATTTGCACATTGCAATCACCATCTGTAATATTGGCACCCAAATTATTTAAAAAACAGGCTCCTGTCTCGTTTCCAACCATTTCATCTGTAAGTGGTGTGTAGGTTCCTAAATCTGCTCCTTTGTCACTTGAACCTGCGCCAGAAAATGTAAATATCTCTCCGTTGGCGATAGCTGTAATTTCATTTTCTTCCGAAAAACCTGTATTTGAAACGCCCAAATCTGTTCCCGAATAGACATTTCCGATATAGGACAAAGCTGTTCCCATACTTGTATATGCACTGGTGACATCCCCTGAAATGACATCGGTGATATTTGCATTACCATTTGTAAAGTAAATTAAATTGGACGATAGCAAACCGGTCACGTCATTCGAACCTTTGGATGTATTGTAGAACAAAGGCGCGTTTGTATTTACAATGGAATTGTTTGATATCGTGATGTTATTTGATCTCTGATATCCATTTGTCGTACTCGATGAAGTACAAGCAACAGCGGAAGTATCTCCTCCACCTATAAACGTAATTCCATTGTTCCATTTTGCTTGACTAGATGCCGTAACACAATCTTGAATGTAATTGTTTGTAATGGTGTGATTGCTGTCTGAAATCCGAATACCTCCGGTACCTTCTGTATTTTCTCCCAAGAAACAATTCCCCTCAACAGTGGCATTTGAACCATGTCTTAACACCAAAGACCCTCTACACCTTCTAAATGTATTGTTGATGAATTTATTGTTTTTACTTTTGTTCGTAATGATCTCATTTTCACCATCTGCTTCGACAAAATAATTATTCTCAACGGTGACATTTGCATTTACATTCTGATAGCTACTTGCGCCTATTCGTATGGTTTCACTATCTCCAGCATTGCTCAACGAAGCATCTATTTTTGAATATTTGTAAAAATAATTGTTTGTAATGCTATGACCCACAATACTACAACTGTTGTTCGTGACACCATCGGGCGAGGCGTTGTAACTCAATTCTACAAGCACCAACGCACCTGCGCTTTCTTTGTTCATGAATGAACAGTTTACAACGGTATTGTAAGTTCCATAAAGCACAATCCATCTGTGTTTTGTGATTGAAGTACTGCCGTCATCGGCTTTGTCCTCTGGGCTTATTTCCAGACCATCAATAGCACAGTTCTGTATTTTGCTATAATTTGCATAATCATACCCGTCTCTAAATTCAATAAAGTTACTCGCTCCATAACCTCCTTTCCAATGAAAACCATCAACGACCACATGATCTCCTCCAATACTCATTCTCAAACCTCCCGAAAACAAAACGCCTCCTGGAGTCGCTGCCTTAAAAGTAATGGGGTTCTCTGATGTTCCTGTCGTCGGAGAAAACTTAATTCTTTCCTCTGTAGCATACACACCATCTGCCAAAATTACGGTATCTCCTGCTTCTAAAGAAATTGACAAATCAGACAATTCCTCAGGATTGTCAATATTGTATACTGTTTGACCAAATATGGATATGGATACTAAAAAAAACAGATACTGAACTACTTGTTTCATATTGCGATGTTTTGAATTCCTATTTTTACAATTCAGTAGCTCTTTTACATGGCATACACACCCCCATTTATGTCGAGTGTCGCGCCGGTAATAAATCCGTCGTATTCAGATGCCAAATACAAGACTGCACGCGCCACATCATCTGCATTTCCAGGTCTATTGATTGGAATGCCCGCTACGGTTGCCTCTGCCGATTCTTTTGTTGTATGTGTATTGTGAAAAGATGTTCCCAGTATAAGGCCAGGTGCAACACTATTTACACGAATACCTCTGGCCCCTAATTCCGTTGCAAGAGCCCTTGTGAACGTAAGAATAGCTCCTTTGCTTGTCGCATATGCCAAAGATCCTGGATGACCGCCTTTTCTTCCTGCTAAGGAGGATAAATTCACAATACTACTATGGCTGTTTTTCGTTAGGTGGGGAGTAGCAGCTCGTGTAACAAACATCATGGAAGTAAGGTTTATATCCATAACCTTGTTCCAAAAATCGATTTTCATATCTTCCAAAAGGTTGCGCGAAACAAGCGAACCTGCATTGTTGATGAGAATATCCAATCCACCCAAACCTTCACTGGCTTGGGAGACTACCGAATTTGCCGCTTCCTCGTTCGTCAAATCACCACCGATTGCCAAGGCTTTCAATCCCTTATTTTTTGCGTAGGCACACAATTCCAAGGCAGTTTCTGAACTCGAGAAATAATGAATGGCAACATGAGCACCACTGTCAATAAAATGTTTTGTTATTGACGCACCAATTCCTTGGGCACCCGCGGTTATTAATACATTTTTTCCAAAAAGTTTTTTATTTTCAATCATCTTACTTTATTTTATCGTTCTTCTCAAAATATCCTTTGTTAGATACTGCGCTGTCACTTATGGATATACTCGCCTTTTTAAACCATACTTCCACGAAATTGCCATCTGCATACTGCTTGTTCAGATCTCCTCTATGTGTTTCTGCTCCTGAACACCAATTTTTATTCAGTTTTGGTGATTTTCCATTGGTCTGATTGTAAGCCCCTAGTTTGAAAAAGAGTCCTTCTTTGGCATAGGCATCTTTGCGTTCCAAACCGCTTTGGCCTGTGGGTACAAATAATTTTTGAGTTTGTTCCGGTATCGCTGCATCTTTGGTATATTCGGACGCAATCAAATTCTTTGTAAATGTTTTTGTCTGGTGTCCATCGGATTCAAATGTGAGGTACATCACGCCTTCTTTTACCTTCACTTCGTAACGAAACTCTTCTCCCAATTCAATGCCGTCTTTTGGTTCCTGAGGATACGTGTTGGGACCGGAACCAACCGTCGAAAAATCATCCCCCCAAACAGCCGTAGAAAAATCCCATCTTCCTGAATTGTCTTCTCCCTTAGTATTGATTTCGTAATGCCAAAATACAGACCCCTTGGTGTGGTTCGGGAATTTTTTGTAAAATATTTTTAGGGGTTCGTTTTCATGCCCGTCAGCACTGTGAATTTGACCCACAACCACAGAGTAAGAGGCCGCAACGTTAGCAGCACCTGTTTTTGACACGTTCATCACCTTGAGCGTGGCTGACAACTTATCATCAGCGGTTGCTGGATACCATTTTTTCATCTGAGCCAACTCCGTTCTACAATTGTTGGAAGTTCCATGTGTGTCACCTGCATTCGGTGCTTTGAACACTACCCAATCATTTGTTCCATCATTTGCAGTGTAAAAAAAGTTTTTATTCTCAAAATTATTTGCGATTCCTACATTTGACCCATCTCCTAAAATCAATTTCCAATGATCAAAAAAGGGTATGACATCATTTGCATAAATACTTTTTTGAACTCCATTTTCAGCCGTTTTATTTCGAACCTGTTCGCAATTGTACAACGTATAAAAAACAGCGCTTGCAACTATGAAAACTCCTAGTTTCGTCAATGTGCTTCTTAATTTTATTTGGCTACGTTTCATTTTTCTTCTATTTGAAGTTAATATCGTCTTCCTTAATAATTGAGGAGTGCAATGATTCCATTGTAAGAAATCAATAGTGCAAAAAATAATGCTGCATACAGCCCTACATACAGCCCCCAACTTGTCTTTGTTTCATTCATTAATTTTTTATTTCCTAAAAGCAAGATGATTCCCAATATCACCAGTGGTAATACAAAGACATTGAATACTTGTGACAAAATTTGAATTTCAATAGGATTCGCACCAAAAGCTGGCCCAATCAAGGCAATCAAACACGCAATTCCTGTGATGATTCTAAACTGCATTGAATTTGTATCTAATTTTCCTGATTGGTAATCTGCCACCAACAAAGGCGCGATCAACAAACAAGGAAAGATGGAAGACAAACCAGCACTCAAAGCTCCAAAAAAGAAAATAGTAACCGCCCACTTCCCGGAAACCGGTTCCAAGGTATTCGCCATATCCAAAACATGAACAACTTCTTCTCCTTGATAATACAGTGCACCAGCAGAAACGGCCATAATAGTCCCACTAATTACAAATATCAAAACAGCGGCTGTGATCGAATCCTTCTTCTGTTGTTTCAAATTTTTCAGGGTCCACCCCTTCCCCTTTACAAACAAAGGCCTTGACAAAAAGGTTGCAGCAGCCATCGTAGTACCGACAAAAGCAGCAACGAGCATTTTTCCACCAGGAACGTCTGGTACAGATGGCACCAAACCTTTGATAACATCTACTGGGAGTGGATGCACAAAAAACAAGGATATCAAAAAGGAAAAACCCATTAAGGTGACAAATACCACTAATATCTTTTCAAAAAAAGTGTACTTTCCAACCAACATCAGCAAATAGAAAGTGGTGATAATTACGACTGCAATTATAAAAACAGTACGATGTTTAAATTCAGCGATGCCCTCAAAATTCAAAGCCAATATTTCAAAAATAATATTAGAAGATATTCCCAAGATCCCCATCAAAGAATTCCATTGACCAAATGTGACACCCACAATAATCGATAGTGCCAAAATCTTACCAAATTTCAAATGTTTTTTGAAACTATAAAGTGCCGTTTCTCCTGTGATCAATGCGTAATTCCCATATGCAAACATTAAAATTCCTGAGAAAATACAACTTAAAAAAAGAACCCAAAGTAATTGCATGTTGAACTTACTACCCGCAACAATCATTGAGGTGACACTTCCTGTCCCGATCGTATAACCGATTGCAAAAATACCTGGTCCAAAACTTAAAATAGTGGCGATAATTTTGCTCAATAACAACTTTTTATTTCCTGATGTTGCCATAATACTTACTTTTTTATTTCTTTAATCGTTCCATTCCGTATGGTAGTACTTTCCGGAAGCATCGTCTATTTTTTGATACGTGTGTGCGCCGAAATAATCTCTCTGGGCCTGTATCAAGTTGGCGGAGGATTTTTCAACTGCAAAACTGTTTAAAAAACTAATGGATTCACTCATACTTGAAATTGGCAAGTCATGCAAGACACACTCAGACACTACCTTTTTAACGGCTTCTCTTAATACCTTAAGTTTCTTGACAATACTTTCATCTGTCAATGCATTGTTTGTGCGTTTGAAAACGGACACCAATTCTGTCATAAGATCCGATTTGATAATACAACCATTCGTCCAAATTCGCGCCACTTCACTTAAGTTCAAATTCCATTGAATCTTTTCTGAAGCCTGTTGCATCAATTTAAAACCTTGATGATGATTTATAATTCTAGCAAACTCGTATGCTTGTAAAATTTGTGTATTTGTAATCTTAGGTTCAAATTTGTTCTGAGATTCAAAGTGCTTACTTGCCGCAACTCTTTCCTCTTTGAAGAATGAAACGTAACGTGCAAATAATGCCGAAGCAATCATCGTACTTGGCATGCCCAATTCTGCAGTTGCAATTGTTGCCCAATTGCCGGTTCCTTTGTTACCTGCCTTGTCCATGATTTTGTTAATGAGCCAATCACCTCCCTCTTTTTTCCTTAAAATATGAATTGTAATCCCTAATAAATAACTGTCAACAGTTGTCTTCCAGGATTCTAATATCTTCGCTATTTCATCCAAATTATTTCCGAGTCTGCTGAGTATTGTGCAAACCTCCGCCAATAATTGCATCTCTACATATTCAATCCCATTATGAATCATTTTTACAAAATGCCCACTTCCTCCTGGTCCTACATGAGTACAACAAGGCAAATTATTTTGATCCTTTGCGGCAATTGCTTCTAAAAAAGGCCGTACTGCATTGTAGGCTTCGATAGTGCCACTCGGCATGATCGACGGTCCTTTCAAAGCGCCGGCTTCTCCACCTGAAACACCTGCACCTATGAAATCAATATTTCTGGATTGCAAGTAGTCTGCTCTTTCTTGGGTTTTAAGGTAATTGGAGTTCCCTCCATCAATTAAAACATCTCCTTTAGACAAGAAAGGAAGCAAATCTTCAATCACAGAATCGATTGTTTTACCGGCATTGACCATCAACATGATTTTTCTAGGTCGTTGCAAGGAATTCACAAAAGATTCCACTTCATCAAAGGGGGATGCCTCAGATAATTCTTCAAATTCATTTTTAAATTTGCGAGCTACGTCTTCTTCGAATCCATCAAGATGTCTATTAAATATTGAAATTTTGAAACCCTTGTTCGCAAGATTTCTACTGAGACTCTTACCCATAACCCCCAAACCAAACAATCCAAATTGACACTTTTCTGTGAGCTTATTTGTTATTTCTTCCACGATCTGATTCGGTGACAAATTGATATCTATTTTTATCGCATTTTTGGGTTTTTCCAGAGTATCAAATTGAGATTGAAGCAATTGAGAACTCATAAAATGATTTTCTCGACTATTTATCCTTTGACACACCTCTTCAAACAAACCATGAAGAAAAACCCACTTTACAGCTGCTTTTATTTCCTTTTCTAACAGAACACGGTACTTGCTTTTCAGGGCAGAACAGGCAATGACACAACCTTGCTTTTCCAACTCTTTTTTAGCCAATGCATTCAACGACTCCAGCCAACCCAATCTATCTCCGTCGTTCAAAGGAATTCCTTCCGACATTTTTGAAATATTTTTTTCGGGATGATAATCATCGCCATCAAAAAATGGCATGTTTAATTTTTTCGACAACAAACTTCCAACGGTGCTTTTTCCAACACCTGAAACACCCATTACAAAAACAATTCTATTCTTCATTACGTCTTCTCAAAACTAATCTATATTTGGAGGGGTTCCAGAGCCAAGCGTGGCCTTTTTGAACCAAACTTCGGCATAATCTCCATTCGCATATTGCTTGGCTACGTCTCCTTCAAACGTCTCTGAACCGGTACTCCAGACAATATTTGACGTTGGCTTCTTTCCATTGGATTGGTTGTAAGCACCTTGTTTAAAATATTGCAATTCTCCGGAATAGGCTTTTTCTTGTTCTACACCATCTTGCCCTGTTTCGGCATACAAAGTAAGTATTTGCTGAGGTATCTTTGAACGAGTTGAAAAATCTGAAGAAATCAAACTTTTTACAAATGTTTTGGTTTCATGGTTCGCACTTGTAAAGGTCAAATACATGATTCCTTTGTACACATTTATCTCGTAGTCAAATTCCTCATTTAATTCAATACCATCTTCTGGCTCAGGCGGGTAAACATCTGAAGCAGTTCCTATAACTGACATGTCATAACCCCAAATAGCCGAAGAATAATCCCATCTCTCTGAGTTGTCACCTGCTGTGTTGATTTCATAATTCCAATAAACAGATCCCTTTTTGTGTCCTGGGAATTTTTTGTAAAATATCTTTATAGGCTCGTTTTCATGGCCTTCTCCACTGTGAATTTGACCTACAACAACAGCATAAGATGCCGCCACCCTCGCATCTCCTGTTGTGGAAACATGCTGTACTTTCAATTTTGCACTTAGTTTCCTACCTGTTTCTGGCGTCCACATGTGTTTCTCGTGCAATTCCGTTCGCGTGTTTTTGGAGTTTTTGGAAGTAATCCCTTGATTTGGCGTTTTGTACACTACCCAATCTTCGCCGTCATTTTCAATGTAAAAATAATCTTTATGCTCAAGGTTTTTTAAATTTTCAATCTTACTTCCATCACCCAACATAATCTTGAAATCACTCAAAACAGGCATCACATCACTCGGTAATGTGGTTGTGTCTTTCTTGGAAATCGCTGCAGTACTTTTCGAAATGTTTTTGCACGAATTCATCAGCGTAAAAACTGCGCAGAGTAGAACAAGGTTCCTCATAGGGCGTTGCATTTTTTAATACATTAATTTCAATTTCAGGTTTTGTTCTGTCTTGATGTTTCCTGATTTGTAAAACGTATTTTCTGAGGCAGCATTGTTTTTCGCTCCCCACAAAATAGATACATGTTGAATTGGATTGTTTTTGAAAATATTTTTGGAAATATCCACATTGATAATTCCTCTGTGATTTAACAATATCCTGTTTGTTTCGTTTGCCCCACAATTTGTAAAAGTACTGTTGGACACCAACAAATTTCCTCCAATCGTGGATTCGTCATAACCCCCTCTGTAATAATCAACCACGTTTTGATTGACATTGTCAAAGTGACAATTATCTATGGTCAGGTATTCTGCATTGTAATCTCCCTTATCATTGATTTCTTCCGACAACTCTATTCCATTCTCACAATTAGAGATAAATACATTCTTAAACGTTATTTCTTCAGCAAAAGATTGTTTGTATACTTTCAATGCATAATTAAAATTACTTATTTCTGAGTCAACAACATTCAAGCCAAAATGGTTGTACATCTTCTCTTTCAAACTTGCAAATGCGTATTGCGAATGTGTCCCAATTAGTTTGATATTTTTTATCGTCAACTTCCCATATGAATGCAGCTCCATGGCAGGTGTCTCCGCCGGTCCCGTATATAAAATTTCTGCTTTCCCATTTGACTGAAGTGTGATGGATTTATCAATGGCTAGCGATTTTGATAGTTCATATACTCCGTCCATTAAGTCAAGTACATCTCCGCTTTTGGCTTCTTTGAGCTTGTTCACCAATTCCTTTGCAGTATGTATTGGGTGGATATTTGGCGCTTTACCTTTGATTTCATTCGAATACCAAGTTGCACCGTATTGGGTTTTATCCAAAATATTTGCGTTGACATTTTCGGAATTTACAATAGCTCCAATTTTGTTGATTGTGTTTCTCTCAATTCCAAATAAATCTTTGTCTATCTGCTCAAAATCAAACCCTTGGTAAACCTCGACATCTTCATATCCTGAAATAGGCACAGAAATACCAGCTCCAATATCTGTTAATTTTAGATCTCTCGAAATCAAACCATGAGGGTTTTCAATTTCAACTCCATTATTAGAAATAACATTACTTTTGAAGACCACTCCATCTGCTTTGTCATGCTCCACAATTGGACTTGAATCTCCAATAGAATTGTAAATCAGATTGTTGACAACTTCTGTTCTTAAAGGCCTAGCAGAGCGAATTTCTGACTTTGGCAAAAACGCAGCTTGTGCGATATTGGTTCCTACTCCAAATTGCCACGGAGAATCGGAATCCACAAAGGTATTGTAGGCGACTACAACATCCGTAACTTGATTGTATCTATTCAATGGTGATTTCGGAATTCCATTCATAATGGCAATTGGACTCCTAAAATTCTTTCCTTTAATATTGTAAAATAGGTTATTTGTGACCCAATGACCGGTGTTGATAATTCGAATTCCACCGTAATTTTCATTCAAACCGTCTCCTATGAAATAATTGCCATCTACCAAAACATAATTTCCATGTCTTGTAACCACAGAACCCTCACTTTTATAAAATACATTATTTCTTATGGTGTTGAAATTCGTTTTGCTTGAAATAATTTCAACTTCTCCATTGCACTCCTCAAATAAATTATTGGCTATTAAGGTATTGCTTGGCGACATGGAGGTAAAACTACTCCCCAATTGAATTGTCTCTCCTCTAGGCCCGCCTTTTCTTGGTCTTGGACCAAAATGATTGTTTATGATTTTATGGTAGTTTCTGATACTTTGGTTTCCTTTCAAATCCACCCTAACGGTAGGTCCTCCATTTGTTTTTCCTGCAATATAACAGTTGCTCAACTCGTTGTGTTTTCCATAAAATTGCACCCAAAGATTGTCGCGATCGCGCTCTAAATTGTTAAAATCTAAAATCACGCAATTGGTCACTTTCGAATGGTTGGCTACATTTTTTCTACTTGTCCTGAAAGCAATTACATTGGCGGTTGGTGAATAGCCATTTCTAAAAAACAACCCTTTCACCTCCAAATACTTACCACCAATCTCCAAGTTGGAGACACCTTCTACAAATACTTTTCCATCGGTTTGCGCCCTTAATACAATCGGTTTTTCAGCAGTCCCTTCTCCTTGAAACTTGATCTCCGCATCTTTCCAGATTCCGTTCGCCATAACGATGTGGTCTCCAGCTTTTGCCGTTTCGATGGATTTATTGAGTTCTTCTAAAGTTGACACTATAGTGACCTCTCCTTGCTTTTCGCAAGATTGAAAGATAAAAAGACAAATAAAAGCGATACTTGTTGAGATACTATTCTTCATATTAATTGGTTTACCAAATTGGTTTACCAAATATAACCAATTATTAGGTAAGATAAAAAATTATTTATCCAAACCTTATTGCCCGAATACGAAAAGGTTGAATCATCTAAATTTCGGAACATCAACTCACAAAACTAACGATGTGCTCCTACAAATGGAAAGGATACGAGACTTGCAAACAAAAAAACATTTGAATACAACCATTCTTGAACTATTTCCTACAAGTTTTCCGCAGATAAATTGGGATGAAAAACTCCAAATAAAGTGAAGCTTCATTGAACTTATTGAAAAGATATACGTTCGGAGTAAAAGGTGAAAGTTCGTCGCTTCAAAAAAAGAACTGTATTCCAGTTTTCAACACAATGGATCGTAAAATAAAAAAGGACTATTTTTGAAAGGATGGAAAACAGCACTGCCACAACATTCATATAGAACTTCAAAAAAACGAGTAGGAACTATAATAACATTTAATTCATTCGAGGAAATTCCTCCATTGAAACGATGCTCCAAAAACTAAAATTGAACATAAAAAAAAGCTCTGAACAGATTGTTCAAAGCTTTACACTTTCGTGCGGGCGGAGAGACTCGAACTCTCACACCTCGCGGCACTAGATCCTAAGTCTAGCGTGTCTACCAATTCCACCACGCCCGCTTGTGTGGGTGCAAATATACACAATATTGATACATTTCAAAGGAGTTCATTCGTTTTTTATTATTTTTGAAAAACCAACTTTTTCCCTTCCATGAAAAACCCAAAAGAATATCTTGAAACTCATAAAGATAGATTTGTAAAAGAACTTTGTGACTTGCTCAAAACACCTTCTATCAGTGCAGATCCTGCTAACACACAAGATGTTTTAGACATGGCAAATCTTATCAAAAAATCCTTGAAAAAAATTGGCTGTGACAATGTTGAGATTTGTAAAACCCCAGGCTACCCTGTCGTCTATGCAGAAAAAATTATCAACACTAATTTACCGACTGTTTTGGTGTACGGTCATTACGACGTGCAACCTGCAGATCCTATAGAACTATGGGAAAGCCCTCCTTTCGAACCTGTTATCAAAACTACCGAAATCCATCCGGAAGGAGCTGTTTTTGCGAGAGGTGCTTGTGATGACAAAGGACAAATTTTCATGCATCTCAAGGCAGTAGAATATCTGATCGCTACAAATCAATTGCCTTGTAATGTCAAATTCATGATTGAAGGCGAAGAGGAAATTGGCTCCCCTAGCCTCGATTGGTTTGTAAAAAACCATCTCGAAAAATTACAAAATGACGTTATTCTTATTTCCGACACTGGAATGATTTCCAATACACAACCTTCTATCACTACAGGATTGAGAGGACTCTCTTATGTGGAAGTCACTGTCACTGGTCCCAACAGAGATTTACACTCTGGACTGTATGGAGGAGCCGTAGGGAATCCTATCAATATTTTGTCCAAAATGATTTCTAAATTACACAACGAAGAAAATGGAGTGACCATCCCTGGGTTTTATAAAAATGTGGAAATTTCATCTTACGAAGAACGTGCAGAAATGGCCAAAGCTCCTTTCTCATTAAAAGATTACAAAAATTCTTTGGACCTAAAGGATGTTTATGGCGAAGCAGGTTACACTACCAATGAAAGAAATTCCATTCGACCCACTCTGGATGTCAATGGAATATGGGGAGGATACACAGGTGATGGCGCTAAAACCGTCATTCCTTCGAAAGCACACGCCAAAATATCCATGCGTCTGGTTCCGGGGCAAGATCATCAAGAAATTTCTGAGCTGTTTGCCAACTATTTTAGAAGTTTGGCACCGAAAGCTGTTTCAGTAGAAATCAAGACGCACCATGGTGGCCACCCCTATGTCACACCTACAAATCATGCCGGCTATCTCGCTGCGAAAAAGGCCTATGAAGCTACCTTTGACAACAGTCCTATTCCCCAACGCTCTGGCGGAAGTATTCCTATTGTTTCTCTTTTTGAAAAAGAACTGAAAAGCAAATCTATTTTAATGGGGTTTGGGTTGGACAGCGATGCCATTCACTCACCTAACGAACATTTTGGCTTGTTTAATTTTTTCAAAGGCATCGAAACCATTCCTTTGTTTTACAAGTATTTTACAGAAGCTAGGACTTCCTAATCTTTTTTTATTTTTATAAATCGAAGTGAGACATCACAAGCTCAACTCTGATCTCCTTTTCTTCGACATCCCTTCCACAACTTTTTCATAAGAATGATCGATAAGTTTTTTCAATAACTTTTCTGAAAAGTTTTTATAAACGATGGTATTCCAATGTTTTTTATTCATGTGATAGCCCGGGTAGACACATGGATGAGCCTCTCTGAGCTCAAGTGCATAAGCTGGATTGCATTTTAAATTTACTGACAAAGGAAATGTTTCTAAACTGGTCAAAGCAAAGACTTTCCCTACAACTTTAAAAACCAAGGTTTTTTCATCAAAAGGGAATCCTTCTGTTGTATGTTTTTTATTCAAACAATAATCCCGAAGTTCCTCTATATTCATATGTTTTGGCAATTAGTAACGTTTACTTTTAAATAAATAGCAGAAATTCTACGATGCAAACATCCAAGAAGACTAATTCATTTTAAACCGAATGTTTTCGGTTTCCATACGCTGAAAAAATTCTGAAGATACCTTTATTTTCATGGTGCGACTCGGCAGCGTAATTTCAAATTTTTCTTTTCGCTCGGTGATAGAAAAAGCCAATTTTTGCTTGCCTGAAATTTCAAACTCTTTCAAAATAGCATGTAGATTTTGAATGTAATTTTTAGTAACCTCTTCCGTATTCAATAAAATAGTTATTTTTTCACATTTGTCATCCAACACGTCATGCAGCAAAGTGAAATTCGTAAATTTTAAGCGCGGTTCTCCAACCACGCCTGTATCCTTATTGGCCCAACCTGGTTGTAAAATAGCGTTGACATACAAAAAGGAATTTGGCGCTAAAAAGTGACGAAACTGCATGTATTCCTTTCCGAAAATTCGAAATTCATGACTATCTCCATAATCTTCAACCACAAAAGTTGCCCATCCTTTTCCCATTTTCGAAACACGGTGTTCTACCGAAGTCAAAATCACACCAAAACTCAGTTTGTGCCCAACATATTTGTTTACATCTCCTTTAAAAGCGGCAAGTCCTACATTGCAAAATTTCAATTCATTGTTAAAATCGTCTAATGGATGTGCAGAAATATACATTCCCGTGACCTCTTTTTCTTTGGCTAACAATTCCATGGTCCCCCATTTTTCACAAGAGGGAATTTCTGGCTCAGGGAAGGTTATCTCAGAGGCTTCTCCAAACAAAGAAACTTGGGAAGAGTTCTGACTATCCTGGTATTTGTGTCCAAATTTTAAAGTTTTTTCCAAGAAATTCGTACCTTTTTCATCAGTGATATAATATTGAGCTCTGTGTGTTTTTGTAAAAGAATCAAAACCACCTGCCAAAATCAAACCTTCAATCGCTTTTTTACCTGTCAATCGCAAATCCACTCTTTTAACCACGTCAAAAATAGAGCTGTACCAACCGTTCTCTTTGCGTTCTCTGATAATCTCTTCGACTGCAGCTCCCCCGACTCCTTTGATCGCACCCATTCCAAATCGAATGGCTCCTTGCTCGTTTACAGAGAATTTCAAATACGATTCGTTTACATCCGGTCCCAACACAGTCAACCCTCCTCGCTTGCACTCTTCCATAAAAAAGGCCACCTGCTTGATGTCATTCATATTGTTTGACAAAACAGCCGCCATATATTCTGCTGGATAGTGCGCTTTTAAATAAGCCGTTTGATAGGCTATCCAAGCATAACACGTAGAGTGTGATTTGTTAAAAGCATAGGATGCAAATGCCTCCCAATCGGTCCATATTTTCTCCAACTTTTCCTCTGCATGTCCTTTTGCTCCTGCCTGCTGGATGAACTTAGGCTTCATTTTTGCCAAGACGGCAATTTGCTTTTTACCCATAGCCTTTCGCAAAACATCGGCTTCTCCCTTGGTGAAATCGGCTAATTTTTGTGAAAGTAGCATCACTTGCTCTTGGTAAACAGTAATCCCATATGTTTCCTCGAGATACTCTTCCATAGCGTCCAAATCGTACTCGATGTCTTCATGTCCGTGTTTTCTGTTGATAAAACTCGGAATGTATTCGATAGGCCCTGGTCGATACAAGGCATTCATAGCAATCAAATCCGCAAAAACAGTGGGCTTCAATTCCTTCATGTATTTTTGCATTCCCGGTGATTCGTATTGAAAAATCCCGACGGTTTCACCTCTCTGAAATAATTCATAGGTTTTGACATCGTCCAATGGAAAATTTTCCGGATCGAGAACCACACCATGACGTGCCTTTACAATTTTAACCGTATGCTTGATGAGGGTCAATGTTTTCAATCCCAAAAAATCCATTTTCAACAAGCCTGCACTTTCTACCACAGAATTGTCGAATTGTGTCACGTACATATCAGAATCCTTGGCAACAGATACAGGCACAAATTTTGTGATATCGTCTGGAGTAATAATAACTCCACAAGCGTGTATTCCTGTATTTCGAACAGATCCCTCCAAAACTCTTGCTTTGTTGATGGTCTCTGCTCCCGGGGTTGATCCCCTCGAAATTTCTTTCAGTTCGTTGACTAGCTCAATCTCTTCAGAACGCAATTTTTCTTTGAGCTCTTTTTCTTCTAATGAAAATATTTTTTTTAATTTCATTCCAGGAACTAACTTGGCAATCCGATCTGCTTCGTACAAAGGCAAATCCAATACCCTGGCTGTATCTCTGATAGACGATTTCGCGGCCATAGTACCATATGTAATGATCTGAGCCACTTGATTGGCTCCGTATTTTTCAATCACATAATCCATCACCTTGCTTCTCCCTTCATCGTCAAAATCGATATCAATATCGGGCATCGACACACGTTCAGGATTTAAGAAACGCTCAAAAAGCAAGTCATATTTTATAGGATCTATATTGGTTATTTTCAAACAATAAGCGACCACAGAACCGGCGGCTGATCCACGCCCTGGTCCCACAGAAACGTCCATATCCCTTGCTGCTCTGATAAAATCTTCTACAATTAAAAAATACCCTGGATATCCTGTTTTGGCAATGACATCCAACTCAAAGTCAAGGCGCTCTGTAATGGATGCTGAAAGTTCTCCATAACGTTCTTTCGCTCCTCTGTAGGTGATGTGACGCAAATAATTGTTCTCACCCCTTTTACCACCATCCTCCAAATCTTTGGCATCTTTGAACTCTTCTCCAATATCAAAAGCTGGCAACAAAACATCTCTTGCCAATTCAAACGGTGTGATTTTATCAACGATCTCTTGTATGTTTAAAATTGCTTCGGGAACATCCACAAACAATTCTTTCATCTCCTCATTCGATTTGAAATAATATTCTGAATTGGGCAATCCATAGCGGTACCCTCTTCCACGACCAATCGGAGTTGCTTGTTTCTCTCCATCTTTGACGCACAACAAAATATCGTGCGCATTGGCATCCTCTTTGTCTAGATAAAACGTATTGTTGGTCGCAACTGTCTTTATAAAATACTTTTTGGCAAACTGCAACAACACTTTGTTGATTTGATTTTCGTCTTCTTGCCCATGACGCATGAGTTCAATATAAAGATCGTCTCCAAACTGCTCTTTCCACCAAAGCAAGGCTTCTTCGGCTTGATGTTCTCCAACATTCAAAATCTTACTAGGAACCTCTCCATAAGTATTTCCTGTCAATACAATAATGTCTTCTTTGTATTGTGCTATGACTTTTTTATCAATTCTAGGCACGTAATAAAATCCATCTACAAATGCGATAGAAGACATTTTTGCCAAGTTATGATAGCCTTTTTTATTTTTTGCCAACAATACAATTTGATAGCCATTGTCTTTTCTGGTCTTGTCAGTATGGTCTTCACAAACATGAAACTCACACCCCACAATAGGTTTTACAATAACCTCCGTAGGCATCCCTCCGTTTTCAATGGCTTTGTCATTTGTTAATTTTGCCGCCTTGTTGTGGTTCGCCACAGCTGTTACGAAATGAAAAGCAGCCATCATATTTCCTGTATCTGTCAGCGCTACTCCTGGCATTTTCGCATCGGCTGCTGCTTTTACCAGACCTGCCACTTGAATGGTCGATTGCAAAACGGAATATTGGGTGTGGTTGTGCAAATGCACAAACGAAGCTTCTTTTAAAATTTCGGTATTCTTGGTCACATCTAAGATTGCTCCACTCTCTTTGGCCTCCTCTCGTTTGCGAATTTTCTCACTTTCCTTTTTCAAGTTCAAGTGTTTCAAACCAATTACCTTTGTGGTTGTTGGATTGGCTTTGTTGAAAGTTTCCAAATAATTGGATTCGGCTTGCAAATCTTCTGCACTGAAAACCTGCTTGCGAACCAATTCAAAAAAACAACGGGTAGTCGCTTCTACATCTGCTGTGGCATTGTGGGCTTCTCCAAATGCTTCTCCAAATAAATATTCGTGCAATTCCGTGAGGGTTGGTAATTTAAACTTACCTCCTCTTCCTCCTGGAATTTGACACAATTGCGCCGTTACTTCTGTACATGTATCCAACACTGGTAGCGTTGTCAAATTGCTTTCTATTCCCAATCGATGGAATTCACATCCCATGATATTGACATCAAAACCCACATTTTGACCCACCACAAAGCTTGCTTTTTCAAGAACTTTTTGAAATTTCTCCAGCATAGTTGACAAGACAATCCCTTGTTCTTTTGCCAAACTTGTCGAAATCCCATGAATTCGTTCGGCATCAAAAGGAATATTAAACCCCTCGGGTGTTATCAGAAAATCATCATGTTCTATGACCTTCCCCAAAGAATCATGCAATTGCCAAGCTATTTGAATACACCTCGGCCAGTTGTCCGTGTCGGTTATAGGAGCCTTGAAGTTTTTGGGCAACCCTGTGGTTTCTGTATCGAATATTAGGTACATAAAGATTGTTGATTGGAAACTTTAAAAATAGTAATAATATTCGCATCATTTTTCTATTTTTATCAACATCTTTTCATTTGAAAAGTGCCATGCTCTCCTTTCTGTTTTCAAACAAACCTTTTCTATAGCACCGGTTACTTCTGGGAGTCGATTGAATGGTAATTTTAAGGTTCGGATTTGTCCTCGAGGACACATTGAGGTGTTGAAAAGAATTCAGCAGGGCAATATTGGAGCCGAAAGACAATACATGGAAAGTTCATGATTTCAGAGGTGAAAAATAGCGTCTCGTGTTCTCTATACAAAATTCTTATAAAATTTCACTCGAACTGACACAATGCATACTGAAACAAATTTAGTAGGACAACACACAAAAACGAAAATTCAAGGGTACAGAATTAAGAAGCGAAACACTCAAATTGAAAGCATTGTGTACCTGTAAAAAGAAATATCGGATACTCAAGCGGGCAGGGATATATTTTGAGTATACTGCCGTTTTTTTTGAAAAAGATGTAAAACAAAGCGTTGTTTCAAAATACAACGCTTTGTTTAAAATTTTTATTTTTCTGCAATCACCTCTACCCTTCTGTTCAACTCTCTGCCTTTTGCAGTCTTATTCGATGCTATCGGCTTATCTTCACCAAAACCTTCTGCACGCAATCTGTTCGCATCAATCCCTTTGGATATCAAATATTCTTTGACAGTACCAGCCCTTGCTTTCGACAAATTTAAATTCAAAGTAGCCGATCCAAGACTATCTGCATGTCCTTCAATAGTAAATTTCACACCCGAGAAAGTCTTCATAATCTCTACAACGCCATCCAACTCCTTTGCAACACCAGGCTTGAGTGAGGCTTTCCCTGAGTTAAAGCTTATTGACTTTTTAAATTCAACAACTTTTTTCACGGCCTCAGCTGTCAATTCTGGACATCCCTGATTCGATACTGGCCCAACTAGATCAATACATTTGTCATTTTTATCCAAAATGCCATCACCATCAGTGTCTGGCCATGGGCAACCCTTGTTGCTAGCTGGCCCTGCTTGGCGAGCACAGGCATCGTCTTTGTCCAACACCCCATCTCCATCTGAATCTGGACATCCTTGTAAGTCGATACTTCCTACTGTATTCGGACAAGCATCGTCAACGTTGGCAACACCATCTCCATCTGAATCTGGACATCCTTGTAAGTCGATACTTCCTGCTGCATTCGGACAAGCATCGTCAGCGTCTACGATCCCATCGCCGTCTGAATCTGGACATCCATTGAATTCTAACAGACCAACCACATTTGGACATAAATCCTTGTTGTCTAAAACACCATCTCCATCCGTGTCTTTTCCACCAAAACGAAATGAAACCCCCAGAGAATGCTGAAAATAATCATGTCTTATTTTGTCAAAATTGTGATTGTAATCAGAAGCAAATGTCAAGCCAATCGTTTCGTTGAACCAAGTATTGAAACCATATCCAATACCTAAGCGGTAATCATTATCCTCTCCTATACTTGTATAGTTAATCCCTAAAGAAACAAAGGGATCGAACCAACCCGTTTCACCCAAAAGATCATTGACATCGTATTTCACATGCGCGCCAAAGGCAAAAAACACCTCTTTAGACGTCGAATTTCCTTCATCCAATCCAAACTCTTTTGATAGTTCATTGATGGAAGTCTTGATCCCAACAGAAAACCCTTTATCCAAATATCTACTCACCGAAAAAGCTGTTATTGCTGGCAATGTGTTTAGATCTCCAAAAACTCCTTTACGATCATTGACCCCTATGTAATCTTCAATCATACCGCCAAAATTGTTGGGCACACGGTTGTCAACCGAGTTTACACCAAAACTTAACAACCAAGGGTTGTCTCTATCTTGAGCATGCGATTCTACATAAAAAAAACAACACACACACACCAACAAAGTAAATTTCAAATATCTCATAACTGATTTCTATTTAATTCTACAAATATACTATTTAAAAGCCTCTCATTAAGAGTTTTTTACTCAACGATGAGAGGCCAAATAAAACTACCAAAAAAACACTTCTTGAATTACATACTGTAAAACCCCAAATTATATCGCATGTGAAACTCACTATTGTACATAATGAACAATCCAAGTTTTGATTAAGTATTCTTTCTACCGCAAAGAAAAGGCAGTTCTTTTCGATAGCAAGCCAAGAAGTAATAAGTGGTAGATGATTAAAATATTTGTCCATTGCATGGTACTCATCTTTTTCTTTTACTCAAATACAACCATCTAAAACATTGTATATTTCAAGGTGTACTTTTCGAAATCAACCTAAAAGATTGAGCTAAAATAGTTGGCCAAAAAAACAAGTGGATTGTCAAATATGACTTCCGAAAAGCGCTGAAACTGTAATGAAACTATTTTTCAAGAACAAAAATCGTTTTTATTTCAATTTTAAAAATCGATTGAGCTGCTCTTGCCTACGTTTGGAAATTGGCAAAAAACTGTTGTTTAACATTTCACAGTAACGACCTCCTTCTTTATTGATACTGGTGACTTTTTTTAAATTCACCAGATATTTATGATGGATCCTAAAAAAAAGATTGCTCGGCAATTGCTTTTCATATTCTCCCAAATTTCTACTTGAAACAACCGTTTTCCCACCTTCTAAATAAAAAGTTGTATACCTTCCTTCTGCTTCACAATACAACAATTTGTCTACCTTCAATACATCAATTTTTGAAATAGATGGGACAGCAATAAAATCAAGTTTTTCAGCTTTTTTAAATCCTTTTTCTACTTGATCTATGCCTTCCAGTACAATAAATGACCGCTTCATAGCTTTTATAAAAGAATCCATCTCTACTGCTTGTTCCATAAACCCACATATATGGCCATGGTTGACTAAACAAGATTCTATTTTTTTAGCGCTCCCTTTAAATACGATGCATTTATGATACAAGTTCAACAACTCACAGATGCACTGTGTGTCACTTTTACGCGAATCAAGATCTACAAATAAAATGTCTGTAACAGGCAACTCTACTCGAACTATTTCTGGATTTGATTCAACAAATAAGTGGATTCTATCACTGTAAATATTTTTACAGTAATCTGAAATTTTAGTGATGTAACTCTTGTCTTGAGATACCACCAATACGTTGTACTTAACCTCCATAATTCTAAATGTTTATTTGGTTTGTTTTATTTACTTTAAGAAGGGTACGGGGAGTACTACTTAACAAATGTACATTTTTTTCTATATGTAAACAAATAAATTCAAAGATTATTCTCTTTAACATGCCATTTATTCGTTTTTTTACCCGTTTTCGAATGAATATATATCATTTATAGCATTGCTCTTCCTAAACAGGTTTCGAATTCCGAGAAGGCCAACTCCTATGAAAACTTATGGAATCTAATGAAAATACTTAGATTTTTATCAAAAAAACATCTTTTTTACTTAAAAAAAATGTGTACTTTTGCGCTCTATTAATAATCAAGGTCGAGCACCTTAAAAATTAAATTATGCCAGTAAAAATTAGATTACAAAGAAACGGGAAAAAAGGAAAACCATTTTATGCGATTGTTGCTGCAGATGCACGTTCGAAAAGAGATGGTAAATTCTTAGAAAAACTAGGAACCTACAACCCAAACACAAATCCTGCAACCATCGAGTTGAATTTAGAGAACACTGTAAAATGGTTGCAAAACGGAGCACAACCTACAGATACTGCAAAAAACATTTTGTCGTACAAAGGAGCTTTGTTGAAAAATCATTTGGAAATTGGAGTGCGCAAAGGAGCTATCACTGCTGAACAAGCAGAAGAAAAATTCAACGCATGGACTACTGAAAAAGAAGCTAGAATTCAAGCAAAAAAAGACGGTTTATCTGCTGCCGAAGCGGAAGAGAAAGCAAAAGCTTTTGCTGCTGAGCAAGCAATCAACCAAAAGAGAATTGACGACGCACAAGCTGCTGAAGATGCTTTAAAAGCGGAAGCTGCCGCTGAAGCCGCTGCCGCTGAAGCCGCTGCCGCTGAAGAAGCTGCCGCTGAAGAAGCTGTAAATGAAGAAGTTGCAACTCCTGAAGCTGAAGAAACTACAGAAGAAAAAGCTGCAGAGTAATTCTTTTTCCAACGATATGCGTAAAGAAGATTGCTTTTATTTAGGTAAAATCGTTAGAAAACATAGTTTCAAAGGGGAAGTCGTGATCAAGCTTGACACGGATGAGCCCGAACTTTATCAAGAAATGGAATCTGTTTTTGTCAATTTGGGCAACAACTTGATTCCATTTTTTATGAAAGAATCTTTACTCCAAAAAGGAAATCAATTACGAGTTCAATTCGAAGGAATTGAGAATGAAGAAGATGCTGACTCCATTTTAAGGGCCGGTATCTATTTACCTCTTACACTTCTTCCAAAACTAACTGGAAAACAATTTTATTACCATGAAATTATTGGCTTCGCAGTGATCGATCAAATCCATGGAAATATTGGAAATATAACTGGTGTGAACGACACCACTGCACAAGCCCTTTTTGAAGTTGAAAAAAAAGGAAGACAGATACTAGTACCTATGATTGATGAATTCATACTTCTAGTAGATCGAAAAAACAAAGAGCTACACCTAAAAACTCCCCAAGGATTGATTGAAATGTACCTCTAAAGGCTTTCAAAAAAAGATCTCCTAAATTACGACAATGAGCAAGCCTTTTCAATTTAAAGAATTTTGTATTGAACAAGATCGCTGTGCCATGAAAATTGGAACAGACGGTGTCTTGTTAGGAGCTTGGACAAAACCCAACAATGTTTTTTCAATTCTTGACATCGGGACAGGCACAGGCCTGATTGCACTCATGCTCGCTCAAAAATCGCAATCCGAAACCATCGACGCGTTAGAAATTGATGAAGACGCCTACGAGCAAGCGGTTGGAAATTTTGAAAACAGTCCTTGGGCAGATCGTTTGTTTTGTTACCATGCCTCTTTATTAGAATTTGCTAAAGAAATAGACCAGCAGTACGACTTGATTGTATCCAATCCACCCTTTTATGCGGATACGTATCACTCCACAGATCCCAAGCGAAACAAAGCACGCTTCGTTTCTTCGTTACCGTTTGACCATCTTTTCGCCTGTGTTGCCAAACTTCTTTCCCCTGAGGGATATTTCACTATGATCGCTCCTTTCAAAGAAGAAGAAAACTTGCTGCAAACTGCAAAAAATTACAACTTGTATCCCCAACAAATTTGCAGAGTCAAAGGAAACCAAGACAGCGCTGTAATACGAAGTTTGTTCAAATTTTCACGCCACAAAAAAGAAGTTCGCCTTGAAAACTTAACGCTCGAAATAGAACGTCACAAGCGCACGCCCGCATACGACAAACTCGTTCAGGATTTTTACCTGTAGACTCCATGGTATAGACAAATCTTTTAAATCCATTCGAACCCCGAAACCACTTCGGAAGGGCAATACAGCACTGTCATGCTGAACTTGTTCCCAGCTAACATCGTAAAACCTCGATAAAAATTCCCTCAGAATTAGCATCTCCTATTTTGAATTGATAACTTTGCACCGCGAAACTATCTTGACACCTTGAAATCAATAGTATTGTTTGGCTTCACAAAAGAACAAAGCACTACCTATTTCAACTCTTTCTATCAACCAAAAATGTCGAGATTCATTTCCTGTATTATAGCTTTAAAAAATGCCTGGAATCTACATTCACATCCCTTTTTGCAAACAAGCTTGTCATTATTGTGATTTTCATTTTTCAACCTCTCTAAAAAACAAAAAACCTTTATTAGAAGCACTTCACAGTGAACTCGTCCTTCGTTCTACGGAATTGAAAAGACAAGAGATAAACACTATTTATTTTGGAGGCGGAACACCGAGTTTACTCACTGCCGAAGAAATCAACGCATTGCTTCAAAGCATAGGGCAGTATTACAGGGTTTCTAAAAATCCTGAAATTACATTGGAGGCAAACCCAGATGATTTGTCTGAAGAAAAAATCATTGAACTTTCTCAGACCTCTATCAATCGCTTGAGTATCGGCATTCAGTCCTTTTTTGATGAAGACTTGCAAATGATGAATCGCGCCCACAACGCGAAAGAAGCCGAAAGTTGTTTGTCTGTTGCAAAGCACTATTTCAAAAATATCACTGTAGATTTGATCTACGGAATCCCGGGACTCACCAACAAGCGCTGGAAGGAGAATTTGCAAAAAACTTTTGACTTTGGCATCCCGCATATTTCGAGCTACGCTTTGACCGTAGAAGATAAGACAGCACTAGCACGTTTCATAAAAAACAAAAAATACCCGGAATTGGATGAGAATTTGGCTCTTGAACATTTTCAAACATTGATTTCCGAAACACAAAAACAAGGCTTTCTACACTATGAAATTTCAAATTTCGGACAGCCTGGCTATTTTTCGAGACACAACCGTTCTTATTGGGAAGGAGCATCTTACATCGGAATTGGACCTTCCGCACATTCTTTCCATAACAATCGACGCTCGTGGAATATTTCAAACAATGCAAAATATATTCAAAAACTACAGCAAAACGAATTGGCATTGACCTATGAAACGCTCACAAAAAAAGACCGATTCAACGAGTACATCATGACAGGTTTGAGAACAATCTATGGGGTCTCTTTAGAGAAAGTTGCTCGTGATTTTGGAGAAGACTACCGCAAACACCTGCTAAAAGAAGCTCTTCCTTTTTTAGATAGACAAACACTCGTATCAGATAAAAAATTTCTCAAGGTGACTTCTGAAGGAAAATTTTTAACTGATGGAATTGCTGCTTCTTTGTTTTTTATCTGAAAAAACTGTCAGGCGTCTCCAATAAAAGACGACGCAGCATGAGAATTCGACAGCCACAAAACTTCAAGAGTGCGGCACGACAAATTCTATCAATTCTCTTTCCGTTGATACTTTTTACATCTTCCGACCCTTTGACTTTGATTAGAGGAAGGTTTCTTAGAGAAGAATAATTACCTTTGTTCTTTCAACACAATCCCTATGAATAAAATACTCGCTTTTGTCTCTTTATTAGGGGCTATTGGAATTGCCTTAGGTGCCTTCGGAGCACATAGATTGAAAGAAATTCTTAGCCCTGAACGTATGGACAGTTTTGAAACTGCTGTACGCTACCAACTCTTCCATGTTCTAATTGTACTTGTTGTTGGATGTTCTACTTATTTTTCAAAAAAAATAAAAAAAACGATTGCATGGATTTTTATTCCTGGAATTATACTCTTTTCAGGATCGATTTACGGCATCATACTTGAATGGATTCCTATAAAATACATGTGGTTTTTAACACCTCTCGGAGGCGTTTTTTTAATTGTTGGATGGCTACAGTTGGCCTTTCAAATATTGAAAACACCCAAACTCCGTAATTGACAGGAAAGAAAAAGGATTAAAAGCTCATTGTAATTTCGCAAGCAATCAATGTATTAAGATACGCAGGACAACAAATACAAAAATGACAATTACACAGACGAGCCCCGCTTTAAAAGCACCATTTTTATAGTGTATTTGATGCAATTTGGTGTCTTTTCGATAACTCCAAAACATAAGAAGAATAAAAGCTATCACAAAAAAAGCTGCAAACATTAACTGACCTTGACTAAACATAATTTTGTATTTTTAACAAAAATAAACAAAAGACAGCGGACCACGCCATTTCAAATTTAAAATGACCCTATTTCTCTCCTTTTTTACTTTTTATACAAATCCTTAAAAAAACCGACCCGAATGAAAAACAAAATCAAAGCTGTTCAACAATTTCATGAATCTTTCAAGCTCGGCATTCATCAATCACCCGTAGCAAATCTCGGACAAGCAAAAAACAACTTGCGTTTTGACCTCATGGCAGAAGAGAATGAAGAATATTTAGAAGCAGCCAACAACAATGATTTGGTAGAAGTAGCGGATGCCTTAGGTGACATGTTGTACATATTGTGTGGAACCATTTTAGAGCATGGAATGCAACATAAAATCGAAGAAGTTTTTGATGAAATTCAACGAAGCAACATGAGTAAATTGGGTGCAGACGGAAATCCTATCTACCGAGAAGATGGGAAAGTATTGAAGGGCCCCTCTTATTTCAAACCAGACATTAAAAAAATTCTTTCAAAGTAATTTTCAACGACATCGCAAAGTATCTTTCTTACAGAATACTATGTTTCCAACAAGCTACAGAAACAACAAAACGAGGATAGGAGCCTATGTAACTTCTGTTACTCAAAAGTTGCAATGATTGCATTATTTTTGCTAAAAACAAAATGGTATGTGTCTAAAAAAAGGATCCAAACTCTACAGTATTACAAAGTTCAAATGTCCCCAATGCCACGAAGGAGATTTTTTCTTACACAAAAAAACTTGGAATTTATCAAAACTCACAGCGCTGCACTCCAATTGTTCAAACTGTAATTTGAAATACATGTTAGAACCCTCTTTTTATTATGGAGCTATGTATGTTGCTTATGCGCTGACTGTAGCAATCTCTATAGCAGTATTTCTCATCAGTTCTTTGATTTTTAACCTCGAACTCTGGGAGTCTTTCATCGCTATTAGCACTGCACTAATCCTGGGTGGACCGATCAATTTAAAAATTGCGAGAATTATCTGGATCAATATTTTTGTTAGCTTTGATAAAAAACATCTCAAGAAATAGGTGTTTTTTGAAACCTTGCAATATCGCATTCCGGATCTAACAAATCATTCCTTTCTATATGATGGTACAATTCTTTTGCTACTTTCGGAGCAATCATGACACCTCTCGTTCCCAAACCATTTAAAATAGCCAGTTGCGCATGTACAGGATGCAATCCAACCAAAGGCCTTCTGTCTTTTACAGTAGGACGAATCCCAGCAGCGTGATCGATGACCTCATAAGGAACTTTGAGTAAACTTTCTAATTTTTCTATCAACTCCTTTTTTCCTTCTTCCGTGGGCAACGATGTTTTGTCTTTCCAATTGAATGTCGCACCTACCTTGTAACAATGTTTGCCGAGAGGCAACACAAAAACTGCCGATTTTATCAAAAAATCAACTTTCAATTCGGGAGCGTAAATGGTCACAATCTCTCCTTTTGCTTCTCTCATGGGAAGACCCCTGAAAAAAGGGTTTTTGCGCATGCCATAACCTTCACAAAAAATAATTTTTTTTGCCTTGATTCCTCGATAAGAAATGGCATCCTCAAAAAAATCAATATCCTTGTAAACAAATGTTTCAAACAAAATTTTCTGTTCCGAGATCAAGTAATTTTTATAATCCTTTAACAATTCTTTGACAGCAATACGACCTGTTTTTTTGACCTTTCCCAGTCCAAAATCCGATGCAAATCCGTGGTGCTTTTTTGTTGTTATATGATCGTCCAAGTAAGATTTTAACAAGGGTTTTTCCGAAGCAACATACCAATTGTTTTGTTCTTCAATAGAAGTGAAAATCCGGCCTGTTTCAAATTTATAATCATAGGTGGCTTGAAATTTATTTTCTAATGTTTCATAGAACGGCATGGCTTCCTTTAATTGACGATCTCCTTGCCAAACCGCTGTAAATCTCTTCAAAACAATTGGATTGTACACACCCCCCGCTACGTTTGAAGATGTTTGAGAAGTATCTTCAAAAACAACAAATGATTTGTGATGTTCTTCTAAGGTTTTCACAAATGCCATCCCTGCCAAACCAAAACCAACGACAATATAATCTACTTCCATGCTGCAAAGATACTCTTATAATTTGTTTGTGGGGAAAGCTTGCAGTACACTATAAAAAAAAGACTTCGATTGCAATCGAAGTCTTTTTCTATTCTGCTTTGTAAGTCGAATTAATAATTCCACATGTCTATTTCCTTATCCCGAATATTTTCTTTGATACGCTCGGACTCAAGAACCTGTAAAAAAGAATTTCCACGAATATAATCTGCCACGCTTCTATTTCCATACAAATTTTCTTCCCGAAGAATGATTGAAGAAAATCTACGTGCATTTAATATTTTATCAAAAGAAATTGGAGAACGATGATTTTTTTCGTTGAAAGCAGTTCCTTTGTGCAATACCTTTCTTGCACTCGGGTAGTACACCCAAAATAAAGGCAAGCTTTCTTCCATTTGCAAGTCCTCTCTTCCCAATACTTGTACATCGGGCGCCATAGGTGCCAGAGCTAAAATACGATAACGCATTTCTCCTTGTCTTTTGTCAAAATACCAAATTCCTTTGACCCGGTAACCATCAATATCCTCTGACTTGATAGACACCTCATCCACGTAATCTTTGATATTTGTTTGGCCTTCATTCAACAATTCGTAGGCGTAATCAGATGTATCAACCCGTGTTAACTTTTGGTTGATTTCCTTCAATGTCAATTTGGACCTAAAAAAAGAATCGTCATACACCTCCTTAATTTCTCCCGATTTCACGCCCTTCAACAAGGTGTAAAACAACGATTTTCTAGAACTTTCTGTATACGTCGAATCAATTGGATAATACAAGGGTAAATTGATTCTTTCATTCAAATCAATATGCTCCCAAACCACTTTTGACCACAAAATATCACGATCGTCAACATAGCCATACGACAAAGGCTGTTCATTATTTGCCTCTTTCAAATGCTCAGGCACCTTGCCAATATCTTCAGGCGTTTGTGCGTTCAGTAAATTATAATCAGATTGAGAAAACAGTGTATTGGCACAAAGCAACAAGACTCCGACTAATACATACTTTTTGATATTCATTCTTGCTTGTATTTTATTTTTAATTGGTCAATTCGATACTCAAAGGCAATACTCTCTTCAGTCGATAAGATGAATTCCCTACAATACTCGCTTTTACGTCAAATATATTAATTACATCTCCTCGTCGTGCTCTTTGCAGTGACTTTTTCGCTCTTGCATCTAGTCGTGTTCCATTTACAATCACCGTTGATTGTCCTGGAACTTTGATTTTAAAGGAAGATACCTTTAATTTCAAATCGAAATCAAAATCCAGGAACTCTGCTCCTACCTCCACTTTTGACAAACTAGATTTTGGCATGCGTACAACTCCTGTTTGCCGACGAATAGAGGCTGCTGGCGCCGGAATATCTTTGATTCTAAATTTTACAGGAGGAGATTTTATCAATTCACCATCATTCGTCCTACCAGAAACATTGATGACAACTTCTTTTCCTTTTCCAGGGGCCAAGATATACTTCCCGATTCCTGTTGCTTTTTTCAAACCTTGGGCTGTTGCTTTGATGTTGTTGTCAGAAATTCCTGGAATGGAAATAGTGATCGGGTTTTCTACACCCCGGTACACCACATTCATCTTATCAGCAGACACCACGGCAGAATTGGGTTTATTCACAACCAAATAAGACGATTCTACGGGAATTTTCACTTCTTCACCATCTTGCTTGAATACAAATTCTCCAATGATAATATTTTCTCCTACTTTTCCTGTCTTAAAACTTACAACAGCTGCTCCTTTGGAGTCTCTTTCTGAATAATTCCTGCCGTTGATCGTCAATCGTTCTGGTTTCAAACTGGCATCGTATTTACCCAATACAACAGTTCCTTTGAACTGTTCACCCTCAAAGTAAGCAGGTTTCTCCGAAATAACAATCGCTTCGTATGTTTTTTCGCTAATCGAAGCATCTTGTGAAAGTTGTTTTCCCAACAACGAATTGTAAATTTCTTTTTCTGTCGTCTTTACATCTGATTGAATCACAGAAATATTTGTCAAAGTAGCCACCAACGGAAAGCCTTCGTATCGATTTCGTATCCAGGGTTGTTTCAAACCGCCTTCCATCAATTGATCGCTTGTATCAAATCTTTTGTTCAGACCTGTCAAAATCTCTTTTTTGATGGAATCTCCCAATATCTCTTGTACCTGTTTTTTATAGTTGTTTATGTTGGCTACAAAACGGGTACCCTCTTTGGTTAATTTTTCACCTGAAAAGAAATACTCGTCTCCGGGTGTTTCTGAATCCATAGCTTCGTAATCTTCGAATTTTTCTGGATCTATATTGGTCAAAAGAGTGTCTTTGACTCCTTTTAAATAGTCGTAAAACGTAGCAGACAATGTATGTATTTTTGCTGCTTTGTCATTCAGGGCTGCATATTTCTTGGGCTGTTCTGACGCTTTTCGCTCCAAGTCACTCAAAACAAAGTCAATGTCATTTGCTACTATTTCGTTCGCATCTACCAATTTTTCATTGAGGTAGCCAAAAGAAGACAATACTTTCTTACCCATATTCAAAGCCAACATAGCAATAAATACAAGATACATTAAATTGATCATCCTTTGTCTTGCCGATACTTTTCCTGATGCCATAATTAGCTTTTAAGGGTTCCTAATTATTTATTCATTGCAGATAACATTCCTCCATACACGGTATTCAGAGAAGCTAAATTGCTTGCGAGGGCTTCCATTTGTTGTTCCAGTTTTTCTGAATGCTGCATCATAGACTCATTTATTTGCGCCTGACGTTCTGAATTTTCGGATTGTAATTTATAGAGCCCGTTCAAGGCTTGCAGATGCATTGCTGCCGTAGCCATTTCTTCATTGTATTTCTGTGTACTAGCTACGGTTTGGGCAGTCTCATTGATACTCTCTGCTGCCCCTTTAAAACTCTGAATACTCTGCGATAAACTTTTCACCAATTCTGTATCCAAATTCGCTTCTCTTAGCATGGCATCCAGCTTTTTTGTCAACACACCTTCTGCTGTAAGTTCTTTTTCTCTCGCAGTTCCTCCTTTCAATTCAGGGTATACTTTGGTCCAATCCAAATCTTCTTCAATCGGCTCATAAAAAGCAGAGTAGGCGAAAATAAACGCTTCTGTTAAGAGTCCTATCGTCAGCATTACACCTCCTGTTAAAAAACCAATGTGAAAGTGTAAGATTTTGAACAAAGCACCAATCAACACAATAGACGCTCCAAGTCCGTAGACCATATTTAAGGTTTTTTTACTTTTTAATGACTGTGCCATAAATATATATTTTTAGAAGGGTTGCTTTTATTTTTTTGAAATTTCTGGGTAATCTTGTACAGTTCTAAATCCAATATAACTTCTTACCGAATCCACATATTCGTAATCTCGAGTGCTCACCTGTAAAAAGTAAGCAATGTCTTTCCAAGAACCTCCACGAATCACTTTTCGTGGATTCTCCTCATCAGTAATACGTGTATTGATTCCTCCCGAGGCCAAGGTATTGAACCCTGTATTATAAGCTGTTTTCGTCCATTCTGAAACATTTCCTGACATGTTGTACAAGCCGTACCCATTCGGATTGTAAGAATAGGCTTCTACTGTATACAGCGCACCATCTACTGCATAATTGCCTCTGACGGGTTTGAAATTTGCCAAAAAGCATCCCCTATCACTCGTGGTATGTGGACCTCCCCAAGGGTAGGTAGCACCATCGATTCCTCCGCGAGCAGCATATTCCCATTCCGCCTCTGTTGGCAACCGGAAAGAAGGAACTTTCTCTGGATGTTTTCTGGACCTTAAATAATCATTTTTCATCTTTGTTTTCCAATGACAGAAAGCACGTGCTTGATACCAACTTACACCTACTACAGGATAATCTTGGTAGGCTTGATGCCAAAAATAATCGTTGTGAATTGGGTCGTTGTAGGAATAACTAAAATCTTTAATCCAAACAGCCGTATCTGGATACACCGCTACATCTTCGTATTTGATAAAATCTTTTCTGGTTCCATCGCCACTTCTTACCGCCGCCTCTTTATCGAAATAAGAGTAAGCGTACCTCCATTTTTTCACATCTAAAAACCGCTCTCCCTCAAATACATCTTCTAAGGGGATGTACAAAGAATCCATCACCTCCGTGTATTGCGCATCTAAATAATCTTCTTGACGCCAAACAATGGGCTCTTGCCAATTCAAAGAGCGTCCATCGGTCAAGGAATTCAAATCTCCAATCCCGCCATAATTTTCGATCATATAAAGTTCGTACTCGTTCGAATCCGTAGTGTCTCTTTCTATAAATTCATACCTAAAAATACCCTCGTCTGTTGCTTCTTCTGGATCCTCCAAAAAATAAGCCATATCCTCTGCAGCCACCGCCAATTTCGTTCTCACGATTGAATCTCTCACCCAATGAACAAACTCTTTGTATTCACTATTCGTAATTTCAGTGTCGTCCATATAAAAACTGAGAACTGTGGTTGTTTTTGGCCTCGTTTCTATTCCTCCAAAAGGATCTTCTTCTGCACTTCCCATCGTAAAAGTTCCAGCAGGGATTTTGACCATTCCAAATGGTTTTTCTACAAACCATTTTTTGGAAGACTTTACTCCTAGAACCTCTCCTCTATCGTTCGAACCACAGCTATACGCAACTAAAATTAGCAACGTATAGAATCTCCATTTTCTCGTCATTTCTTTACTTCTTTCAAAATTCATGTAAACCTATCCTTTTTTTTGTAAAAAACCGATGTACATTCTTTAAATATTTTCTTGATCTATGAATTTCTCGTTATCTTTCAATTCAATTTCTTCAAAGCTTTGAACCAGCGTTCTGGCATGATTTGATTTGTTGCATCCAAATAATCCTTGTATGCGCAGGGTATTAACGCATGTCTCTTGTGTTTATTGTCATTTAGAGAATGAATTTCCAACCACCATCTTCCACTCTTATCACTCTTATAAAATGTCATGACATCGTCTTCAATAGGAACACTATACTTTAGGTATTTTTCTTTTGTACAATATGGATAATCTTTGGATCTACAACTCACTCCTTCCAGAAAATACCAAACCATCTGAGCAACCAAATGTGCCGTTTGTCCATCGACATCAAGGCGATTGTTGAACTCATATATTCCAAACGAAGTTACTTTGTCACTAATCCCTGCATATCTTGCAATGGCACAAATTTCGTCTCCATAAAAACCGTTTGGTCCCGCATTGTTATTTCCGGGAGCTTCACTTTTTCGTACGGCTCCAATATCAATACTTACAATATCTGCATCTCTCATAATTGGCTCTACCAACTCTAAATTTTTGGATTCACCCAATCGATATGCATCAAAAGACAAGCTCTGCAATAAGTCAATTTCATCTTGTGAATTAAAAAAAGTTTGGTAACCTATATTGCAAAAGTTAAAGAGATTCGCTGGCTCTTCCATCACAATCTTGCTCAAATAAGAACGAGAATTTAGTGGAGATTCTAAATTACCTAGATCAAATTTAGCATCTACTGATACTAGATTCACCAATTGTTCAAGACTGTCGTAGGCTCTGTAATTCGCATAAGTCAGATCCTGTCCTCCTCCAAGTATGACGGGCAAAATATCTTTTTTCACCAAACTGTTTACCACGTTTTTCAAAGCGAAATACGTGTCTGATATGGTAGCTCCTGGGGCAATATTTCCAAGATCTACAATCCGCATTTCCCAATTACCGGGATACAAATGGTACAAATAATTGCGAACAGTATCCACCCCATAACCTGTGGTGTCATTATTCACAGCTCCTCTTCCCTCCTGAACTCCTACAATCGCAATGTTTGCATTTTCAATTGATGGGAAACCTTTTTCCTTTGAATGAACTTTGACAAATTGCGCCATCGAATTTTCTGGGCAAGAGGCCATGCTCTGTATAACTTGTTCCTCTAAGGGCTGTAAAAAACCTACGTTCATTGGCAATTGCTAAAATCTAATTTTTAGTCGTGTGTTCATCAAAAAAAGCTTGTCTGATTTGAAACGAATTTATTTCTTTTTGGCTGCTTTTTTTCTTGTTTTCTTCTTGGGAGTCTTTTTTTCAAGAATTGCTTGTACTTCCTCCAAGGTCATATTTTTGGCGTCTGTTGTTTTTGGAAGCTCAATCTTAACCTTTCCTTTGATAATGTTGAAGCGTCCCCATCGGGCTTTCTCTAAACGAATGCCTTCTTCCTCCCAATTATGGATTACTTTTTCTATTTCTTTCCGCTTTTTATCCTCGATCAATTCCACGATATGGTCATAGGTCAAATTATCAAAATCGTATTTTTTATTCACGTTGATAAACATACCATTCCATTTGATAAAAGGTCCAAATCTCCCGACTCCTTTTTGCACGGCTAATTCTTCATATTCTGCAATGGGCGCATCTGCTTTTTGTTTTTCAACAATCAGTTCAACAGCTCTTTCATAATCTACATCCAATGGGTTCTCTCCTTTGGGCAAAGACACAAAAAGCGTCCCATACTTGATGTAAGGTCCAAATCTTCCATTCGAAACAACCACTTCTTCATCCTCGTATTTCCCCAAGTCTTTTGGAAGCAGAAACAAATCAAGTGCCTCCTTCAAAGTGATGGTTCCTAAATTTTGATCAGGTTGCAGACTCGCAAATATTTTTTCTTCGTCTTCTCGATCCCCAATTTGCGCCATGGCTCCAAATTTTCCCAAGCGCACCAAAACTGTCTTTCCTGAAGTCGGATGTTCCCCTAAAATTCGCTCTCCACTTTCACGTTCTGCATTTTCAGACACATCTTTTACGGTGGGGTGAAAATCATTGTAAAATTCTTTGATCATGGAAATCCAATCTTCAACACCTTCTGAAATACTATCAAAATCAGTTTCTACCTTCGCTGTAAATCCAAAATCCAAAATACTTGAAAAGTTGGCAACCAAGAAATCATTCACAATATTCCCAATATCTGTAGGGATCAACTTCCCTTTATCGGAACCTACTTTCTCAACCAAAGTCTTGCAAGCAACTTTCCCTTCTTTCAAAAGAAACTGTTCGTAATTCCTTTCTACTCCTTCGATTTGTCCTTTTTCTACATACCCTCTTCTTTGTACCGTAGAAATTGTAGGAGCATAGGTAGAAGGTCGCCCGATCCCTAACTCTTCCAATTGCTTTACCAAAGAAGCCTCTGTAAAACGATAGGGTGGTTTTGTAAAACGTTGGGTTGCCGTTATAAATTTATAATGCAACGTTTCCCCTTTTTCAAGACGCGGCAACATTCCTGTTTGTTCTTCTTCTTCATTATCTGTTCCTTCAAGGTAGACTTTTAAAAATCCATCAAACCGAATCATTTCTCCATTGGCGGTAAAAATTTTTTCATTCTGAGAATTCGCAATTTTGACATTGGTTCTCTCCAATTCAGCGTCGCTCATCTGAGATGCCAAAGTTCTTTTCCAAATCAAGTCGTACAAACGATTTTGGTCAAACTCGACATCTACACTATGTCGTTTCATATCCGTAGGACGAATTGCCTCGTGCGCCTCTTGCGCTCCTTTTGATTTGTTTTTAAAAGAACGCGGTTTGCTGTAAGAGGGACCGTAGTAACTTGTGATTTCTTCTGCGGCTTCTTTTTTTGCATCGTCTGACAAATTCAAACTATCGGTTCTCATATATGTGATCAGTCCCGCCTCATACAGACGTTGTGCTACTTGCATTGTCCGCGCCACTGTAAAACCTAATTTACGAGAAGCCTCTTGCTGCAAAGTAGAAGTTGTAAATGGAGGTGCAGGTGATTTTTTCGCTGGTTTCTTTTGCAAATCTGCTACAGAAAAATCTGCAGACGCCACAGCTGTTAAAAATTCCTCTGCTTCTGCTTTTGTGTCAAAACTTTTAGGAATTGTTGCTTTGAAAAACTTTTCTTCTCTATTTAAAAATTCAGCAACCACTTTGTAATGGGCAACTGACTGAAATGCTTGAATACTGCGTTCTCTTTCTACAATCAATCGCACAGAAACAGATTGCACACGACCTGCAGAAAGTCCCCCTTTTACTTTTCTCCACAATACAGGGGACAATTCATATCCTACCAATCGATCCAATACTCTTCGCGCTTGTTGCGCATTGACCATATTGTAATTGATTTCTCGTGGGTTTTCAACAGCTTTTAATATTGCTTTCTTCGTGATCTCATGAAAAACAATGCGTTTGGTGTTTTCATTTTTCAGTTTCAATTGCTCTTTCAAGTGCCAAGCAATCGCCTCTCCTTCACGATCTTCATCACTTGCTAGCCAAACTGTCTCTGCCTTTTTTGCTAAGGTCGCTAACTTTTTTACGACCGCTTTTTTATCCTCAGAAACAATGTATTTCGGCCTAAAATCACCGTCTACATTGATTCCCAACTCACTCGATGGCAAATCTGCTATATGCCCAAAACTTGATTCAACCCGAAAATCTTTCCCTAAAAAATTCTCAATGGTTTTTGCTTTTGCTGGGGACTCAACTATCACTAAATTCTTTGCCATATTTCTTATTTGATCTCTATTTTTTTATGTTTTTAGAGGCATTTTTTAAATAAAACTACAAACTATACACCTCTTCAATCTTCTATGCAAAAGTAGATAGAATTTTTAAATTTCAAATTTTACTTTGAAAAAAGAACCGAAAAGCCTGTATTTTTTTTCATTTTCACTTCTTTAATTTTCTGCCAAAATGTCACTTATTGCATTTTTGATTGTATATTTGTTGCAGAATTTTTTACAATCAATGGAGACGGAAAAGATCATAGACGCAAACAAACAAGGGCACCCACTTTTAACAGAGAAGGTCAAAGGAAACAACAAGAAACTATACATTGAAAGCTATGGCTGTCAAATGAATTTAAACGACAGTGAAATCGTTGCTTCCATCTTAGCGGAGAACGACTTCAACACAACTCAACACATGGAAGAAGCTGACTTGGTATTGGTAAACACTTGTTCCATTAGAGACAAGGCAGAACAAACCATCCGAAAGCGTCTGCAAAAATACAACTCCATCAAAAAAATCAATCCGGGAATGAAAGTAGGCGTCCTGGGCTGCATGGCGGAAAGATTGAAATCAAAATTTTTAGACGAAGAGAAAATAGTCGACTTGGTCGTAGGTCCAGATGCATACAAAGACCTTCCTAATTTACTCGAAGAGGTCAATGCTGGAAGAGATGCGGTCAACGTGGTTTTATCAAAAGAAGAAACCTATGCTGACATCTCTCCTGTTCGGTTGAACTCTAATGGTGTTTCTGCTTTTGTTTCGATCACAAGGGGCTGCGACAATATGTGTACTTTTTGCGTGGTTCCATTTACACGTGGAAGAGAAAGAAGTAGAGATCCGCAAAGCATCCTTGATGAAATCAAAACGCTGCACGAAAAAAATTACAAAGAAATCACCTTGCTAGGCCAAAACGTTGACAGTTACTTGTGGTACGGAGGTGGTTTGAAAAAAGATTTTGAAAAAGCTTCGGAGATTGCCAAAGCTACGGCAGTACACTTTTCTCAATTGCTAGAATTGGTTGCGAGCAACTTTCCCACGTTAAGAATCCGTTTTTTTACGAGTAACCCACAAGATCTCGAAATGAACGTATTGCATGTCATGGCGAAACACCCGAATATTTGCAGATATTTACATTTGCCAGTGCAATCCGGTAGTTCTTCGGTATTGAAAAGAATGAACCGTCAACACACAAGGGAGGAGTATATGGAACTTATTGACAATATTCGAACCATTGTTCCCGGAACCGCAATCTCGCAAGACATGATTGTCGGTTTTTGTGGCGAGACAGAAGAAGAGCATCAAGACACCTTGCGTCTTATGGAATACGTTGGATACGATTACGGATTTATGTATGCCTACTCCGAAAGACCTGGGACATTGGCTGCGAAAAGAATGGAAGACGACATCCCGAACGACATCAAAAAAAGAAGGTTGAATGAAATTATTCTTTTACAACGAAATTTAAGTCATTCCAACACAAAAACGTATCTCGGAAAAACAACGGAAGTACTTATTGAAGGAACTTCGAAAAAATCAAAAGCCCATTGGATGGCGAGGAATTCTCAAAATTATGTCGCAGTATTTCCGAAAAACAATGAAAAGGTAGGAGATTTTGTTCTGATCAAGGTAGAAGAATGTACTTCCGCTACCTTAATTGGAAAAGCCGTGAGTGCTCCTCAGGACATTCCTTTTCAATAAAACGAATCTAACAAAACACAGAAAATGGAAGCATTGACAACAATCAAACAACGCTTTGAAATCATTGGAAACGACGAAAAACTTCACCGTTCCCTTGAAAAAGCAATGCGTGTTGCCCCTACCGACATATCCGTATTGGTCACAGGAGAAAGTGGGGTTGGTAAAGAAACCATTCCTAAAATCATACACCAACTTTCACATAGAAAACATGCCAATTATATAGCTGTAAATTGTGGTGCCATTCCTGAAGGAACTATAGACAGCGAACTATTTGGACATGAAAAAGGTGCTTTTACAGGAGCTACGGCAAACAGAAAAGGATATTTTGAAGTTGCCGATGGAGGGACTATTTTTCTCGATGAGGTAGGAGAACTTCCACTGACAACACAAGTCCGCTTGCTCCGAGTCCTCGAAAATGGCGAATTTATCAAAGTCGGTGCCTCTGCAGTTCAAAAAACAAATGTTCGGATTGTAGCTGCCACGAATCTAAAAATGGAAGAAGCCATTCAGAAGGGGAAATTTAGAGAAGATTTGTACTATCGACTGAGCACTATTCAGATCGAACTACCTCCATTGAGGAATCGTGAAAACGACATTCATTTGCTTTTCCGAAAATTCGCCAGTGATTTTGCTCAAAAATACCGCATGCCCACCATTCGATTGAAAGAGGACGCCGTTCATCTGTTAATCAACTACCGTTTCCCAGGGAATATTCGACAATTGCGAAACATTGCCGAACAAATATCTGTGGTTGAAGAAAGCAGAAACATTGGAGCTGACAAATTGATTCATTACTTACCAAATTACAACAATCTCCCCGCGGTTATTGAGTCCAAAAGCAACGAGACGTCTAATTTTTCGGAGGAAAGAGATCTTTTATACAAAGCGATGTACGAGATGAAAAAAGACATCAACGACCTGAAAAAACTCACCTTAGACCTTTTGCAAAATGAAAATAGCGACCATGTCATCCAAAAAAATCGTCACCTCATTGAAAAAATAAGAACCGCAGAGACCGATTACACACCAGATAACAAAGTTGAACTCATTCAAATACCGCAGGCAACTAACTCATTACAAAATGAATTTGAATACCTGGAAACCATCGAAGAAGACGAAGCACTCTCTTTGCACGAAAAAGAGATTGAAATGATCAAAAAGTCTTTGGAAAGAAACCAAAATAAAAGAAAGTTAGCTGCTAAAGAGCTCGGCATATCCGAACGAACACTTTACAGAAAAATCAAACAATACAATTTATAGCATCTCTGAGAACATGCTGTCTAAGTAAACTTTTAATTGTATTATTGTAACCGGACAACTATAAAAAGCACAACCAAAGGAATTCAAAAAAATGAAATTAAAACAAGTCGCTTATTTATGTTTACTCTTCTTATCCGTTGGCTGTGGTATCTACAGTTTCACAGGAGGAGACACCGGAAATGCAAAAACCCTTCAAATTGACTTTTTTCCAAACAACGCACCCTTGATTGAACCGGGTTTGAGTCAATCGTTTACACAAGCACTTCAAGATTTGTTTGTTAGACAAACAAATCTCAACCTTGTCAAAACCAAAGGAGACTTATTTTTCGAAGGAGAAATCACCAATTACACCATCACTCCCATGACCTCCACTGCCGACCAAACGGCAGCGCAAAATAGGTTGACAATTGTGATAAACGTTCGATTTTACAACAATTTAGAAGAAGACAAAAGCTTTGAAAAAAAATTCACTCATTTTTACGATTATCCCGCAAACGACATCTTAAGCGGAAGTAGTTTAGACAGTGCTTTTGAAGAAATTTTTGAAAGAGTTACACAAGACATTTTCAATGCATCCGTAGCAAACTGGTAATTCATGAAGAAAGAACAATTCATAGCACAACTTGCCGCACCAGAAACGTATATTTCTGAAAAAAAAGTAGACGAATTGGCTTCCATCAGCAAAGAACACCCCTATTTTCATGCTGCCAAAGCTCTTTATTTAAAAGGGCTCAAACAACACCACAATTTTAAGTACAACAAAGTTTTAAAAGAAACTGCTGCTTTGACAACCGAAAGAGCTGTTTTATTTGATTTTATTACAAATTTCAACGTTTTTAAAAACACTACAGCCCCGAACAACAAACCCAAGACTCCTGAGAAGAACAAACTCGACATGGGAAAACCCTTGGAGTTTACCTCTCAAGAAAAGCATTCTTTTTCAGAGTGGCTACAATTGGGAAATGTCCAACCTATTGCAAGAAAAACGAGCAAACCCCAGAACCTTCTTTCTAAAAACAAGGATTTGATTGATTTGTTTATTGAAAACAATCCAAGCATCCCTCCCGTTGACAAAAACAACGAGACAATCCCGCATAAAAAAACAATACTCGATAGCCAGGGACTTATGACGGAAACTTTAGCCAAAGTTTACCTCGAACAAAAAAAATACAAAAGTGCTCTCAAAGCGTACAAAATTTTAATTTTGAAATATCCAGAAAAAAGTGGTTTCTTTGCAGACCAAATTGAAGAAATAAAACATCTAAAAAAGAAATAAATCATGACCTATACCTTGTTCCTCATTCTCATACTGATTGTAGCTGTACTCTTAGTTTTGCTTATAATGGTTCAAAATCCAAAAGGAGGCGGTTTGTCTTCATCCTTTGGTGGTGGAGGATCTCAATCTATTGGAGGAGTACAAAGCACCAACAACTTTTTAGACAAGGCGACTTGGACATTGGCGATTGCTTTGATGGCGCTCATCTTGCTTTCGAATTATGCAGTTCCAAGAGAAAACCTATCGAATGAATCTGAAATAGAAAATAAAATAAACGACAGAGCTATCTCTGAAGACGAAGTTCCTGCTCAATTGCCGGAATTGAAAGAAGAAGATACGGAATAATATACAACACATGAGTTGACAAAAAAATGCCAAGGTAATGACACCTTGGCATTTTTTTTTAAAATTTGTCAGTGTTTCTAAAATGGCATACTTTTAGTGTTTTCTACGAAAAATTTAAACAATTAATTTAAAACATAAAAAATGAGTAAAGTAAATATTAGACCTTTGGCAGACAGAGTTCTTGTCGAACCGTTAGCGGCTGAGACGACTACTGCTTCGGGATTGATTATTCCAGATTCGGCAAAAGAAAAACCTTCAAAAGGAATTGTTGTTGCTGTTGGAACAGGAACCAAAGAAGAAACTTTGACCGTAAAAGTTGGCGATACCGTTTTGTATGGGAAATATGCTGGCACAGAACTGAAGTTAGAAGAAATCGATTATTTGATCATGAGAGAAAGCGATATTTTCGCAATTATCTAATCCGTATTCTATGGGGGGCTGAATAGCTTCACTCTTAAAAATTAGTATCAACCCTGCCTTGCGCAAAAAGCAAAAGGCAAAAAATCAACTTAAAAAATGGCAAAAGAAATAAAATTTGACATTGAAGCAAGAGACGGGCTTAAAAAAGGAGTAGATGCTTTGGCAAATGCAGTCAAAGTTACCTTAGGTCCAAAAGGAAGAAATGTAGTAATTGAAAAATCTTTTGGAGGTCCTTCGATTACAAAAGACGGTGTAAGTGTTGCCAAAGAAATTGAATTGGAAGACCCAATTGAAAATATGGGTGCGCAAATGGTAAAAGAAGTTGCATCTAAAACCAATGATTTGGCAGGAGATGGTACGACCACTGCCACAGTTTTAGCGCAAGCAATTGTAACCGAAGGATTGAAAAACGTAGCGGCTGGGGCAAATCCTTTGGATCTTAAAAAAGGAATTGACAAAGCAGTTGCTACAATTGTTGCAGACTTACAGAAACAATCTGTAGTGGTTGGAAACGCATCTGACAAAATCAAACAAGTTGCTTCTATTTCTGCCAACAATGACGAAACTATCGGAGATCTGATCTCTGAAGCTTTTGAGAAAGTAGGAAAAGAAGGTGTGATTACTGTGGAAGAAGCCAAAGGACGAGAGACCTATGTTGATATTGTAGAAGGAATGCAATTTGACCGTGGTTATTTATCTCCTTATTTCGTTACCAATACCGAAAAAATGTTGGCGGATTTGGAAAATCCGTATATTCTTTTATTTGAAAAGAAAATTTCTTCCTTGAAAGAATTACTTCCAGTGTTGGAACCAGTTTCTCAATCAGGAAAACCACTCTTGATTATTGCAGAGGATGTAGACGGAGAAGCCTTGGCAACTTTGGTCATGAACAAACTTCGTGGAGCTCTGAAAATTGCTGCTGTAAAAGCACCTGGATTTGGCGACAGAAGAAAAGCAATGCTTGAGGATATTGCTATTTTAACAGGAGGTACTGTCATTTCTGAAGAAAGAGGTTTGTCCTTAGAAACCACAACTCTAGAAATGTTAGGAACTGCAGAAAGAGTTACCATTGACAAAGACAATACCACCGTTGTAAATGGTGCTGGAAATGCAGAAAATATCAGTACCCGAGTTTCTCAAATAAAAGCGCAGATAGAAAGCACTACTTCAGATTACGATAAAGAAAAATTACAAGAACGTTTGGCAAAATTGGCAGGCGGTGTCGCAGTGTTGTATGTGGGTGCTGCAAGTGAAATTGAAATGAAAGAGAAAAAAGACAGAGTGGACGATGCGCTTCATGCTACCAGAGCTGCCGTTGAAGAAGGTATTGTAGCCGGTGGTGGAGTTGCATTAGCGAGAGCCAAAGCTGCACTAAGCACTATTGAAGCTGAAAATGCAGACGAACAAACAGGAATCAACATTCTAAACAAAGCTACTGAAGAACCTCTCAAACAAATTGTTCAAAATGCAGGAGGAGAAGGTGCTGTTGTTGTTTCAAAAGTATTGGAAGGAAAAGCTGATTTTGGTTTCAATGCAAAATCTGGAGAATATGTACAAATGTTGTCCGCAGGAATTATAGACCCTACAAAAGTAACAAGAGTTGCGCTGGAAAACGCGGCATCTGTATCTGGTATGATCTTGACAACAGCTTGCACACTCTCTGAAATTAAGAGTGATGATGCGCCTGCTGCACCCCCAATGGGAGGCGGAGGTATGCCAGGAATGATGTAAACACATTTATCATCAACTAAAAATGCTTTCGATCTCTCGAAAGCATTTTTTTTGTGTCTTGACCTATTTTTACACATTCAACCTTTCATATGCCACAAAGTGAGACGGGAACTCAAAACCGGTAAGTGATCGTGATACACATATTCTAAAGGAGAAAGTAAAACCGCAATCCTACTTTTTTCATAATTCACGACGATTTCATCCTACTAAAAAAAGCTACAGAAACAATCTCTATTCCGAACATTTTCGGAACAAATTAATGTTGTCAGAACTTAGGAGAATTAGTAACTTCGCACAAAATATATAACACACAAAATGAGCACTAGCAAAACAGCAAAATCAGCTTTAATTTCTGTATTTCACAAAGACGGTTTAGAGCCTATCGTAAGAAAGTTGAATGAGTTAAATGTCACTATTTACTCTACTGGAGGAACCGAAACTTTTATAAAAGATTTGGGAATTGACGTGGTACGCGTAGAAGATCTAACTTCTTACCCTTCCATTCTAGGAGGTCGTGTAAAGACATTACACCCCAAAGTTTTTGGAGGAATTTTGAACAGACGTGAAAACGATGGAGATCAAAAACAATTGAACGAATTTGAAATTCCTGAAATTGATATTGTAATTGTAGATTTGTATCCTTTTGAAAAAACAGTTGCGAGCGGTGCATCAGAACAAGATATTATTGAAAAAATTGACATTGGAGGGATTTCTTTGATACGTGCTGCTGCCAAAAACTTCAAAGATGTCATTTGCGTTTCTTCTATGGAGCAATACGATGACTTCTTGAGCATCTTATCAGAAAATAATGGTGCCACTACATTGGCACAAAGAAAATCTTTCTCTGCGAAATCTTTTGCGATCTCTAGTCACTACGATACCGCTATTTTTAACTATATCAACGAGGAAGAACCAACTTTCCGACAAAGCTTTGATATTTCTAAAGAACTTCGTTACGGTGAAAATCCGCATCAAAGAGGTTTCTTTTATGGAAATTTGAATGAGTTGTTTGATCAATTACACGGAAAAGAATTGTCTTTTAACAATCTTTTAGATGTCGATGCAGCAGTAAACCTAATTCGTGAATTTCAAAACGAAGCACCGACCTTTGCTATTTTAAAACACAACAACGCATGTGGTTTTGCACAAAGAAGTACTTTGGCACAAGCCTACAAAGATGCATTGGCAGGAGATCCGACTTCCGCATTTGGAGGGGTATTGATTGCAAATAAAGAAATTGACGAAGCTACGGCAAATGAAATTCACAGTTTGTTTTGTGAAGTTGTCATTGCTCCTTCCTACACGGAGAGTGCTTTGAACATTTTAAAAGGAAAGAAAAACCGCATTATCTTAGTTCAAAAAGAGGTAGAATTACCAAACATAAGCTACAGAACGGCCTTAAATGGTGTTTTGGCTCAAGACCCAAACAATATAACTGATACCAAAGAAGGCCTTACCAATGTGACCAAAAGATTGGTCAGTGATGCTCAAATTGAAGATTTACTGTTTGCTTCCAAAATTTGCAAACACACCAAATCCAACACCATTATCTTGGTAAAAAACAAACAATTGTGCGCAGGAGGCACAGGACAAACTTCTAGAGTAGATGCCTTAGAACAGGCCATCGCAAAAGCGAAAACTTTCAATTTTGACTTGAACGGTGCCGTGATGGCGAGTGACGCCTTCTTCCCTTTCCCTGATTGTGTAGAAATTGCAGGAAATGCTGGAATTGAAGCTGTTATCCAACCAGGAGGATCCATCAAAGATCAATTGTCGATTGATTATTGCAATGAAAACAATATTGGAATGGTTTTTACTGGAACACGTCATTTTAAACATTAATTTACTAAATTTGAGGGATGTATTCTCATTTGCAGCAATACATCCTTTACATTAACCAAATACCTAAAAAAACTATGGGTTTTTTTGATTTCATGATTGAAGACGTTGCTATTGATTTAGGAACCGCCAATACGCTTATCATCCACAACGGGAAAGTTGTGATTGACAGCCCTTCCATTGTGGCTCGAGACAGAACTACTGGAAAGATTATTGCAACAGGACAGAAAGCCAATCTGATGCAAGGAAAAACTCATGAAAATATCAAAACCATTCGCCCGCTGAAAGACGGTGTGATTGCTGATTTTCAGGCATCCGAAGAAATGATCAAACAGTTCATACGCAACATTCCTTCGATTAAAAAGAAATTATTCCCACCGGCATTGCGTATGGTTGTTTGTATTCCTTCTGGAATTACCGAAGTTGAAAAGCGTGCGGTCAGAGATTCTGCAATGCATATGAATGCCAAAGAAATTTATTTAATTTTCGAACCGATGGCAGCAGCGATTGGTGTGGGGATTGATATCATGGAACCTAAAGGAAATATGATCATCGATATCGGAGGAGGAACTACCGAAATCGCTGTCATTGCGCTGGCTGGAATCGTATGTGACAAATCGGTGAAAGTTGCTGGTGATTTGTTCACAAGTGACATCACCTATTACATGCGTACCCAACACAACTTATTTGTAGGGGAAACCACTGCAGAAAAAATCAAGATACAAATTGGGGCAGCTACGGAAGATTTAGACACACCTCCAGATGATATGTTGGTGCAAGGGAGAGATTTGCTCAGTGGAAAACCGAAACAGGTACAAGTATCTTATCGCGAAATTGCCAAAGCTTTGGACAAATCTATCCTTCGAATTGAAGATGCTGTGATGGAAACGCTCTCAAAGACACCCCCCGAATTGGCTGCAGATATTTACAATACTGGAATTTATTTAGCTGGAGGAGGCTCTATGCTAAGAGGATTGGACAAAAGACTTTCTAAAAAGACGGATTTACCGGTATACATCGCGGAAGATCCGTTAAGAGCAGTCGTACGAGGAACAGGAATCGCCTTGAAAAAGATTGAAGTTTACAAAAGTGTTCTCTTAAAATAAAAAACACACTTTTATTTACATGCGTTTGAAATACGCTGTTTCTATCTCAAAAATACGATGCTTCTTGCGCCTCCGTCATCTGCTCTTTTATAAGCGCAAACAACTACGATAAAATGCAACAGATTGCCTATTTTATTCAACAATACAAATACTTCTTACTCTTTGTCTTATTAGAGTTCGTCGCTCTTTTATGTACAATTCAATCCAAAGCATACCAAAAAAGTCAATTTATCAATTCGGCAAATTCTTTCACAGGAGGCTTGTTAAATATGAGTAATTCTGTTTTCGAATTCACCTCTCTCAAAAAAGAAAATCTCCGATTGAGTAGCGAAAATACGGCACTAAAAAATGAATTGGAAAAACAAAAAAGTTCTGAATTCCTAGAAAATAAAAAGTACACGGACTCAAATCAACATTATATTTCAGCAAAAATTATTCAGAATAATTTTCACAAACGAAACAACTACCTAACCATTGACAAAGGAATTCTTGATGGGATTCATAGTGACATGGGAGTTGTCAATAGCAAAGGAATTATTGGAGTCGTCAATCAAGTATCCAACAACTACGCGACTGTACTTTCCATACTTCATAGCAAATCAAAAATCAATGCTCAAATCAAAGGAAGTCATTATTTTGGCACATTGGCTTGGGACGGCTTGGATTATCAGTATTCTCAGTTGAGTGATATCCAAAGACAAGCACCTTTGCAAATAGGTGATACAATTGTAAGTGGCGGTAAATCCTTGCTTTTCCCCGAGGGAATCCCTATCGGAGTCGTGGTTGATTTTAAAACGACGTCCAAAAGCTTTGATAACATCAAAATAAAATTATTCAATGACATGAGTAACCTGGGTTATGTGCAGGTCATTCAAAATTCGGATAAAAATGAAATTGAAAAATTAATTCGTCAAAATGACTAGAGAGACACTGTTACTTAGCATCCGTTTTGTTTTTTTGCTACTTTTACAAGTATTGGTCTTGAATAATATTCATTTTTTAGGGTACCTCAATCCCAACCTATATCTCTTGTTTGTATTCCTTTACCCACTTGAAAAAGAACGTGGCAACTTTCTTTTCATTTCTTTCTTACTAGGCTTGTGTGTAGATTTTTTTTCAAACTCAGGAGGTATCAATGCTGCAGCCACAGTTTGCATCGCTTATTTACGACTTCCTTTGCTCAAACTAATTTTGAACAAATACGAATTGGATTACAAACTCTTTCACCTGATGTCTGAATCACTTTTGAAAGTAATTTTTTTCGTTGCTACACTTACATTTGTTCACCACAGCCTCTTTTATTTTTTAGATTATTTCAGTTTCAACAATGTCGGAATACTTGTCTACAAAATCATTACTGCCAGTATTTTTACAATCATTTTGAGTATCTTAGTGCTCATTCTATTTGACAGAAAAAAAATCTATTAAAATTTAATTTCCCAATTGTGAAACGAGGGTATCTATTGACTTTCTTTATCCTTTTGACTGCTGCAATTTATATTGCAAAATTGTTTCATTTACAAGTTGGCGGTATAGACAGCGGCAACAACCTACTGAGAAGTTCTACGGTAAAAAAAACATATACCTATCCTGAGCGAGGCTATATCTACGATAGAAAAGGGGTGCTATTAGTTTCGAATAGTTTGTCTTACAACTTAATGGTGGTCCCCAAAGAAGTAAAACCTCTTGATACTCTTGAATTTTGCAAGCTCTTAAAAATTGACAAGAATTCATTTCTAAGAAGATACACAAAAGCTAAAAACTGGTCTCCTCGACTGCCTTCGGTTTTTTTACCTCATCTTTCCAAAGAAGACTTTGCCTATCTGCAAGAAAAAATGTTCAAATACGACGGTTTTTATATTGAAAAAAAAGCGCAACGTTACTATCCCATCGCTTCTGCAGCCAACGTATTGGGGTATGTGAATGAAGTCAACGATGAAACGGCCAAAAAAAATCCTTACTACCATCCTGGAGAATTGATTGGAACTACAGGCATTGAAAAACAATATGAAAAATTATTGCGAGGTGTCAAAGGCGTAAAATACATGCAAAGAGATCGTTTCAATAAAATCATTGGCTCTTTTAAAAACGGCATGTACGACACCTTACCTGTTTTGGGACAAGATCTTCAATTGACAATTGACAGTGAACTGCAACAATACGGAGAAGCCTTGATGCAAGGAAAACGTGGTGGTATTGTAGCCATTGAACCGAGTAGCGGAGAGGTATTGTCCTTGATTACCATGCCTAGTTACAACCCAAATCTCATGATTGGTCGGCTTCGTTCAAAATATTCTGTTCAGTTTTTTGGAGACACGATCAACAAACCGATGTACGACAGAAGTTTACTCGCTCAATACGCTCCTGGGTCCCCTCTAAAAATGATTCAAGGCCTCGTGGGACTGCAAGAGAAAATCATCCATCCCAACACTTCTTTTTACTGCTATCATGGGTATCGTTACGGAGCGCGCGAGCAAGAGTTTATGGGGTGTCATTGTGATATTTTCAACGCTCCCATCAATTTGAGAAAAGGAATTGCAAAATCCTGTAACAGTTATTTTGCGAATGTCTACAAACGTGTTATTGAGAAATACCCGAGCGCTTCGGAGGGAATGAATGCTTGGAACAAACATTTACGTAGCTTTGGCTTGGGAAATTATTTGGGATACGATTTGCCTTTAGGAAGCAAAGGATTGGTTCCTGATGCCGCATTTTACGATCGTTGGTATCCCCACAAACGATGGAGAGCAACCTATACGATTTCCAATGCCATTGGGCAGGGACAAATACTAACAACTCCTATTCAGTTGGCGAATATGACCGCCGCGATTGCCAATCGAGGATTTTATTTTACCCCTCACTTTTTGAAATCCAACAATGGGAAATCGATTTCAGACACCACTTACACCAGGGCACACCAAACAAGTATTGACAAGAAAAATTTCGCCCCAATAATAGAGGGAATGCACGATGTATTTCGAACGGGAACAGCCAAACACGTACGTCTCAAAAACATTGACATTTGTGGAAAAACAGGTACTGCTGAAAACTTTGTCAGGGTTCAAGGTACCAAACACCAGTTTGAAGACCATTCAATTTTTGTTGCTTTTGCTCCAAAAAAAGATCCAAAAATTGCCATTGCGGTATATATTGAAAATGGAGGATTTGGTTCTACCATTGCTGCACCAATTGCCAGCTTGATGATTGAAAAATACATCACAAACAATGTGACGAATACGTGGTGGGAAAACAAAATGTTCACCACCAGTCTCGAAAATATTTATAACAAACAATTAAAAATAAGACAATCAAAAAGTGAGAGCTCAAAAAAATAACATTTTTTCTGGTATTGACCTTCCACTGATTTTATTATACCTGACATTGGTATTGTTTGGTTGGATGAATATTTATGCAGCGAGTATTTCTGAAGAACAAACTCTAATTTTAGATCTGAGCACAAAATACGGGAAACAATTGCTTTGGATTGGTTTGAGTTTCGTACTCATTCTTGGAATATTATTTATAGAGGCTAAAACCTATGAAAAATTCGCCTCACTCATTTACATCGCCTCCATATTGTCTTTGTTTTGTCTTTTTATTTTTGGCAAAAAAATCAATGGAGCGACTTCTTGGTATAGTTTCGGTTCTTTTTCTTTGCAACCTTCTGAATTCGCAAAAGCAGCAACAACATTAGCGCTAGCAAGACTACTAAGCGACAAACAGTACGATTTGAAATTGGTGAAAAATCAAATCAAAACCTTCATCGTCATTTTTTTGCCTGCTATTTTTATCACACTACAACCTGATCCAGGATCTGCCCTTATATACGCTGCTTTCTTTTTTGTACTTTATCGCGAAAACCTTCCAATCTATTATATTGCGATTGGCCTTGTTGCCGTCACTTTGTTTGTACTGACATTGGCTTTTGGATTGCAAATAATACTTACTTGTTGTTGGACTTTGCTCTTATTATTTATTTTATACCTCCTGTTTTACCGAAAAATCCCATTAAAATTCCATTGGTTGAAAATAGGCACCCTTTTTGTTTCCATCAGTGTTTTTATTTTTAGTGTTGATTATGTGTACAATCATATTTTTGAACAAAGACACCGCGATCGTTTCAATATTTTATTAGGCAAAAATACGGATACTAGAGGGGTTGGATACAACACCAACCAGTCTGTCTTGACAATCAAATCAGGTGGATTTTCAGGAAAAGGGTACCTACAAGGAGATCGTACCCAGGGAAATTTTGTTCCCGAACAACATACGGATTATATTTTCAGTACAGTGGGCGAAGAATGGGGTTTTATCGGCACTGCATTATTAGTCCTGATTTTTACTTTGTTTGTTCTTCGAATCCTAAAATTAGCGGAACGCCAAAAAACAACTTTTAGTAGGGTGTATGGCTATGGCATTGCTTCCCTATTTTTCTTTCATTACCTCATCAATATTGGAATGGTGATTGGCTTGTTTCCTACCATTGGTATTCCTTTACCTTTTTTTAGCTATGGCGGTTCTGGCTTATGGGGTTTTACTCTACTGCTCTTTATTTTCATCAAACTGGATGCAAATCGATCCTACGAATTGTAAAACTCCTGAGGAGTTTGTATTCGAAATTAGACATAAAAAAACCCATCCTTGAAAAGAATGGGTTTTGTAAAGTGAAAGTACAAAAAATTACTTTTTGAACTTCGCGTATTTTGTTTTGAACTTGTCGATACGTCCTGCTGTGTCCACCAATTTTGATTTTCCAGTGTAAAATGGATGAGAAGTTCTTGAAATTTCTAATTTGATCAATGGGTATTCCACTCCATCAACTTCTAACGTTTCTTTCGTAGGTGCCGTCGATCGTGTTAAAAACACATCGTTGTTAGACATATCTTTAAAAGCAACCATTCTATAATTTTCCGGATGTATCCCTTTTTTCATCGTAACTCTATTTAAAATCTTTTAATTCTTGTTTTTGAGACTGCAAATTTAACTATAATTTTTAGATTTCAAACAAATAAATTGTTTTATTTGCTTGAAATAGTTTCAAATACCAAAATAGAACAAATGCTTACACGATTATTTTTTTTCGCTTTTATATTGAGTCTTGTATTTACGGGATGCAATGAGGATCTCTCATTCAAATTTTCGACTCCTAAAAAAATAAACATCGATAAAAAGCTACTATTGCGTGTGAACGAAACCAACGGAGCACCTGTTGATTCTATTCATTTCTATTTGAATGGCGTGAAAATCGCTCAGAAAAACAATGTCGAAATCAATCTTCAAGATCAGAAATTAGGAAAACATCTTTTAACGGCAACCCTGTTTTTCGAGGGACAGACAAAAAAACTAAACAATGTCATTCACTTTCTAGCGGATCAAAAGCCTGTGATCTACGATTTTAAAATTGTAAATACATTCCCACACGACTCGGATGCTTTTACGCAAGGTTTTGAATATCACAACGGTTTTATGTACGAGAGTACTGGAGGAAATGGGACATCTTTCATTCGAAAAACAGTCTTAGAATCAGGAAAAATACTCCAACAAAAAGACCTCGACCCTCCGTATTTTGGGGAGGGAATTACACTTTTTAATAATAAAATTTACCAACTTACATGGAGAGCCAAAAAAGGTTTTATCTACGACCTGCATACTTTTGAGTCTCTGAATTCGTTCTCGTATGGAAAGAGTAAGGAAGGCTGGGGACTGACACACAACAAGCAAGAATTGATCAAATCAGATGGAACGGAAAGAATCTGGTTTATAGACCCACAAAGCTTGCAAGAAAAACACTTTATAGAAGCGTATACAAATAAACGAAAAGCAGAAAGGCTGAATGAAATAGAATACGTACAAGGGAAGATTTATGCAAATATTTGGCAAAAAAATACAATCATCATCATCAATCCAAAAAACGGAACCATCGAGGGTGTTGTAAATCTGAACAAACTAAGAAAATCTGTCGATCTTAAAGAACAGAACAAGGACGCAGTGTTGAACGGAATTGCCTACGACTCAGAGAACGATCGTCTTTTTGTCACTGGTAAAAACTGGGACAAAACTTTTGAAATAAAATTAATCCCACAAAACCCAAAATAGTATCTTTACCAAAAGCCACTTTTAATGAAAAAATACTTTCCTCACTTCATTACACTAAGTATTCTTTTCCTCACCTTTTCTTGCCGAAAAGACTTTGCAAGCATTCCAAGTTATGGAAATTTAACGTTTTCAACAGACACCGTTTTTTTAGATACGGTCTTTACCAATATTAGCAGTAGCACGTATGCCTTAAAAGTCTACAATAAAAGTAACAAAGACATTCACATACCGAGTATTGATTTGGGGAGAGGAGAAAATTCTTTCTACAGATTGAATGTAGACGGACTTCCAGGAAAATATTTTGAAAACACCCCGTTAAGAGCCAAAGACAGCCTGTATATTCTGATAGAAACTACCATCAATGCCAATAGCATTGACAACCCAGTTTACAAAGATTCAATTCTGTTTGATTCTGGAGAGAATTTACAAGACGTCAAATTACTAACGCTGGTCAAAGATTCGCATTTTATATTTCCAGACAAATCCGCTTCTGAAATTCAAAAAATGAAGGATACCATCAAAGCACCTGCTTCAAGAAATATTATTTTTGAACGATACGAAACCGTTTCTATTTTTGGAGATACGCTTCCAAAATATGTTTTAAAAGACAACGAGTTGCATTTCACCAACGAAAAACCCTATGTGATCTACGGATATTGCGTCGTTCCTGAGAACAAAACACTGATAGTCGATGCCGGTACTGAAATTCATTTACACGATGAAGCCGCACTGGTTATTGAAAAAAATGCAACGCTCGAAATGAATGGAACTGCAAACGAAAAAATAATCTTAGAGGGTGATCGCCTCGAATTTGGATTTTCACAAAATGCTGGACAATGGGATGCTTTGTGGCTAAAACCTGGAAGTAAAAACCACAAAATAAATCACACACGCATTCAGAATGCGACTATCGGCATCTATTGCGACGCTGTTTCTTCTGACACTTCGAATCCTGCATTGACACTTCGAAACACCGAAATATACAACAGCTCTGAAATCGGATTGCTCGCTTCTCAAACTTCTATTGAAGCAACAAACAACGTCATTGGAAACAGTCGAAAAGGAGCAGTGCGCATTGAAAAGGGCGGCTCCTATGAATTTACACATTGTACTTTGGCCAACTATTGGTCCAATGGTCTTCGAATTCATGAGACCTTACAAATAACCAACGATCAAATTGACGTTGATGAAGACGGAAATGAAGTACAAGGTACTCAAGACCTCACCAAAGCTCACTTTTTTAATTGTATCATTACTGGCAACAACGCAAGAGAGCTTTTATTCTCTAAAAACGAAACCGATACTTTTTCTTTCTTTTTTGAAAACTGTCTTATCAAATACGCTGCTACAAATGAGGAAGACTTCTACGATTTTGAAAACACGGAACGCTACCCAAATACCGTCAAAAACGGTGTTCCTCATTTTAGAGACACCACGATCAATGATTTCCAGATTGGAGAAGAAAGTGAAGCCATTGAAAAAGCTTCCCTCGAAAAAGCCCAAACCGTTCCACTCGATCTTTTAGAAATAGACAGAACCTCGAATCCTGATATTGGCGCATACCAACACCTTATTTTTGAAACCGATGAAGCAGAAGAAATCGAAAATTAACGCACCTATGGAAATCAATTCTAAAAAAACGACTCCTCTCAAAACCTCTTTCCAATTTCAAGGAAAAGGAAGTAGATATGCGGTCGTGTTTTTTAAAAACGCACTGCTCGTGTTTGTTACTTTGGGCATTTATTATCCTTGGGCTCGCATTGAATTATTGAAATACCTTTACAAGAAAACAGCATTTCAAGGACAGCCCTTTGAGCTCAAAGCAAATGCCAAAGATATTTTTACCAGCTATTTGAAATTGTTCGGCATCTTTTTTAGCCTCTCCGTTTTTACTTTATTTTTCAAGGCAAGCAACAACCACATTGCATGGACACTCTGTATCGGTCTTTTGTACACCTGTTTGCTCATTCTACTCCCTTTTGCCATTCACGGAGCTGTCCGTTACAGAGCGATGCATAGTTATTGGGGAAACACCTCTTTTCATTACGACGGCATTCGCATGATCTTTTTTCGAATATTCACCAAAGGATTTTTGATCACATTGCTCACCTTTGGCATCTACGGTTCGTGGTTTCAAGTAGAAATTCAAAGATACTTGCTGCGCCATCTGAAGTTTGGAGACATTGCATTCGATTTTACTGGCAAAGGAGAGGAATTGTTTTGGATACAAATCAAAATGAGACTTTTCTTTCTCTTCACTGTAGGAATTTATTCTTTTTGGTATTTTAAAAACCTCTTTGAATTTTATGTAGAAAACACAAAAGCCTATCAAAATGACGAAGAAATCCAGTTCAAGGTAACAGCTTCTGTTGCAAGTATTGCACAATTATACCTGAGTAACTTTTTGCTAATTGTTTGTACTTTTGGTTTGGCATTTCCATGGGTATATACTAGAACTTTCTCATTTATTTTAGAAAACATAACCCTACAAGGAGAGATCAATCTTAGTACTTTGAAAAATTCGCTTCCCAAAGAAAACAAACCACGCAAAAATAAATTCTTGGATTTTGATCTGATTTAAATCCATACCTGAAAAAACAATATTGAAATGAAAAATGTAATCATAACTGGAACGAGCAGAGGAATTGGTTTCGAGCTCGCGCAACTTTTCGCCAACAAAGAATACAAGGTATTGGCCTTGTCGAGAAACAGCGAACCACTCTCCACCCTTCAACACCCCAATATTCATACATTGGCCGTTGATTTGACACAAGAGAAAGACCTTGCTTTGGTTCACAAATACCTAACGAAGGAATTCCAAACGGTTGACCTATTGATCAACAATGCAGGTGCCTTGGTAAACAAGTCGTTTGCAGAGACGACCACAGATGATTTTAACAAAGTGTACCAGGTAAATGTTTTTGCTGTTGCGGCACTGACGCGCATGGTACTCCCTTTTCTCCAAACGAACAGCCATGTGGTCAATATCAGTAGTATGGGAGGTATACAAGGAAGTATGAAGTTTGCGGGCCTTGCAGCCTACAGCTCGTCAAAAGGAGCCGTCATTACTTTGACCGAATTGCTGGCAGAAGAATACAAAGAACAAAAAATAGCTTTCAATGTACTGGCAATTGGAGCGGTTCAAACAGAAATGCTCGAAGAAGCATTTCCCGGTTACCAAGCGCCACTCAAACCTTCAGAAATGGCGGCATATATTTTTAATTTTGCGACCACAGGAAATCAGTTTTACAATGGAAAAGTCTTGCAGGTTTCTAGCAGCACTCCTTAACTAAAAAAACAGGTTTGTACTTCCTGAAAATTTCAAATTATCTGATGAAAACAATTGACAATTACCTTCCTGAGAATGCCCTTCCACGAGTTCGAGAACTTTTAGAAGAACACGATTTTATTTTGAAAATTGTCAACGAACGCTCCACCAAACATGGAGATTTTAGAAAATTAAAGTCTGGAAAATACCAAATTACGATCAACAACAACCTGAATCCTTTTCAATTTTTACTGACACTCATTCATGAAATTGCCCACCACGTGACACATCAAAAATACGGACGTGTCAAGCCGCATGGCAAAGAGTGGAAGCTCACTTTCAAACAATTGATGTTGCCCTTTGTAGACCCTGCTATTTATCCCAAAAATCTCTTGCCTCATTTGGCAAAATACCTCATCAACCCAAAAGCCAGTACCGACAGCGATCCGCAATTAGCACTGGCTATGAAAGGCTCCCAAAAAGAGTCGCATAAAAAGTATATATTTGAGTTGGAACTTGGCAGCGCATTTGTTCTGAAGAAGAAAAGCTATCAGATTTTAGAAAAGAAAAGAACACGTTACCTCTGCTCGGAAATTGATTCTCATAGAAAATACCTGATTTCTCAAAATGCAGAAGTTGTGCCTATCAACGAATAAACGTATGGAAGAAGAAAAAATATCAGAAAGAAAAAAAGGTGTCCAAAAAGAATGGACAGGGCTCTTGGAAAGCATTCGCGTTTTTTTGGTTGAATTGCTAGACATCCGTGAAGGAACGGATAAAAAAGAGACCATTCAAAAAATAAAAGACGGTATTCCTGTAAAAAGTCATACCGCTTGGATTTTAATTTTCTCCATACTGATCGCCTCTATCGGACTCAACACAAGTTCTACTGCAGTGGTTATTGGCGCCATGCTTGTGTCTCCGCTCATGGGCCCTATTTTAGGCGTAGGCATGTCCATCGCTATCAACGATATTGATACTTTGAGAAGATCCATGATCAACTTAGGAGTCATGATCGGATTGAGTTTGCTTTCTTCTTTTTTGTTTTTTAGCATTCCCCTATTTCAAGATGCTACTCCAGAATTGTTGGCAAGAACACAACCCGATGTGCGAGATGTATTGATCGCTATTGCCGGTGGACTGGCTTTGATCATTGCCCTGAGCCGACACAAAGAAATGACCAACACCATTGCGGGTATTGCCATTGCCACGGCTTTGATGCCCCCCTTGTGTACAGCAGGATACGGATTGGCCACTTGGAATGTAAAGTTTTTTGGAGGTGCCATGTTTCTGTTTACCATCAACGCCATATTTATAGCCCTCGCAACTTTTGTGATTGTAAAATCTCTTGGTTTTCCGATGGTTCGTTACATTGATTCATTGAAAAGAAAACGTATTGCGAGATTGGCCTCCTTGATCGCTGTGGTTATTTTTGGATTCAGTATTTATTTATTTTACGGCCTTTTCCAAAAAAATAAATTCATCCAAAAAGCAGAAGATTTCATTTCCATTATCAAAGAAAAAACAGGGGCTGGTATTATCAATAGCGAGGTGAACTACGAAAAAAGAAATATCAAAGTTATTGTTCTAGGAAAGAACATCGAAGAAAATGAACTGGGAGTTTGGACAACAAAAATGCCAGATTACGGATTGAAAAATGTCAGTCTTGAAATACAACAAGACGATAAAACCTCGAAATTGTTGGCAGAAATCAACACCATCAAAAGTTCGTATGTGAAAAATCAAGAATTGATTGCCAACAAAGAAGAAACCATTGCTGAAAAAGACACACGCATTCGCAGCTTGCTCGAAGATTTGGAAAAATTTCAAAAACAACAAATTCCTTTTTACCAAATCAGCCAAGAGGCCAAAATAAATTATGAAGGGATTCAATCAATTAGTTTTTCCAATCGCATTCAAACCAATTTTACAAGCATTGACACCTTGCCTGTTTTTCAAATTCAGTGGTACGATAGTCTTGAAAATACAGCTCTCCAAAAAATGCAAGTCAAAAAATGGTTGCTTGCTAGACTGCAGCTTGATAGCATTCAGGTGATACATCAATAAATCACGGCCTAAAACTTTTTTTAAAAAACCATGAAAAAAATAGTCCTACTTTCGGACACGCACAGTTTTATAGATGCGCAAATTTTAAAATACGTGCGCCAAGCCGATGAAATTTGGCATGCTGGAGATATTGGCGCCATTACCGTAGCTGACACCTTACAAAAAGAAAAACCGTTGCGAGCCGTCTACGGAAATATTGACGACAAAACTGTCCGTGCAGAATACCCGTTGGACGCTAAATTTACCTGTGAAGGCGTTTCGGTTTGGATGACCCATATCGGAGGATATCCAAACAAATACAACCAAAGGATCCGTGATGAAATCCAACAAAATCCGCCTAAATTATTCATCAGTGGACATTCTCATATTCTCAAAGTGCAATACGATCAGAAATTAAATTTATTACACATGAACCCGGGTGCTGTGGGAAAACATGGATTTCACAAAGTAAGAACGCTCTTGCGTTTTGAAATAGACGCAGGAGAAATTAAAAATCTGGAAGTTGTAGAGTTGGAAACGAGAAAATAATGTAGGGTGCCATGATTTATGCAAAATTTAAGACCGTATTGAGAATTAATTATGTTCTTTGATTTTTTACACCTTTCAATTAGGTGTGTTCGACAAAAATTGCGTGTTTCGGAAAACCTAAAAAAACCAATAGAGAAACAAACCTTGAATGGCTTGCCTTTAAAAAAAAATACAACTTATCATATCGGATTCTTCACATCTTCTTTAAACAACGCACACAATATTAAAACTATTTTTTGACACAAACACCTGATTATCAGTTCTAAATAGAGATGTTTTGGTTCTAATTTAGAACTTTTACGACAGGTGGGGTGAAATAATTCTCAATTTACAGTTTGTTGTACACCAAATTTGAAATGACAAAAATCCTTTGTATATTTCCTACGTTTACTACCTATCCCTTAAAAAAGTGCAAAAAATTATTAGGAGATATGGAAAAGAACATGGGCCTCAAAATTCGAAAAATCAGGGAAATCAGAGGCTTCTCTCAGAATTATATGGCAAAAAAACTCGCTATTTCCCAACGGGCATATAGCAAGTTAGAAAATCAACAAACCCAATTGACTTGGGAACGTATCCATGCCATCGCAGGAATTTTACAAGTAGATCGCTTGGATCTCATCTCTTTCAACGTAGCGGAAATATTGGAAAAACAAACAACGTCAAATGGCAATCTTTCCATACCTACTGTTTTGCAAAAGCATCTAAATAGCCATGAGAAAAGGATTTTGATGCTTGAGAAAGAACTTTTATTTTTAAAAAGACATTTTGGTAAAAACATGTAAGCTAAGTTCTTACAAAATCCGATGCAATTTTTCAAACAATTTCTTTTTGAGCTCTGTGTAATTGACGACCATTTCTAATGCAGATTCACGCGTTTCAGCACTAGAAACCTCTTGTACCAATTCTTTGATTTTCAATTCAATCAGCACCCTTCTTAGGTTCCAAATAGCGTCCAACACCAATTTGGATAATTTCTCAACTTTGCTGGTTACATAGATTTCTTTGGATTCCCAATTGCTCAAGACATATTTTTCATCATCCATCAAAATATCTGTGACTATCTGCGCAATTTCTGGATCTTTGTGACTGGTCAGCTCTTCCATAGAAATTGGTTTTTCTTGATTGAGTTGCGTTACAATTTCCAGATAAACCTTTTTAAAAACAGGATTGGCAAATTCAATTTCATCGTCTTGCAATTGTAGGTACAATTCTTGAGATACGAGATTGGAATACTCATCCTTGATCATTTTTACTTGCCCCAGGTCGTTCACCTCTTCGATCCAATCCACAAAATCTACTTGCTCATTTCCATACAACAAGAGTATTTTTATAATCTCCTGTTCGAGGAGATCTAGGGTATTGATATCTTTGGGCTTGCCGCTTTGCGCTGCTCCTTGTTGCTCCGCAATCATCATTTGGAAATACGCTTCCTCATCTGCCTTGGAGGAAGTGTTTTGATTCAAATTCGTTGCAGATGGTGATCGTTGTTGCGCTCTTGCTTGCTGTTTGCGTGCCTGCTGCGACTTTTGATAGGCTTCCCGTTCGTTTTTTTTGCTTATTTGTGCCAGCTCGTTGAACAATACAGACTCCGAAATTTCTAAAATACGAGAACATTCCTGCACATATACTTCGCGTTGAATATTGTCTGGGATTTTAGAAATACTCGTTACAATATCACGAATCAGTCCTGCTTTTTTAACCGGATCGTTTTTCGCCTCGCCCATGAGCAAGGACACCTTGAAATTGATAAAATCTTGTGCGTTGTTTGCTAAATATTCTTTGAGTTCTGAAGTCGCCACTTTTTTAGCAAAACTGTCGGGATCCTCTCCTTCTGGAAAAGTAAGCACTTTCACATTCATGCCTTGCTCCAAAATCAAATCAATTCCGCGAATGGATGCACGAATTCCTGCCGCATCACCGTCAAACAATACCGTAATATTGGGTGTCAAACGTCGCACCAAACGAATTTGATCGGGTGTCAATGCGGTTCCGGAAGAAGCCACTACATTTTGAACACCGGCCTGGTACATGGAAATTACATCGGTATATCCTTCTACCAAAAAACAATTGTCTTCTTTGGAAATGGCTTGTTTGGCCTGGTAAATCCCATAAAGCACTTTGCTCTTGTGGTAAATAGCACTCTCAGGCGAATTCAAGTATTTCGCCGCTTTTTTGTCATTCGTTAAAATTCTTCCTCCAAAGCCAAGAATTCTTCCACTCATGCTTTGAATTGGAAACAACACGCGTCCCTTAAAACGATCAAATTGTTTGTTGTTTTCCTTGACGATGGTCAAACCGGTTTTCTCTAAATACTGAAGATCGTAGCCTTTTCGAATGGCAGTATCCGTAAAAGCCGTCCATTCGTCCAAATTGTAACCGAGCTTGAATTTTTCTAGGGTCTCATCCGTAAAACCGCGTTCTTTGAAGTAAGAAAGCCCAACGGCTTTTCCCTTGGGATGGTTTTTTAAGACATCGTGGTAGTAATCACTGGCAAATTTTGACACCAGGTACATGCTTTCTCTTTCGTCTTCCGCTTCTTTTTGAGCATCAGTCCTTTCCTCTTCTTCAATTTCAATATTATACTTTTTGGCCAAATACCGAATGGCCTCTGGATAAGAAAAATGCTCATGCTCCATTAAAAAAGTCACGGCATTCCCTCCTTTGCCTGTACTAAAATCTTTCCAAATTTGTTTGACTGGTGACACCATAAAAGACGGTGTTTTTTCATCTGTAAAAGGACTCAATCCTTTGAAATTACTCCCTGCTTTCTTCAAAGTAACAAATTCACCGATGACCTCCTCTACTCGGGCGGTTTCAAAAACACGGTCTATGGTACTTCTTAAAATCATTTATTTCAAATCAATAGGCTCCTTTAAAATAGCAAACTACAAAAAAAGAAGTGTTCTTTTAAAGTTTTTAAGATGCTGCTCTTAATTTTTTGAGAGTCGATTTTGTCAATTTCCCCTCTGCATATTTTTTATCTACATGGAATTCTTTCTGCTCGGATGTGGGCAGTTCAAACATGGCATCTGTCAAAATAGCTTCACATAGCGAACGCAAACCACGCGCCCCTAATTTGTATTCCAAGGCCTTGCCTACAATATAATCCAATGCTTTTTCATCAATGGTAAAGGCAACCTCATCCATTTCAAACAATTTGGTATACTGTTTGATCAGTGAATTTTTGGGTTCTGTCAATATCGAACGCAAGGTTTTGGCGTCTAATGGATTCATATAACTCAAGACCGGCAAACGTCCTATAATTTCTGGAATCAGTCCAAAAGATTTTAAATCACTAGGAATTACGTATTGCAACAAATTCTCTTCGTCAATTTTATCCTCAGAAAGCGCTGCGGAATACCCGACAGCTTGACGGTTCAAACGTTTGCTAATATGTCTTTCAATTCCAGCAAAAGCACCTCCAGCCACAAATAAAATATCTTTGGTATTCACTTCGACAAATTTTTGATCTGGATGTTTTCTACCTCCTTTTGGAGCGACATTTACAACGGTTCCTTCCAATAGCTTTAGCAGCGCTTGTTGCACTCCTTCTCCAGAAACATCTCTGGTAATAGAGGGGTTGTCTCCTTTTCGAGCGATCTTGTCAATTTCGTCGATAAAAACAATACCTCGTTCGGCTTTTTCCACGTCGTAATCCGCTGCTTGCAACAAACGACTCAAAATACTTTCCACATCTTCTCCGACATATCCTGCCTGTGTCAACACGGTAGCATCTACAATGGCAAACGGTACGTTTAACATACGTGCTATGGTTTTGGCAATCAAGGTTTTTCCTGTTCCGGTAGCCCCTACCAAAATCATATTGCTCTTTTCGATTTCTACTTCCTCTTGAGCTGATTTTGGTTGTGTCAATCTTTTGTAATGATTGTAAACAGCTACTGCCATGGTCTTTTTTGTCTGATCTTGGCCTATGATGTATTCTTCGAGAAACGATTTGATTTCCAAGGGTTTTTTCACCTCTAAATCCGATGGGTTTGCTACCTCCTCTTCTGTGCCCGTTTCTTCAACAACAATTCCATGTGCTTGTTCAATACATTTGTCACATATATGAGCATCCATCCCTGCGATCAGCAAGTCGGTTTCTACTTTTTTGCGTCCACAAAACGAACACTCTAAATTTTCTTCTTTCGACATTTTTTCAATGTTTTGTAGGTGCCTTTAAAATCGTACGATTTTTGTTTTTAAGGCCTCACTTTATTTGTTTCGTGTTAAGATTTCATCTACCATTCCATAAGCTTTTGCCTCGTCAGCTTTCATCCAATAATCACGGTCAGAATCGTTGTGTACTTTTTCTACGGATTGTCCTGAATGTTTGGCTATGATTTGATACAACTCATCTTTCAATTTTAAGATCTCACGCGCGGTGATTTCGATATCACTTGCTTGTCCTTGCGCACCGCCTAGTGGCTGGTGAATCATCACTCTTGAATGTGGCAATGCAGAACGTTTCCCTTTTTCTCCTGCACACATCAAAACCGCACCCATAGAAGCGGCCATTCCTGTACAAATCGTAGCAACGTCAGGCTTTATAAACTGCATGGTATCGTAAATACCCAAACCAGCATAGACTCCTCCTCCTGGAGAATTGATATAAATGGAGATATCTTTGTTGGCATCTACACTTTCTAAAAACAACAGTTGTGCTTGGATGATATTAGCTACTTGATCGTTGATTCCTGTACCCAAAAAGATGATTCGATCCATCATCAATCGCGAAAAAACGTCCATTTGCGTAATGTTCATTTGACGTTCTTCCATGATGTATGGTGTTACAGAACTTCTTAGTTTGTCATAGTGCATGCTGTTAATTCCATGATGCTTGGTTGCGTATTTTTCAAATTCTTTTCCGTAATCCATCTGCGTTGGTTTTTTAATTAGAGATTGTAAAGATAACAAGATAATCGTGAATTCAACCTGCATTCAGTGATAGAAAATTCCCACCCCTAGATATTGAAAAACAAGGAACGATGCAGGACACCAATTGCCTTATTCCATCACTTATAACAAGAAAGCTCCAGTTCTTTCGTTTTCTGCTATGTCGAGCAAGAAATTGGAATTATTTCTCTAAATTTACACATCGAATCCTTGACCTATTATAAACCATTGTTTTATGAAAAAACTAGTCCCACTTTTGTTTGTGTTTTCGATTGTCTTCATCGCTGATGCAGTTGGGCAAAGAAAAAAACTAGAAAACCCTTTTGAGCAAGAGGGTCCGCTAGACAAGCGTTTCAATTATTTGTACAAAACCTCTACAAACTACAAGGAATACAAAGTCATTTCAAAACAAGGTTTCACTACTTTGCAAAAAAATGTAGCGGATTCAATATCTCTTTTCAAAGCTACACTTATTGATAAAGACAATTTGATTGCCTTCCAAAATTCGAAAATAGATGCTTTCAAAACGGAGGCAGCAGTTCAGAACGAGGCGTTGGCATTGTCCGAGAAAAACAAAAACTCAATACAAGCTTTTGGAAAAAAAATCCACAAAACAACCTACCATCTTCTTGTCATGTCAATCCTCCTCATTTTGTTGGCAACAACGGTTTATTTTCTTTTCCAATACAACAACAGTCTGACACAAACCAAAGCGTCTAAAAAAGCACTTATTGATGCACAGTTCGAATTGGAAATTTTTCAGAAAAAATCCTTGAGACAACAACAAATATTGAATCGAAAATTGCAAGACGAAATTCTAAAAAACAGATAAAACTAAGCACTTTCTTTTCTTGTTTCGATTGACCTTATTTGAATAAAAAAACGGAGTATGCGATTTGTTTTTCATTACTTACAAGAAATCTCCCTCGAAGAAAAGTGCATTTCAACACCATATTTATCGTACCTTTGTGGCTCATTTTTACAGGATTCACATGCAATTTTCTGAATTAAATTTAAATACACCTTTGCTCAATGCTCTGGACGAACTTGGCTATGATTTTGCCACCCCGATCCAAGAGCAAGCCTTTTCTCCGATCTTGTCTGGTCGAGATATGGTCGGGATTGCACAAACGGGTACGGGTAAAACCTATGCCTATTTGTTGCCTCTTTTAAAACTTCTAAAATATTCAGAACAAAAACATCCGCGCGTACTTATTATTGTTCCCACACGTGAGCTTGTATTGCAAGTAGTGCAGTCATTGAAAGAATTGACGCCATACATCAATACGCGTATTGGTGGTGTTTATGGAGGCGCCAATATCAACACTCAAAAACAATTGATCTTTGAAGGTTTGGATATTTTGGTGTCCACTCCTGGAAGACTCATTGATCTCGGAGCGAGTAGGGTTCTCAACCTTAAAAAGGTCCAAAAATTAGTTTTGGACGAAGTAGATGAAATCTTGCACCTCGGTTTCCGACATCAATTGACGACAATTCTCGATATGCTTCCTCAAAAAAAACAAAGTGTTTTGTTTTCTGCAACCATGACCGAAGATGTCGAAAAAATTATTGAAACTTTTTTCAAATCACCCGAATATATTGAAGTTGAAAAGTCAGGAACTCCACTCGAAAAAATTGAGCAAAAAATCTACAAGGTTCCTAACTTTCATACCAAAATAAATTTATTGACACATTTGCTAGATGACAAAGACTCTTTTTACAAAGTTTTGGTTTTTGTTAAAAACAAACGAATTGCGGACAAACTACTTACCGACATTCAAGCCCAGACAGGAAATCTGGACGGTTATGCAGTAATTCATTCGAACAAATCTCAAAATTACAGATTGCAAGCGATTCAAGGTTTTCAAGAGGGAAACCACCGTGTTTTAATTTCAACAGATGTACTCGCGCGAGGCATTCATATTGAAGGGATTAGCCATGTCATTAATTTTGACATTCCAAAAGACGCAGAAAACTACATTCACAGAATTGGAAGAACGGGCCGGGCTGAAAACGAAGGGAATGCGTTGACTTTTACCACCGCGCAAGACCAAGAGGTTTTGACATCTATTGAAACCTTAATGGACTTGAAAATTTCAGTATTGGATTTTCCTGAAGAGGTGCCAGTTTCTTCGAAAATGACGGAGGAAGAGATTCCAACGGAAACCATCAAACCTTATCAGAAAAAACGTTCAAAAGAACACGCTCCAGGTCCAGCTTTTCACGAAAAGAAAGAGAAAAACAAAAAAACCAATCAAGGAGGTTCTTACCGAAGAAAGCTTGCCGCAAAATACAAAAAGCCCAAAACAAGAGGACAGAAAAGAAAGTGAGTTTTGAATTGTGTTTCCGCACAATAAAAAATTCAAAACCATAAAAAAACGCCTTTTGGAATTCCAAAAGGCGTTTTTTTTATTTGTAGTAGTTCTTATTTCTTGTAGGCTTCTTTCACAAAAGCTTCGTAGGTCACTTTTTTCTCTTTGAAAGTGATATTTTCCTTGTAGAAGGTCAATAGTTTTTGACTCACCAACTGCTCTTGCAATCGTTTTGCCTCGTCTTGATTGCTCAATACACGCCCTGCAATTTCGTCCAATTCTTTTTCTTCTGGATTCAAGTTTCCGTATTGTGCCATTTGAGATTTGATAAACCCTTTGGCGTAGTCCTTCAATTCTTCATAATCCAATTTGATATCGTTGGAAGACATGATTTTTCCTTCGATCAACTGGTAACGCAATCCTTTTTCTGATTTTTCAAACTCTTCAGCTGCTTGTTCTGCTGAAATAGGATTTTCTCCTGCAGTTGCCAACCATTTTTTCAAGAATTCAACAGGCAAATCAAATTTTGTGTTTTTTACCAAATATTCAGTAACACTATTCAACAGTTGCTGCTCTGATTGCATTTTGAATTGGCCTTCAGCATCTTCTTTTATTTTCGCTCTCAATTCATCTGCAGTGGCTACTTTTCCTTCTCCAAAAATTTTGTCGAATAATTCTTGATCCAAATCTGCCAATTCTGTCAACGAAATTTCTTCAATGGTAAAAGTCACTGGAATTTCCAATCCTTCAACCTCCTCTTTGGACACACCTAAAGCCCCCATCAATTTGTGCTCCTCAGCGAACAAACCTTTGGTCTTTAATGAAATCACATCTCCAACTTTTGCTCCAATAAATTTTTTCAAATTTACCTTTCCTTTCAGGTCTGCAAGGCTGATGGTCGCTTTGTTTTCAATTTCTTTTTCTTCGTTCACGATGGTACCCGCTACATTCATTCCTTCAGCAACGACTTCTTGAGGGATGATTTTACCAAAACGAGTTTGTAAATTTTCAACCTCTTTGTCAATCAAGCTGTCTTCTGCTATAATATGGTACTGCGTGATTTTCTTTTTTGCACTCAAATCAACATCAAATTCTGGAGCCAGACCTAATTCAAACTCAAAAGAGAAATCTTCTGAATCCCATGAAAATTCTTCGTTTACTTTTGGAAGTGGATTTCCTAAAATATTCAAATCTTCCTCGGTTAAAAAGTTATTCAAAGATTCTTGCAACATCTTGTTGATTTCGTCAATCATGATCGATTTCCCATACTGCTTTTTGATCATTCCCATAGGAACATGACCTTTTCTAAAACCTGGAACGTCTGCTTTCTTACGATAGTCTTGTAAAATAGTCTCCACTTTCCCTTGGTAATCCTCTGCTGTAATAGCCACTTTTACTACTGCATTTAACGAGTCTATGCTTTCTTTTGTAATATTCATTTTGAATCTTTTGAATTTAAAACCTTAAAATTGGCTGCAAAAATAAGACTTTTTTCTGTATTGACAATGATTAATTGTTTCACTTTCAACCCTTTTATTGGCCTTTGATTACCGCGTAAAACAATAGTTTCGTCTCACATGAGAACAAAAGAAAAGGCAATGCCTAAGTTCATCACAAAATCCCTAAACAAACCATTTCATTCACTTTATATTCATCATTTAGGACAAAAACTCCAGAACCTCTTTTAAAAAATCCGCTGGGTTTTCAGCATGCAACCAATGTCCAGCATTGGGAATGGTCACCATTTTGGAGGCAGGGAAATGCGCTTCTATCAAAAAAGAGTCTTCCGAGGAAATATACCCAGAGTTTGCTCCTTTTAAAAACAAGGTAGGACCTTCGTATTGGGTAAAAGCTGGCAAAGGAGCGCCTATTTCACTGTTGTTCTCTGTCAAACTTTGCAAATTGAAACGAAACGACAATTCATTTTTACTTTTTCGATACACATTTTTCAACAAAAACTGACGCACGCCTTCCTCTTCAATGTAGTTTTTTAGGACCCTATCCACTTCTGTTCTCATCCTTATTTGAGAAAAATCTACTGCATTCAACGCCTCCAATATTTGATCGTGGTGTGGTGGGTAATTTTTGGGAGCAATGTCTGCAACTAACAAAGATTTTACTTTCTCTGGATGTTCGACTGCAAAGAGCATAGCCGTTTTTCCACCCATTGAATGTCCCAGAACAACAGCTTCTTCTAACTCGTGAAACTCGAAATAATTTTCCAAATCTTCGACCATGAGTTCGTAATCAAAATCATCCGAATGAAAACTTCTTCCATGATTTCTTTGATCTAGTAAATGTACTTCGAAGTTTTTTGCCAATTGATTGGCCTGAGATTTCCAATTGTCCCCCATTCCGAAATACCCATGTAAAATCAAGATTGGAGAACCTTTTCCAAAAATTTTTGAATGCAATATATTCATTGGAGTGTTGCGTGTTGAGCTTTTAGTTTTTAGTTTTTAGTTTTTAAAGGTGCGTTTCAAATTCTACTGAGATGTTTTTCAGAGTGGTTCCCATTTGTTAGCATTTCCTCAAAATCCAGTAACAATTCTTCTAGGTTAAAAATCAAGAATTGGCATTCCCTAAACGCGCAATATACATGTTCACGACATTTTCCAAGCCCAAATACAGCGACTCAGAAATCAGGGCATGACCAATAGAAACCTCCGCCAAATGTGGAATATTTTTAGCAAAAAATGAAATATTGTCCAAACTCAAATCATGTCCGGCATTGACCCCCATTCCCAAATCATGTGCCCATTGAGCAGCCGTTGCATAAGGTGTTACAGCGTCTTTATTTCCTTTGCCATATTCCACTGCAAAATTCTCTGTATACAGTTCAATTCTATCCGTTCCCGCGGCCGCTGCTCCTTCAATCATTTCTTTTACGGGATCCACAAAAATAGAAGTTCGGATTCCTACATTTTTAAATTCAGCAATGACCTCTTTTAAAAACCCTTGGTTTTTCACTGTGTCCCAGCCAGCATCTGAAGTAATATTATCATCCCCGTCAGGCACCAAAGTTACTTGTGTAGGTTTTATCTGAAGCACCATTTCTTTAAAGGCTGGAATCGGATTTCCTTCGATATTGTACTCTGTTTGCACAACCTTCTTTAAATCGTAGGCATCCTGGTATCGTATATGACGCTCATCTGGCCTTGGATGAATGGTAATTCCTTGAGCTCCAAAACTTTCAATATCTTGCGCTACCGTCAATAAATTTGGTGTATCACCCCCTCTCGAATTTCGTAAGGTGGCAATTTTGTTTACGTTTACACTTAATTTCGTCATGCTTCCATAAAATTTACAGTCCGATCAAGCTCGTGACTTTTAGAAGGCAAAAGTACATCATTTTACAAGATTTTTAAGTAATTTGCAGTAAATCCATACACAAATGAACATCTCGGATTACATCTTAAAAGATTTTCAACCGTTCGATTCAAAAGAATTGCTCGGGAAGATCAAAGAAAAGTCTAAAAACCAGTCTTTTAACCATTTCCCCATAATAGAAAAGGAAGGTGTTTTGGTAGGATGTATTTCTGAAAGCGACCTTGCTACTTTGGAGACAGAGAACAAGACCCTCGAGGATTACCAATATTTGATCCATTTTTTTTCTGCTCGCAAAGAAGATCACTGGATAGAAGTCTTACATCTTTTCGCGAAGAATGAAACCAATTTCCTGCCTGTGACGGATCGAAATCAAAAATACCTTGGGTATCTCGATCTTGCTGATTTGGTGCATTTCTTCTCGAACACCCCTTTTTTAAACGAACAAGGTACCTTTATCATTCTAGAGAAAGAAACAGTACAATTTAGTTTTAGTGAGGTTTCTCAAATAGTAGAAATGAATAATGGTAAAATCGTAGGTTTTTTCGTCTCCAACAAAACCGAAGAAAAGACAGAAATCTCGCTAAAAATCACCTCAGAAAACACGGATGAAATTATCCAAACTTTTCGAAGGTACGAATACCATATTGCAAGCAATCACGAGGAGGACTCCTATATGGAAAGCCTCAAAAACCGATCCAATTATTTGCAAAAATATTTGAACGTATAAGTTTTCGAGAAGTTATGGGATACCATAAAATTCATGTAAATTGCACCCATTAACAAACACAACAAATGAACAAAGTTGCCATTTTTGGACAAGCCTACAAAAATAACGATCGTCAGTATTTTGAAATCTTAATTGAGAATTTACACAAATACGGCATCGAAATCGTTATTGAAAAAGAATTTGTGCAAATTCTCTCCCAATTGGGGGTGAAAAACATGCAATTCCCCACCTTTTCAAAACACGAAGACCTACACGACAACATTGATATGATGTTCACATTAGGAGGAGATGGTACTATTTTAAATGCCATTACGTTGGTTCGTGATTTGAACATTCCGATTCTGGGAATCAACACGGGCCGTTTGGGCTTTTTGGCAACTGTTCAAAAGAGCGCCATTGAAAATGCTATTTTATCTCTGCAAAAAAAAGAATTCACTATTCAAGAAAGAGCATTGCTAGAAATACATACAAACGATCACAAAAATCCTTTCGGACAGTTCAACTACGCCCTAAACGAAGTTACCATTGCTCGAAAAAATTCGACTTCAATGATTGGTATCGAATCGTATCTAAACAATGAAAGTTTGACTACATATTGGGCAGATGGATTGGTGATCGCCACTCCTACTGGCTCAACAGGCTACTCGTTGAGTTGCAATGGTCCTATTATCATGCCAGAATCGAATAATTTTGTCATTACACCCATTGCTCCCCATAATTTAAGTGCACGCCCTCTTGTGATTCCTGATAAAACAAATATCCGTTTGAAAATTATCGGCAGAGAAAAAGAATTTTTTCTCTCTTTGGACTCCAGAGTTTCTTCTGTTGCATTTGAAACCGAAATCACCCTGCGCAAAGCACCTTTCCAAATTCAAATTATCCAACTAAATCAACAAACATTTATCAAAACTTTGCGGAGTAAATTATTCTGGGGAGAAGACAAAAGAAATTACAAATAATACCTTCTTTTTAGGCCCTGATTTAACACTCAAAAAAAGTAAAAAAAAAGTAATAAAACGAAACTTCTTCTGTTTACATAAGAAGGACTACAAATTTCACTTTTAACTTTAACAAACAATTTGAAATCAGTATATTTGCTCGTTATTTTATTATGGTAAAAAGAAATCTAATTTGGCTATTTATTATTTTTTCTAGCCTGCTAAACGCTCAAGTAAATGAGGTGGGCATTTGGCTTGGAGGAAGCAATCTCATCGGTGACGTTGGTGCTTCGCTTTTTATAAACCCAAAATCTGCCGCAAGCGGACTCCTATACAAATACAACAAAAACCCTCGAATTGCGTATCGTTTAGGATTGACAAATCTTTCCGTGGACCTGAACGACGCAGATGCACAAAATGAAATACAACAATCGTTTCAAGTTGCTGTTCAAAAAACGATAACCGAACTATCGGCAGGAATTGAATTCAATTTTTTTGAATACAATTTGGCCAATGGAAAACAACATCAAACGCCTTATCTTTTTTTAGGACTTGCAGCACTTCAATACAAGGTGGCAAAAAGCACGAGCGTACTCGTTTCTCCGAAGAATAGCGTGAATTACGAAAACGAACGGTCATTGGCGATCCCCTTCGGGATTGGCTATAAAAGACAACTTTTTCGAAACATTGCATTTGCCGTAGAAACAAGATGGCAATACGCGTTCAAAGACAACATAGACGACGGGAGTTTTATCGCAGAAAACCTTATTCCTGACACCTTTTCTGAGAAAGCAAAATTCAACAACAACACGACAAATGACTGGTATACTTTCACAGGAATTTCTTTGGTTTACACTTTCGGAAGACCTGCTTGTTACACAACCTCAAAACGCTGATGGATCAACTGACAAAAATAGACAAGAACAAAATTCCCGAACATGTGGCTATCATTATGGACGGAAATGGCAGGTGGGCAAAACAACAAGGGATGAACCGAGTTTTTGGTCACAGAAACGCACTTACCTCTGTTCGAGAATCTGTAGAGGCTGCCTCTGAAATTGGAACAAAAGCCATCACACTTTACGCTTTTTCTTCCGAAAACTGGAACCGCCCAAAACTAGAAGTTGATGCCTTGATGAACTTACTCATTGCCTCTCTCAAAAAAGAATTGCCCGGATTTCAAAAAAACAACATTCAAATTAGGGGAATTGGAAATCTAAAAAAACTTCCAACAAAGGCACAAAAAGTCCTGCAAGAAGTTGTCGATGCTACCAAACACAACTCAAAAGTAATTCTAACGTTTGCTTTGAGTTATGGTGCGCGCGAAGAAATTGTCAATGCTGTTAGAAATATTTCTAAAAAAGTTGTTAATAAAGAGCTTTCTTTGGAAGAAATTGATGAAAATATTATTAATAATCATTTATATACGTTTTCTTTGCCCGAAGTTGATTTATTGATTCGGACAAGTGGTGAAGAACGCATTAGTAATTTTTTGCTGTGGCAAATTGCGTATGCAGAATTGCATTTTACCAATGTCCTTTGGCCAGATTTTAGAAAAAAGGATTTTTACGACGCCATCCTTTCTTACCAAAATCGAGAACGTCGCTTCGGAAAAACAAGCGAGCAAATGAAAAATTAAAATGACAAAATTTAAAATAAGCGCACTTTGTTTAGCGCTCTTTTCTTCAACGATTCTTTTTGCTCAAAAAAACGGAAGCGATAAGATCCGTTACGAAGAAAATAAGAAATATGAACTGGGAGGAATTACAGTAGTTGGCGTAAAACAATTTAGCGAACAATCCGTAAAACTATACGCTGGCTTAAAAACTGGACAGTCCCTAAAAATCCCAGGAGACAAACTTTCCAGCGCTATAAAAAAACTCTACAGCACGAAGCGTTTTAGCAAAGTAGATGTCTATATCTCGAAAATCGATGGAGCAATCGTTTATCTCGAATTCAACGTAACGGAATTGCCTCAACTCAACAACGTCGCAATTTCTGGCATAAGTAAATCGAAAGCGAAAACGTTGCTGTCAGAGGCCGAATTAAAAGCGGGTGAAATGCTTACTGAGAATCTTTTGGTAACCACCAAAAATTATTTCACAAAAAAATACACGGACAAAGGCTACCTAAAAACAAAAGTATCGCTCGATACAAAAAAAGATACTTCCCAAACAAACGCGGTCAACATGCGTGTTTATATTGACAAAGGGGACAAAATTAAGATAAAAAAAATACGGTTTCACGGAAATCAAAAAATATCAGATAAAAAGCTTCGCAGTTATTTGAAAAATACCAAGCAAAAATTTTGGGGACGTTTCTGGAAATTTTCGAAATACATCAAGGAAGAGTACAAAGAAGATCTTGACAACTTGATTGACAAATACAGTGAACAAGGATTTAGAGATGCTCGGATTCTTTCAGACACCATTACTTGGAACGAAGACAACAAAACCATCAATCTTGATATTACCTTGGAAGAAGGAAAAAGATATTATTTTGGTGCTATCAAATTTTTAGGAAACGCAAATTACGGAACCGATCAGTTGCAACGCTTTTTGAAAATTCAAAAAGGAGATGTCTACAATTCTAAAATCTTAAACGATCGTGTTTCGGGTGATGGATCGCCTGATTCAGATGACATTTCCTCTTTGTATCAAAATAGTGGGTATTTATTTTCGCAAGTAAGTGCCGTTGAAACAAAAGTAGACAACGATTCTATCACCGTTGAGATACGCATTCTTGAAGACGAGCCAGCTACCATTAAGAAGGTTTCGGTGACTGGGAATGAGGTTACCAACGACCACGTGGTATATCGCGAATTGAGAACTCGTCCAGGTCAATTGTACAGTAAAGAAAATATCATCCGTTCCATCCGTGAAATCTCACAATTGGGCTTTTTTGACCCCGAAAATGTCACCCCTGACTTGACTCCAAATTACACAGATAAAACTGTAGACATTGCGTATTCCGTTGTCAAGAAAGGATCCAGTCAAATTGAACTACAAGGAGGTTATGGAGGCGGTGCTTTTATCGGTACCTTAGGCTTGTCTTTTAACAATTTTTCTGTCCGTAATTTATTGAAAAAAGAGGAATACAAGCCGCTCCCAATGGGGGATGGACAATCCCTGGCTTTGCGTTTGCAATCGAGTCGTCAATTCAGCACCTACAGTTTCTCTCTTACGGAGCCTTGGCTAGGAGGAAAGAAACCAAAATCCCTGTCTATCTCTATCTACAATTCTAGGCAATACCAAGTCAATTTTCAAAATTTTTCTGTCGATAGAAGCAAACGTTTGAACATTTTAGGAGCCACGATCGGATTGGGGCAACGACTCCAATGGCCTGATGATTATTTTACATTGAACCAATCCGTTACTTACCGTCAATACAAAACCAATGACTATTTACTTGGGGGTGCCTTGGCATTTGAAAACGGAACCGGAACATCAAATAATTTATCCTACAGCATCACCTTAGGAAGAAATTCATCCGGACCAAGTCGAATTTTCCCAACTACGGGATCTGAATTCAGTTTGGGTGCAAAATTCACACTCCCACATTCTTTGTTGACTGGCAAAGATTATAGCAATTTAGAAGATTTAGACGAATACAAAACAGCTCCAGACACCAATGGAAATGATGTATACGATGATGAGGACCTTGGTATTGACTCTGAAGGGAATGATATTCGAATCCTCAATACTGGAAAAATCAATCAAGAAAAGTTTGAATGGCTGGAATATTACAAACTTACTTACAAAGCCAAATGGTACACCTCACTGATTGGCAAGTTGGTATTGATGACCAATACAGAGTTAGGGTATTTGGGGGCATACAACTCAGAGTTGGCAGACATTCCCTTTGAACGTTATTTCGTAGGTGGAGATGGCCTACAGCAGGGACAATTTGATGGACGAGAAGTTGTAGGACTCAGAGGATATGAGAATTCAAGTCTTTCTGGAAATACTGGTGGAAAAATTTACAATAAATTCAGTGTCGAATTGCGATACCCTATTACACTCAAACCAAGTGCCTCGATTTATGCACTCGGTTTTGCTGAGGCAGGAAACTCCTACGACAACTTTGAGGTTTTCAATCCATTTGATGTTAAAAAGTCCGCAGGAGTTGGTATCCGAATTTTTATGCCTGCATTTGGGCTACTTGGTATTGATTTTGCACATGGTTTTGACGCAACACCCTTTAGTTCTGAAAAATCCGGATGGCAAACCCATTTTATTATTGGACAACAATTCTAAATTATTATATTTGTTTACCGACTTTGAAAGTATTTATACCAAAAAATGAGATGAAAAAAACAATATACATCCTAACCCTATTGACCGTTGGTTTTTTGAGCGCTCAGAAACCGCAAACAATCGCGTACATAGACATGGAGTATATTCTAGAAAGCATCCCTGCTTATAAAAAAGCACAAAAAACATTGGACAATAAAGTTGCAGTATGGCGAAAAGAAATTGACAAAGAAGCTTCACTTATTGCTGAGATGAAATCAGTATTGAACCATGAAAAAATATTGCTTACTGAAGATCTCATTTCTGAAAGAAAAGAAACTATTCAATTCAAAGAAATAGAACTCAACAAAAAAAAGGCAACTTATTTCGGAGAAGAAGGAAGTTTATTTATTTTGCGTCAACAATTGGTAAAGCCTATACAGAATGACGTATACAACGCCATACAACGTATTGTAACAAGAAAAAAATACGATTTTGTCATTGATCGATCGCGTGATTTGGTCTTATTACACGCAAATCCAAAATACGACATCAGTAAAACTGTGATTGCGTATATTACAAAATCCATCAAAGAACAACAGATGGAAGAGGCGAAAGAAAAAAAGGTCAAATCCAAAGAAGCTCTTAAAAAAAGAATTGAAGAGCAGCAAAAACGAAGAGTTCAAAAAGAAAAACGAATCATTCGAAGATAACACCTAAATAAAAAAGAAAAATTAATTTAAATATAACAAAATGAAACAATTGAAAACTTTCCTAGTAGCTGCAATTTTAACTTTTGGAGTTCAAAACTTTGTACAGGCACAAAAAGTGGCACATATCGATTTTGAAGAATTGGTAGCAAGCATGCCTGAAACTCTGAAAATGCAATCTGATTTAGAAAAATTAGGAAAAACATACGGAGAAGAAATTACTACTGCTCAAAAAAACCTAAAAGCAAAAATTGACAAATACACAGCTGAAGAAGTTTCACAAACACAGGCTCAAAATGAAGCTCGTATCAAAGAGGTGCAAACAGACCAAGCTAAAATTCAGCAATTGCAACAAGTAGCACAACAAGAAATTCAACAAAAAAGAAATGCCGCTTTGGAACCTATCATCCAAAAAGCACAAGATGCTATTGATGAAGTTGCCAAAACAAAAGGTATTTCTTATGTCTTAGATGCAAAAGCATTGATTGTAAAGAAAGGAGAAGACCTCTCTGATACAGTAAAAGCCAAATTAGGAATTGCCACAAAGTAATCTATTTACCACCACAAAAAAAACTCGTTATCTCAAGTTGGATAACGAGTTTTTTTTATTTTTACACCTATGACAAAGCACGCCATCGGAATTTTTGATTCAGGAATCGGAGGAATTTCTATTTGGAAAGAGATCATACAACTCCTACCACATCAAAAAACAATATACTTGGCCGACAGCAAAAATGCTCCCTACGGACAAAAATCAAAAAAAGAAATCATAGCCCTGTGCAAAAAAAACACAGAATACTTATTAAAAAAAGGATGTACTATTATTGTGGTTGCTTGCAACACAGCTACTACAAATGCTATTCAATTGTTACGAGACAGCTATGACATACCATTTATTGGTATAGAACCTGCTATCAAACCTGCTGCCTTCAAAACAGCAACCAACACGATCGGTATCTTGGCGACCAAAGGGACTTTGAATAGTCGTTTGTTTGCCGAAACTTCAAAAAAGTATATGGATGGGATTCACGTCATCGAACAAATAGGAGAAGGCTTGGTTCCTTTGATTGAAAATGGAGCGCTCAAAAGCAAAGAAACGACTGCACTTCTAGAAAAGTACATCCGCCCGATGCTTCTGCAAAACATAGACTGTCTTGTTTTGGGCTGTACCCACTACCCTTTCCTCATACCACAAATAAAAAAAATTACAGGAGCATCTGTACAAATTATAGACTCTGGGTTGGCTGTTGCCAAACAGACAAAAGCTATTTTAAAACAGCAAGGTCTCTCAGACATAGATGTCCCCGCACAGCATTTGATCCTCAGCAATGGAAACGCGAGCATTCTGCAAGAAATCGTAAATGGAATTGCAAACACGCGAATCATACAGAGCGATTTCTAGACCTCAAAGATGCGCTGCACTCAGAAATAAGCAAGTATGGTATTTGGGTGAAACAAAAAAACCCAAGCCCTGTTGTGATTCATTTTTTTTGGAACTTGTCGAAAAAAAAGACACAACGAAACTTAGGTTTTAGGGTAACTACCCAAGGTTTAACCATTCATCGAGATCAAAAACTCTTGGTTGTTTTTAGAATACTTCACCTTGTCATTGATAAACTCCATGGCTTCGATTGGATTCATATCAGCTAGATACTTACGAAGTACCCACATGCGTTGTACTGACTTTGGATCGAGTAATAAGTCATCTCTTCTTGTACTTGATTTGATCAAATCAATGGCTGGATAAATTCTTCTATTGGCAATGTTTCTATCCAATTGCAACTCCATGTTTCCTGTTCCTTTGAATTCTTCAAAAATCACTTCATCCATTTTAGAGCCTGTTTCTGTCAAAGCGGTCGCGATGATTGACAAAGATCCTCCTTTTTCAATATTTCTGGCAGCTCCAAAGAATCGTTTCGGCTTGTGCAATGCATTCGCATCGATCCCTCCTGATAAAATTTTCCCTGAGGCTGGAGCCACTGTATTGTAAGCTCTTGCCAGACGTGTAATAGAGTCCAGTAATATGACTACATCATGCCCGCATTCTACCAAACGTTTGGCTTTTTCCAAAACAATATTTGCGACACGTACATGCTTTTCTGCCGGCTCATCAAAAGTTGAAGCAACTACTTCTCCTTTTACACTACGTTGCATGTCTGTTACCTCTTCAGGTCTTTCATCAATGAGCAATACAATTTGATAAACTTCAGGGTGATTTTCAGCAATCGAATTTGCGATGTCTTTCAACAACATCGTTTTTCCCGTTTTTGGTTGCGCCACTATCATCCCTCTTTGTCCTTTTCCTATTGGAGCGAACAAATCCATAATTCGGGTAGAAAGGGTGTTTTTTCGATCTACTAAATTGAATTTTTCATCTGGGAACAAAGGTGTCAAATGTTCAAAAGAGACACGGTCTCTAACGACGTTTGGTTTCAATCCATTGATTCTTGAAACACGTATCAAAGGAAAATATTTCTCTCCTTCTTTTGGAGGCCTTACATTTCCTAAAACCGTATCTCCTGTTTTCAATCCAAACAACTTAATTTGAGACTGAGAAACGTAGATATCGTCCGGGGAAGACAAATAATTGTAATCTGAAGATCTTAAAAAACCATAACCATCAGGCATCATCTCTAGCACCCCTTCGCTCTCAATAATTCCATCAAATTCGTAATCAGGATCGCGGTACTTATTGTTACTACGGTTGTGATTTTTATCCTTTGAGTGGTTCTTCTGCGCATTGTTTTTATGACTCGGATGATTTGGATTGTTGCTATTTGCTTTTTGATTGTTTTGTTGGTTTCGGTTTTGCAGTTTGTGTTGCGAATCGTTCTTAACCGTTTTTTCTTCTTTATCAGCACCTTTCAAAGGGTTGTCCTCCTTTTGGGTTTTTTTTATGGCATCGGTATTTTTTTTATCAACAATAGCTACCTTAGACGGACTCTGTTGAATCTTTTCTTTGGCAGTATTCACTCTTTTTCTTTTCGACTTTGGCGCCTCCGATTTTAGCGCAGCTTCATCTGCTTTTTGCTGCTCTGAGTATGTCGCAGCTTGCGCATCTAAAATTTGATAAACTAGTTCTAGTTTTTTAAGTTGGCTGGTTTTTTTCAAACCAATTTCTTTTGCAATCGCTTGTAACTCAACAAGTGTTTTTTCTTTGAGTTGTGAAATTTCAAACATCAGTTGTATAATTAAGTTGTCTTCCTACTTTGTGTTAAGAAGTAATAAAAATGGGTTGTATGAATTGTCGGATGTTTTCTGAAAAGAAAACATGTGTCGTAGTAATATGATGACAAATATATGCTTTTTTTTTAAAAATATTCATTTTGTTTCTGAAAATAAAAACATACTTTTGTATGTCTTCTAGCGACACTTAATATTAGAAATGTTACAACGTATCCAAACCATTTATCTTATTGCTGCTGCACTGTTGTCAGGTGTACTGGTTTTTCTTTGTAGTTTTTGGACTCTCGATGAGACGAAAACAATTGGAATTTTAGAAACTTTGGTGGACGATCGTTTTTTTATAAAATCAATAGGAATTTCCTTTGGCATTTCTTGTTTGCTTTCTGTAGTTGCAGTTTTTCTGTTTAAAAATAGAGAGCAACAATTTGTAATGGGAAGAATTAATATTCTTATCAACTTCTATTTATTAGGCGTATTGCTATTTCAATCTCTAACTTTATCTGGAGAGATGCACATCTCTGAGAAAGGTATTGGGATTTTCTTACCTATTTGTGTCATTGTTTTGCTTGTCATGGCAAACAAAGCCATCAAAAAGGACGAAGATCTTGTAAAATCTGTAGATCGATTGCGATAACCCTAACATCTTAGTTTATTTATGCGAATTAAATCCGAAAGAGTTTCTCTTTCGGATTTTTTTTTTGAGAAAACGATCGCACATATATTTTGTTTTCTATTCGTTGTGGATTGTCTAAAATAGATCCGTTTCCAACTACTATCCCGAAAAAGAAGAGAAGGAATCTTTGCATCGTTCACCCATCCATTTGGTACAAGGAGCACTTTCAAGAAATAAAAAACACCGCAAAGGAATGCACAAACGATATACTCTGATAAAAATGACACTCAAAGCCGATTTGATTCGGTTGAAAGCAAAAAAAAAAGCGATTGTATCAATCGCTTTTTTTCAAATATTTTAGACAGAATTCTAGTACATCGAAGCCCTGTGATCTTGGACAGCGGAAGCTTCTTCAAGCGCTTTGTAGATTTGGGCACTCGCCGCATTTTGATTCGCAGTTGACAAACTGTTTTTAGCACCTTCGTAACTTGTCAGAACTTCAGGCGCTTCTTTCGAGTCCACTACAAAGGCAAACACTCCTTTCTTACCTATCACACCCTTTTGAAACGCTCCAGTTTCTGTTGCGTACATGGCGCCTACAACTCCTGGCTCAATTCCTACACCTGAAATGGTAGGCGCATCTGGGGTTATATTTGCAAATGATTGTACATTGGCATCGTTTGTTTTTGCAACAGAAGCTAAATCGTCTCCTTCCATCTTTTCCAATAAAAGAGCTGCCTTCTTTTCGTTGATCAAAATTGATTTGACTTTGCTTGAAGCTTTTACTGTTGACATCAAACCTTTTTCAGTTTTATTTGTCACCACCACCACAGCATAGCCCTTATCTAGATCAAATCGTTTTACATCATTCACATTTCTATCAGTATCAAATGCCCAACGAACAATGCTTCTGTTTTTACCTAAACCCGCAATATCTTCATCCAACTCAGACAATCCAAACAAAGGACGCACATTGTAATTGTTTTCCTTCTTCAATTCTTTTAAGTTTTTGCCTGAAGACAAATTGTAAGCCAATGTTTCTGCGTTCTCAAAAATTTCGTTCTCAGTCGATTCTGAAGCGTCTATTTCCCTTGCTATTGTTGTCAACTGAACTGCCTTCTGAATGTTCTTTTGAGCGTCGATTTTAACAATGTGGTATCCAAAAATAGTTTTTACAACTCCCATCGACCCTTTTTTGTTTAAAAAGACATAATCTCTGAATTCAGGAACCATTTGTGTGTATGTGAACCAATCCAACTGGCCTCCTTTGTCAGCATTGGACTTATCAGCAGAGAATTTTTTGGCAAGAGAAGAAAATTTAGACTTTCTTTTTTGTACCACGTTCAAAATACTATCTGCCAATTTTTTTGCTTCGGCTTCTGTTCGAGTCACGGTGGCATCTGCTGCTCTTGATCCCGCAAAAGAAACCAAAATATGACTTGCCTTCACCGAATCTGGCATTTTAATGATCTCTTCGATTTTGGAAATTCGCAAATGATTTTGAAATTTGTAAGGTCCAACCACGGCTCCTTTATTTGCCGCGAAAACAGCATCGGCCACGACCGTTGGCAGGTTGTTTTTGTGCGCGTATTTTGCATCTACTGGAATATCTGTTCCGTTTTCAGTAGCGTATTCTACACTGTTTTTGGCTGTCTTAAAAGGCTCAATTTCGAATTTCAATTCGTTTTTCAACGCTTCCTCATCTTCTGGTGAAGCAACGATATCAAACTTTACAAATTTGATATCTCTGCTCGCAGCTACCTCAAACTCTTTGGCATGCTCATTCACATAAGACGCGATTTCCTCTGAGCTCACTGTTATTTCTTTCGCATCAACCCCATTGAAAGGCAAATAAACTAGAGATCCGCTCATTTTAGTTTGACTCTCTATATAATTTCTTTGTCCTTCTTTCAAAGAGGCCCCAATCCCTAATTTCACCAATTGGTTGTACGCCTGTTTTTCTAAATTTGTTTTGATATTTTTTTCATTCGCCAACCAGTTTGCCCAAGCGGTATTCGAGGCTTCTTTGGAGCTCTCTTTCAAGTTGGAAAGATATTCTTTGAACTTGTCTTCGTCAAACGAACCAATTTCATTTTTAAAAATAGCTGCATTTTGAATATTTGGATTGCTTACAATAGCATCCCACACATCTTTTTCACCTACTACAATTCCAGCTTTGGACAACTGGTCTTTGTAAATTCTCTCACTTAGCACACCATTCCAAACGGCATTTACGGCTTGCATCTCTGAAGTTGTAGCACCAGCATTGGATTTGTAAGCTTCCACTTTCGCGGCAAAATCTGTTCTACTTATGGATTCTCCATTGACCTCCCCTACGGCATTCACCTTACTGGAATTGAAGAAATCTAAAATATCTTTGGGACTCGCAACAAAAGCAAATAGCGCCAAACCAATGATTACAATTAAAAACATTGAACGCTCTCTAATTTCCGATAATATTGCCATTTTTTGTGTGTTATTTGTATTGATAGTGTGCGAAAATACAATTTACTCTTTAATAATGAAAGTGAATTCTTCAAATAATTCAATGAAAAAATCATTTTTTAAAAGAAGAGAGTTCCTCTGATATAAAGCTAGTTAAACGCATCTATTTCTTTCAAAAAGACACGAGTTTTGGACAAGATATTTTCAACACTCCCTACGGCTCCTGTCGCACTTTTAAAGAAACTTGTTGAATTCTTGAGGAAGAAACTTTTGTCACTTTAATTTCAAAATTGTCTATCGACAAAACCGTCCCTTGTTCTGGGATGTTTTCCGTAAAATTCAAAATAAAACCTCCGAGCGTTTCATATCCTTCTTGTTTCGGAAAATTCAAGTCATAGGTTTCGTTCAAATAATCAATTTCCAACCGAGAAGAAAAGTTGTACTCCGAATCGCTGATTTTCTGATCAATCAATTCGATAGAATCGTGTTCGTCTTCAATTTCACCAAACAATTCTTCAATGATGTCTTCCACAGTAACCAAGCCCGATGTTCCTCCATATTCGTCGAGTACAACTGCAATACTCTTTCTTTTTTTTGTCAGTGCATTCAATACATCACTGATATTACTAGATTCAGGAACATTTTCCACGGGCATTAAAACCGACTTGATACTCTTGGGCTTTTGAAACAAATCAAAAGCATGCACATAACCAATAATATCATCCAAAGATGTTTTGTAAACAATAATTTTCGACAATCCGGTCTCTGTAAAAAGTGCTTTCAGGTTTGAAATTGTTTCGTGTATTTCCACAGCGATAATTTCAGTTCGAGGAACCATGATCTCTCTTGCTTTGACTTTGTGAAAATCCAAAGCATTTTGAAATATTTGGATTTCACTGTCAACAACTGAGTTATCATCTGTCGTATCCAGCTGCTCTGTAATATAGTCGCCCAATTCTTCTTTGCTAAATTCCGTTTGAGATTCTTGCTCCTTGTCGTTAAAGAAAAGCTGTAAGAAAAAATCGGAAATCATGGTAATAAACTCCGAAATATAGTAGAAAAGAATGTAAAACAAATAGGCCGGTAAGGCAAAAATCTTTAGGGTCTCATTGGCATAAATTCTAAAAATTGTTTTGGGCAAAAATTCTGCCGTTACCAATATAACCAAGGTAGAAATCGTGGTTTGAAACAGTAAAACACTCAGTTCATTAAAGAATTGCACGCCTATCAATGGCACAAAAACATCGACCAACAACTTGCCCATATAATAACTGTACACAACCAAGGAAATATTGTTTCCGACAAGCATGGTTGTAATGAACCTAGATGATTTCTTAGTGAGTTGTTCTAACACATACGATACCCAACCTTCTCCTTTTTTCTCGAGTTCAATATGAAGTTTGTTCGAGGAAACAAATGCTATTTCCAACCCCGAAAAAAAGGCGGACAACAAAATAGATACTACGATGATTACAATCTCTAAGCCCATAAAAATAGCCGTTTTAACAAATAAATTAGAAGCCTCTCAATCCCAATTTTCTAACTTCATACAACGAAAAAGCGTACGCAAGGATTCACTCTCTTCGTTTTCGAAATCTTCTTTTGAAAAAGAACATAAAGATTGCTAGGACACCAAATCCGAAACTCATGTATCCTTTCTCTGAGTTTTCTAGAAGTTTCAAAATACCTTCTATTATAAAAACCACTCCTATGATCAAATAGGCCAATTCAAAATATTTACTAAATGTATGCATTATTCTTCTTTTAAAAACAGGTCTCCTGTCATGTTTTTTAGGATCCAATTTTGTAAGTTGTTTTTGGACTCAAAACCAGTTCCATAAATCGTATCGTTCTCCAAGGTAAGTCTAAATTTTTTCTCTGTAAAAAAATAATTGGTTTTTTGATCCCAATACAATTGGCTTGTTTCCAACTTCGTTTTTTCGGTGTGATTGTAAACAACAACGTCACCAATAATTTCGGACACCGATGTTTTCGTAAAGGAACGCGCATAATTTCCTTTGATTGTTGTAGAATCTACACCTGTCTTGTCTATCGTTACTATTTCAAGACCTTTTGGGTATTCTGAATAAGGATGCGTTTTTCTGTTCGAAAAGTCATAAAGCAAAGGTGTTCTCAAGCGTGAAACCACACGTCCAGAATCTTTGTAAACGTATTTTACATTTTCTGATTCTCCAATGGGCAGGTTTTTATCCGATAAAAAATCTTTTACTTCTTTTACATTGTTGACACAAGAAAAAAACATTGCAGTTCCTAAGAGAACGACAATGTTTTTCAAACTGTATTTTGTACTTGTAAGCATTCCTAAAATTAAGGAATTTTCACGGTTTCTCCAATCCAACACCCAATTTTAAATGGTGAACCTGAGGCCACTCCTTCTGTGAAAATCAATTTTTTTGAAGGAATCGATGACTGATAACTCTTTACATATTTCTTAGCAGTTCTTGCATTTGCAGGATCTACTTTCTGGGCAATTCGCGCCATGTCCAAAGCAGCTACGTATACCATTTTCTTTTCAAATTCGGACTTCCCACAGCTATTTGCACTGGAAGCATACAAACTTGCAATCAACAAGTAGGCTTTCCCCATACTTCTTTTGTTTTTAATGGCTTTGTAGGCATACGATCTGGCTTCTGCCTTGCGACCTTTCTTTTTCATAATCTGAGCAATCTTGTACAAATAACCCGCACGTTTGTTTGCGTCTTCTTCTTGTTCCACTGCTTTTTCAAAATAACCTTTTGCTTTGTCAAAATCATTGTGCTTCAACAATATTCCTGCATAGAATACAGAGGCTTCAGGAGAGGGTTCTGCTGCCACATAGGCCTCTACCAAAGTATCGTACAAAGGAGCTTCTGTACATTCTTTTTTGTACATTCTTGAAACAGCACTTTTCAACCAGGCTCCGTTGCCTTTGTTCTCTTCAAAGTCTCTTGTATACATAGGAATCAATCGCTCACAGGTCGACAAATCTACAATGATCTTATCCAAACCACCTTCTACGGTACCGATGGCTTTAGAGTTGTTTGTATAGGCCTTTTGCAGTCTCTTTTCTCGTGCAGTCAATTTATTTCCTGCTTCTTCTTTTGCTGAATAGGTATCTAATTTTTTTGCATAATAATTCAACTTGTCTTCCACAGCTTTTAACAAGACATCATAGGTGTCAAAAATCAACTGCACATTGTTCTCTTTGTTTTTTTCAGTTACAAATTCAAAGTATCTGTAAATTGATTTGACCCCCATTTTTGAAGGGTCTGACTGGTACGATTTTTCTAACTTCTCAAAAACAGCTTCGTCCGAGGCATTATTTTTACTCAAAAAATCCGCGTAATCACTGTAAACTTTTGCCAGTTTTGTCGGATAATGCTGTATTCTTTGATCAAAAACTCTTTTCACCAATTCCATGGCAGCTGGTTTGTCTGCTTCTACAGCATTTGCCAATTTGTGCTTTGCGATGGTAATCCCAAGTTTGTAAATATTTACCGATAATTTTGGACTGTTGTCCAAACACCACAACCAATTCTCATAGGCAGCATCGTAGTTTTTTGCCTTGTAATCTCCTTTGAAAAGGTTGTATTTGATCATTGCTTCTTGACTATTTCCTTCTTGTGCGGAAGTAAAATGTACCGTGGCAAATACTGCGATAATTAGTGCTAATTTTTTCATTTCTGCTATTTGTTAATTAATCTATTTTTCGTTTTTTGAACCATCGGTCCCCCAAAGAGAAACTCATTTTTAGGTTGACATATTTTTCTTCAATCAAAGAAGAGGTCACTTCTCCTTTCTTGCCATATTCAATACCGATGTTAAAATTTGACAAACCTCTTCCCATTGGCAAACCTACACCAAAAGACATGCCAAAATCTTTGATTTGCGTTCCTGCTATGTGCATCCCTAGCTCTTCGTACTTTATTCCTGCCATATAGGTAACACGATTAAAGTAGCTCGTCAACGAATTGTATTTTGGAATGTAATACCCACCAAAGGAAATTCTTTTCGAATCGTTGTAATTGACTTTTTTCAAATTATTTCGCAGGGCGTCTCCAGAAAAACGCAACGCCTCTTGGAAACTCACTTCAAAACTTGCGTTCCATTTTTGCAACGCTCCATAACCAATAGAGAAAGTTGTATTTACGGGCGATTTCACTATTCCTGATGCGGGTGATTCTTCTAGTGTCTTGACAATACTTTCAGACAATTCAGAGAAAAAACCGTTGTACAATTGAGATGTTGCGGAGACATTGATGTCTTTTTTCTTCTGAAAAACGAGTCCTACTCCCAACGTATGTTTCTTAGAAAATATTTTTTGATAACTAAAACCGAGCTTTGTATCAAAACCTCTCAAAACGTTTTCGGTTCTCAATCGAATGTCGTATTGCAAATCTTCTTGTTGCTGGGTGATGGTATTGTCAATTGTTCCAAATACATAAGCTCCTTCCATACCGACAGAGAATCCTTTGAACAAACGATAGCCCATTCCTAAAAACAAACTATTGGTTCCTCCTTTTCCTTCATAGGTATACAAACCTTGTTGTGTAGATTCCTCACCTTCTTTCAGGGTATATCCTACCCCTGTTCTTGTGCGCAAACCTCCAGTTACTCCCATGCGCTTGCCCACAGGAAAACCTATAGCCACATAGGAAAGGGAAAATACAGAAGAATTTTGATTGGCAACCTCGTCAGAAAGAGAAGTTTGGGAATTCAAAGCACCCATGGCATACGTGGTATATCTCAGACTTGACAAACCCGCTGGATTTGAAAAATTCAATCGCAAAGGATCTGAAAAAGAGGCACCCACACTACCCATCAAAGACTCCTCCACTGTTTTGCTCGTAAATGAGTTCCCTATTCCAAAAAAGGAGTACGGAGAAGCCTGCTGTTTTTGTGCCAGCATGTTTAACGAAAAAAGCAATGCAAAAAACAGGTAAATTTTATCAATCATTTGTGTATGTTGTAAATCAAAATAGCATGCAAACCTTCTGCAAGAAAATTTGGTTGCGCAAATATGCTATTTTTTAATCTTTTAGACAAGTATTCTGCATCTCCTCCTGTTAAAACTACTGTTAAATCAACAAATTGTTTTTGGTATGCTGCTAACATCCCTTCCATTTCAAATAAAAATCCTTTTTCGACCCCTACTTGCAAACTGGATTGCGTATCATCCCCGATCATAGTTTCCTTCTGAGAAATTTCGACTTCAGGCAAATTTTCTGTAAACGAATGCAACGCTTTGGACCGCATTTTCAAACCCAAAGAAATGGCCCCTCCAAAATAAATACCCTGATCACTCAGGACATCATAGGTAACACAAGTACCGGCATCTATAACCAACACATTTTTATTCGGAAACTGTACCGCAGCAGCACTGACCAGTGCCATACGATCTACACCCAATGTGTTGGGAGTTTTGTAACGATTTTCAAAAGGGAGTTTTACCGTGCTCGACAAAAACAAAACATTTGTCGTTCCGTCCAATGCACTTTGAATTTTTGTGGTCATTCCGCCTACGGAAGACACAATGGTGTTTTCGAAAGCATAGGTTGAAAAAAGTTTTTCAATGGCTTGACAAATTTGATTTTCATCACAAACTAGGCTTACAAGCACCTTATCTGCTTTGAAAACAAATAGTTTCACTCTGGAGTTTCCGGCATCAATTACTAAATTTGTCATGGTCTTTTATCAGCCCCTAAAGATACAAATACATTTTTTTAAAAATTGTTTGGAATTATCTAAAAAATACTTCTATATTTGCAACCGCTTTGGCAAGGGAGTTACTCCCAAGCACTAGCAAAAATGGTACCTTAGCTCAGTTGGTAGAGCAACGGACTGAAAATCCGTGTGTCCCTGGTTCGATTCCTGGAGGTACCACAAAACCGCAACGGCAACGTTGCGGTTTTTTTTGTTTTTTAGAGTTTCCCGAAAAGCATCCAAAGAGTTCTAAATTCGGGTTGTATTCCACAGCAAAAGTGAAGTTACTGCTGACTTCAATAAAGGACATAAAACCGTTTGGAACATTGTGATATTTGTAAAAAAGAAAGATATCCAAACTTTCTAGGATAGAAGTAAAAACAAGCAATATTTGTGAAACGGCTAAATTTCTTTCTTAAAATAAGAAATCACCATACTATTAAACTCATGGGAGGCATCTATATTGACAACGTGTCCACAGTTGTCAATAGTCTCTAAAATAGCGT
>ERZ1048068.18-NODE-18-length-153104-cov-18.465367_pt1 | contig 153104 bp, 157 predicted proteins | sample MGYA00383098_ERZ1048068 | MGnify/ENA primary metagenome ERZ1048068 (study PRJEB29581, sample SAMEA5548368) | metagenome | biome: marine; feature: coastal; material: water | depth 1 m | study: Short-term variability in the microbial, nano- and picoplankton...
CCAGCGTTCAATCTGAGCCATGATCAAACTCTTCAGTTTAATCTTTAACCTCACCGTTAGGAGAGGGAATGGTTACGCAAAACTTGCTTTACCATTCAAAATCTCAGTTTCATAAGTTTGAACTTATCACATTCATAAATGAATCGATGAGTCACTTGCTTATGATATATATGTATCCAATATCAATTAGCAAGTGCCCACACGCATTGCTTGATTATATTTTTAAAGAACGATTCGCTCATCTGAGCGGGGGGCGTATTCTATAGAAAGCCAACCCTTTGTCAACAAAGAAAGTGAATTATTTAACTTTAATTTCACTCTCTATTTTTACGCTTATTTCGTGTCTCAACATTGCTGTTGGGAGCGCGCATTCTAGCGGCAAAAATACTTCTGTCAACTACTAAGTGAAAATAACTAAAATCGCCGTTTTCACCCGCTATTGCTGACTATTCCGTGCCAGCTCACCTTTGCAGGAGCGCGCATTCTACAGATAGGCTATGTGCTGTCAACCACTTATTGGGGTTTATTTTATAAGGAGGCAAAAAGAGCCCAAGAAAGGGCTCTAAAGCAGCTATTGGCAGGCCCTTAGAGGCGCTCAAAGATTTGGTACTTCTTTTTACCAAGACGTACCAGAAAGAAACGGCCATATAAAGCTTGCTCTGCAGCAAAAATTGACACGCTATTCATATTATCTTTAATGCCTTTGGGCTGGCCATTCACAAAGACCGAATTGCGGCCAAGCGCATCCTTTACTTCGCGCCCGGCCTTAGCCATTCCGCACTCAGTTAACAGATTGGTCAACGGGTTGTCCTGTAGGTCGGCATCCGCCAATAGAGAAGATGGCAGCCCATCTTGGCGCAACTGCTGGAAATCTTGCTCCGACAGAGCATTCGGATCGCCACTAAACAGCGCTTCGGTAATTCGCAGTGCCGCATTGAGGCCCTCGTCGCCATGTACAAGCTTGGTTGCCTCCCGTGCAAGGACGGCCTGAGCTTGAGGCCGACCTTCCGCGGCAGCATCTGCAGCTTCGACAGCGTCGATCTCCTCCAAAGGCAAAAAGGTAAAGTAGTGCAAAAATTTGTACACATCAGCATCAGCCACGTTGAGCCAAAACTGGTAGAAGCTATAAGGCGAGGTTTTATTGGCATCAAGCCACACTGCCCCGGCCTCAGTCTTGCCAAACTTGGTGCCGTCAGCCTTTGTAATCAGCGGCACAGTCAGAGCGAAACACTGAGATTTATTCTGCCGTCGACTGAGGTCAATACCACTGATGATATTACCCCATTGATCACTGCCACCCACTTGTAAGGTGCAATCATGACGACGATTGAGCTCAGCAAAGTCTAACCCCTGCAAAAGAGAGTAAGAGAACTCGGTGAACGAGATACCAGAACCCTCTCTATCTATCCGCTGCTTTACTGACTCCTTGGCAATCATATTGTTTACCGAGAAGTGCTTGCCAACATCACGCAGAAAATCCAGCGCACTCATCTGCGCAGTCCAATCCAAGTTGTTTGCCACAATGGCTGAATTATCGCCGCAATCAAAGTCAATAAACTGACTCACCTGGCCTTTAATTTTATCCGCCCAGCCCGCAATCACATCTGGGGTATTGAGCTTGCGCTCATCAGCTTTAAAACTTGGATCACCGATCATACCCGTGGCGCCGCCAACTAGGGCTATAGGCTTGTGTCCAGCCTGCTGAAAACGCTTTAAAACCAACAGTGGAACAAGATGGCCTAGATGCAAACTATCAGCTGTAGGGTCAAAACCACAATATAATGTGCGCGACTGATCAAGATGTTCTTCTAGCTCGCTGTCACCAGAGACCTGAGCAATAAGACCACGTTTACGCAATTGTTCGATTAGCTGGCTACCACTTTGATTCATTTTTTCTAAGTTCGCTGCATAGTTACAAGGATCGCCAACTCTACAGATTGGGACGCCAAATACAAGAATTTCCAGCCCCAATTGCCGCTAATAGCGCCCTGTCACTCAGCTCGTTACATAGCATGGTGATTAAAAAGCGCGAGGTTACCGTTGTAACTTCCTAATTAGGCAGGCTAAAATTGCGCGAAGATCAATTCGTTGGTGTTCTAGCTCAATGCAAAAATTAGGTCGTTTATTGCTTTCAATGGCGCAAGAATTTCCTCGGCGGCACCTTATGTTCGCCGCCGCTGTGACAGGTTGTCTGATTGCAGTGCTTTTATACCCTCAAAGTGACACCGACAGCAGACGTCAATTCGCTGAATCCATCCCTCTTAATGTGCAAGAACCCGTTTCCAAGGACTCTGTAACAGGACCCAAAGATTTCGAACTATTTTGGAAAGAGCAAAAAGTAACTGACGGCGACAGCCTGTCATTGCTTTTTCAGCGCGCAAAACTCAGCCCCAAAGATGTCTATCAGGTTTCCTCATCCAAAGACGGCAAATCTTTGCGCAACCTCTATCCTGGAGAGAAATTCCGTTTTGGTATAGATAGTAAGGATCAACTCGTAGAGCTGCACTATATTAAATCGCCTCTAGAGAACCTGATTTTTACTCGCAATAACGACAGCTATAGTGCTGAGAAGCGGGTGCGCGAACCCGAGGTGTTACTGAGCTATCGAGAAGGAATAATTGCCGACTCACTTTATTTGTCTGCCAAGAAAGCTAAGCTGCCCGACAAGCTTATTATGGAGCTGGCTAATATCTTTGGCTGGGACATTGATTTTGTATTTGATATTCGCCCTGGCGACTCCTTCTCGCTGCTATTTGAAGACAGATATATAGACGGCGAAAAGCTTCCATCAGGCAATATCATCGCCGCCGCATTTACTAACCGCGGCAAAACTTATCAGGCCGTACGCTATAAAAACAGCAAGGGGCTTAGCAATTACTACACCCCCGATGGTTTGAGCATGCGTAAAGCTTTTCTGCGCACACCTGTAGATATTTTCCGCATCAGCTCCGGCTTTAATCTGAAGCGCAAACATCCGATCCATAAAAAGATTAAAGCTCACCGCGGCGTTGACTATGCTGCTCCTAGAGGCACACCTGTGTATGCGGCAGGTGATGGTAAGGTCACTGCCACCGGTTACAGCAAAGCCAATGGCAACTATGTCTTTATTCAGCACGGTCAGACCTATGTCACCAAATACCTGCATCTAAATAATAAGAAAGTCCGCAAGGGCCAGACCGTTCGACAGCGACAACTTATAGGTACTGTGGGCTCCACAGGGTATGCCACAGGCCCGCATCTACATTATGAATTTTTAGTCAATGGCGTCCATCGCAATCCGCGCACTGTAAAGCTACCTCAGGCTCGTCCTATAGCTAAGGCAGAGAAGCAAGCCTTTGCTAGAAGCATCAATCCAATACTGGCACAGCTCGCGGAATACCGGGCAGCGACGCAACTGGCTTCCGCGCAGAGCGAAAGCGCCAGTGCCAACTAGATCTATGGGCAAGGCGAAGACTTATATAGGCCTTATGTCCGGTACCAGTATCGATAGTGTTGATGCAGCCGCAGTCGACCTTACCGAAGGGCAGATAAAACTAATTGGCAGCCATAGCCATCCCATTCCCGAGCAGCTGCGAAAAGATATTTTAAACCTCTGCCTGCCCGGCAGAGATACTGTTCAACTCTATGCTGAAACTGACCGCGCTCTGGGTGAGCTATTTGCCAATGCAGCCTTGGCTCTGATGGACAAACTTAAATTAAATCCCGTCAACATACTGGCCATTGGTTCCCATGGCCAAACCATTCGTCATTCTGCCCCCAGCCAAATAACGAATGGTTATAGCCAACAAATTGGCGATGCCAATATTATTGCCGCCCGCACCGGCTGCTCTGTTGTCGCGGACTTTCGGCGTAAAGATATAGCACTGGGCGGCCAGGGTGCGCCTCTGGTGCCTGCTTTTCATCGTCAGCTTTTTTTCAGCCCACAAAAAAATCGTGTGGTCGCCAATATAGGTGGCATTGCAAATATCACCATTTTGAATACCAATGGCGACTGCAGTGGATTTGATACTGGACCCGGCAATATGCTGTTGGACGCCTGGTGCCAACAACATACTGGCAAAGCCTATGACGATGATGGCAACTGGGGTGCAAGCGGGGCCGTTGACAATGCGCTTTTAAGTAAACTTAAAGCTCACCCATTTTTAACTCAGACGACACCTAAAAGTACGGGGCGTGAAGAGTTTAACCTGCCGTGGCTTGAGGAGCAGCTACAACAATTTAACCTATCTCCAGAAGATATTCAGGCAACACTCATAGTATTCACCGCCCAGACTCTGGCGGACTGTATTAACAATCTCGATACGCCCATTGATGAAGTTTTTGTCTGCGGTGGTGGCGCCTTTAATGGTCAGCTGATGGGGCAACTGCAAAGCTGCCTACATAACAGTGAATTGCAGTCCACAGCTCAGCTGGGGCTAGATCCAAACTGGGTAGAAGCCTGCGCTTTTGCCTGGCTGGCTAAACAGCGAATGGAAAATAAGACCGGAAATTTACCAGCAGTAACCGGCGCTACTCGGGAGACTATTTTGGGTGCGGTTTATTTGCCCTGAGAATCATGAGGAGTCAAAAGCAACTACACTTTTCTTCTTCGATTAAACGACTCAACTCTTTTGGATCAAAGACAACAAAGGCTACTTTTTAAATAGAGAAAGAGGCCCCACAGCCGCAAGTAGTTGAAGCATTAGGATTGGTAATTATAAATCTGGAGCCCATCAGCCCCTCTTCATAATCCACAGTCGATCCAGCGAGATACTGAAAGCTCAACGAGTCGATTAACACAGTAACACCATCTCGGGAAACTGGCGTGTCGTCTTCGGCCATCAAGTCCTCAAATGAGAATCCATATTGAAAACCCGAGCAGCCGCCACCGGTAACATAGACGCGAAGTTTCAACTCTTCGTTGTCTTCCTCAGTTTTTAGACTTTGCACTTTGGCGACCGCGCGATCAGTGACCTCTAGCGCGGTGGGTGTAAATGTTTGAATTCCTGACATATCCTCTCCATGTCCTAAAACAGATTACAGCTGCTTTTCAGCCTTGTTGGCCGAATCAGCAGATTCTTCAGCTCGCCCATCTTTAGGGAAAGCCGTTACATTGGTTTGTGGTTGCTCATGGACGAAACTGCCCACTACCTCCGCGCCTTTTTCGATTTCAATTAAATTGTAATGCACATTGCCTTCGACAACTGCCTGCGACGCCAGTTTAGCCTGATTACTGGCATAAATATCACCAGTTACATGGCCATTAACAAGTACTGTTGCCACCCGAATATCACCTTTAATCGAGCCGCCCTGCAAAATTCTTATACGGGCATCCTCATCTTCGGAAAGGATATTACCTGTTATGGAGCCCTCTACCTCTAGGCTGCCTTTAAAATTTAAATCCCCTTCCAACTCTGCTCCTCTGGCAATCAAGGTTGTAGATCCCAGAGAGAATGGACCGTGGCTATCACCACTTTTCATACCAAACATTTTTATTCCTCAAGTTTCCAATCAAACTTTTGATCAGATTGTACTTCTTTCATCCAAGTGTATCTCAAAGTAATCCTGACCTGCTCAGGCTCAAAGCCTTCAGGCAACCGCACTATGCCCTGATTAATCGAGAAGTATTTAAACTCAAGTTTAATCGGCAGCTTTTTAACCTGATCATCCAGCATATCCAGGGGCAGACTAACCTCTTGGTCGCCCTGCATACCCAGTATCCATATTTCAGAATAGACACTCAGGGTTTGCATTTTTACCGTTTTCTGGCGCGCAACCCAGCGATACTTAAACCGCCCATCATCCATCGCAACCAGATTTAGATCGCTGACAGACAAACCCTTGGGCTGATTCTTATCCTGTAAAAGCTCCTGATAAAGCTTTAACTCTTCGCCACGCCGATATATCTGTCGCTGTAACCCAATCATTTCCTGCCGGGTATTCTCCAAAGCTACAGCGTCTACTTCCGCACTCAGCTTTATACGGCTCAGATTGCGATTATTCTCTATCAACTCAGCTTCAAGTTGCGTAGTTCTTTTTTCGAGCTCTACCATTTCGAGCATTTCGCGGTCGAAAACTTTACTGCCCCAGTATCGGCCAAAAAAAAGAGCAACTATAACCACAACCAAAAGGCCGCCGACCAACCAATAACCTTGGCCAGGTCTGTATGTGATAACGATCGGCTTGCGCTCTGTCATCAGGGCATTAGCCCAGGAAGTTTTAGACCGGTCATTTCCGGTAGATCAAACATCAGATTCATACATTGTATAGCCTGACCTGAAGCACCTTTAGCGAGATTATCCTCAACCACAAGCACCACTACCCTATTGCCGCCACCGGGGCGATGCACCGCGATACGACAGAAGTTGGAACCACGCACAGTGCGGGTTTCAGGATGACTGCCCGCGGGGAGTACATCGACAAAAGGCTCATTGGCATAGCGCTTTTCAAACAGCGCCTGCACATCTACATCCGTGTCTATCAAGTTGGCATAAATCGTTGAATGAATGCCTCTGTTAATCGGCAGCAGGTGCGGTACAAAAGTCAGACTAACCTCTTTTTGCGCAATATCTGACAGACCCTGCTCAATTTCTGGTAGATGTCTATGGCCAGATGCACCATAAGCTTTGAAGCTATCACTGGCCTCAGACAATAAATTGGCTACACTCGCCTGCCTGCCCGCACCGCTAACACCGGATGCTGAGTTGGCAATTAGATCATGTACATCAATACAGTCCGCTTCCAATAAGGGCAATAAACCAAGCTGGATACTGGTCGGGTAACAGCCTGGGCAAGCAACTAGATCTGCGTCGCCAATAGCATCGCGGTTGTACTCTGGAAGACCGTAAACAGCGTCAGCCACCAGCTCTGAAGCTGCGTGGGTTTGGCCATACCATTTTTCCCACAATTCAATATCTCTAATGCGAAAATCAGCGGACAGATCAATAACTTTAGCGCCTGCGGCTAAGATTGCTGGCACCGTACTCTGAGCCACGCCGTGCGGTGTGGCAAAAAATACTACATCGCACTGGCCGAGCTTATCCATATCAGGCTCGGTAAAAGGTAGGTCTACAATTCCTCTAAGGTTCGGGTACAGCTGCGCAACGGGCACACCGCTCTCGCTGCGTGAGGTAATGGTTACCAGATCAGCATTGGGATGCCCAGCCAACAGTCGCAGAAGCTCTGCCCCTGTATAGCCTGTTCCGCCTACTATGCCAATTTTAATCACTTGAGCCTCGCTTTTAAATATCCAGAATCGTTTCAGCCGCCTATAATACCCCAAACTTTTACAGCCAGATATGCCCATACCCCTAGTATCGGTGCATCTAAGGGTTAAACGAGGCATTAAATGTACAAATGGGTTTTAGCCTTTCATATTATTTCTGTTATCTGCTGGTTTGCGGCGTTGTTTTATCTGCCTAGGCTATTTGTCTATCACGCCATGTCTGAGGACCAAATTAGTATCGAGCGCTTTAAGGTTATGCAGCGCAAACTGTATCGCGGCATAGCCAATCCCTCAATGATTGCCACGGTGGTGTTTGGCGTCTGGTTGGTATCCATGGCGCCGGAGGCCTACCTTTCACAGACCTGGTTTCAGATTAAAGCTGTACTGGTAATCTTATTAATCGGCTACCACCATATGTGCCTCGGCCACATGAAGAAGCTAGCTAATGACACCAGCGACAAATCGCATATTTACTTTCGGCTATTTAACGAGGTGCCAGTCTTATTTTTGGTGGCGATTGTTATTTTGGTGATTGTTCAGCCCTTTTAATCCGGCCGTTAGAAGGCTCCGTATCTTTGATCCGATGAGAGATTCCTTTTATCAGAGAGTAAAACCTAATTAGGACAATTTAATGACAGATTCGAATTCTCGCTCCCAAACACTTTTTAGCGCCGCACAGAAACATATCCCCGGGGGCGTTAACTCGCCGGTACGCGCCTTTGGCGCAGTGGGTGGTACACCAGTATTCTTTGATCGTGCCAGCGGCGCCTATATGTTTGATGCCGATGGCAAACGCTATACCGACTACGTGCTCTCATGGGGGCCTATGTTGCTTGGCCATGGTCATACAGATGTTTTAGACGCGATTCGTACCCAGCTGGAAAAGGCCATGACCTTTGGCACCCCCACCGAACTTGAAATTCAATTGGCTGACAAGATCTGCTCCATTGTTCCTGGTATGGAGATGATCCGCATGGTCAACTCTGGTACTGAAGCGACCATGAGCGCCATCCGTCTTGCTCGAGGCTACACCGGGCGCGATAAAATTATCAAATTCGAAGGTTGCTACCATGGCCACTCTGATTCATTGCTGGTCAAAGCAGGGTCTGGTGCGCTAACGCTTGGAGTGCCCAGCTCGCCTGGCGTGCCAGAATGTCTAGCCGACCACACAGTGACACTCTCATACAACGATATTGATCAAGTAAAACAGGCGTTTGCTGAGATTGGCGATCAGGTCGCCTGTATTATTGTCGAACCTGTGGTGGGCAATATGAATTGCGTACCACCCATTCCCGGTTTTTTGGAGGCTCTGCGCGAATGCTGTACCGCCAGCGGTGCACTCTTAATTATTGATGAAGTTATGACCGGATTCCGCATCAGCCAGCAGGGTGCCATTGGCTACTATGGCATTGACGCTGACTTAATTTGCCTGGGCAAGGTGATCGGCGGCGGCATGCCGGTCGGTGCTTTTGGCGGCAAGCGCGAAATTATGGAATATATTGCTCCCCTTGGCCCTGTCTACCAGGCTGGCACATTATCGGGTAACCCTGTTGCTATGGCAGCTGGTATAGCGACGCTGAATCTAATTTCACAGCCGGGATTCTTGGCACCAGTATCTGCTCGCACTACCAGATTAGTTGAAGGCCTCTGTCAACGCGCCGCTGCTGCGGACATACCTTTAACCAGCAATCATGTAGGCACTATGTGGGGTATCTTTTTTTCCGAAGAAGAAAAAATTATTAACTACTCACAGGTAATGAAGTGCGACACCGAGCGCTTTGCCAAATTTTTCCATGGCATGTTGCAGGAAGGCGTGTATCTCGCACCTGCCTCTTATGAAGCTGGCTTTATGTCAGCGGCTCATACCGATGAGGATATCCAAAATACACTGGATGCTGCAGAGCGTGTTTTTGCAACACTTTAAGCTAAAGCCGCGATAAACTGTAGAATTAGTAACCTGCAGACCTTTTAAACGAGAATACTTATGAGCTTTTCAACAAGTCGCGGCCCTTATCCATACACGCGCATGCGTCGCAATCGCGCCTCGGATTTTTCACGTCGTCTGACTAGAGAAACGGCACTGTCCGTCAATGATGTGATTCTGCCCATGTTTGTGATCGAAGGGACCGGACAATCTGAGGCCGTGGCATCAATGCCCGGTGTTAATAGACTATCTATTGATCTCCTCGTGGAAGAGGCCATTGAAATAGCTGCGCTCGGGATTCCCGCTATCGCGCTTTTCCCTGTTGTGCCTGAGGAGAAAAAATCCCTCTTGGCCGAAGAGGCCTACAGTCCTGAAGGGTTGGCTCAGCGCGCTATCCGCGCCATCAAGCAGGCAGTCCCTGAACTAGGGGTGATTATAGATGTTGCACTGGACCCATTTACCAGCCATGGCCAAGACGGCATTATTGATGAAGAAACCGGTTATGTACTCAACGACATTACTATTGAGGTACTGGTAAAGCAGGCCCTGTCGCATGCGCAAGCTGGTGCTGACATCGTCGCCCCCTCGGATATGATGGATGGCCGTATTGCCCTTATCCGCGAAGCTCTGGAAGAGTGCGACTTCACTAATACACAGATCATGGCCTACTCCGCCAAATATGCCTCCAGCTACTACGGTCCTTTTCGTGAAGCCGTTGGCTCTGCCAACAACATCCAAGGTGGCGACAAAAAAACCTATCAAATGGACCCGGGCAATTCTGACGAGGCCCTGCATGAATGTGCGCTGGATTTAGAGGAAGGCGCAGATATGATTATGGTCAAGCCCGGCATGCCCTATCTGGATATTCTTCGACGCGTAAAAGATGAACTTAGGGCTCCCACATTTGTGTATCAGGTCAGTGGTGAATACGCTATGCACTGTGCTGCATTTGACAATGGGTGGCTCAATCGCGACGCAGTTATTTTAGAGTCCCTGCTGGCATTTAAGCGCGCTGGCGCAGATGGAATCTTGACCTACTTTGCCAAAGAAGCCGCGGTAATTTTAGCGTCGAGCGATGAATAATGCTGCGCCTTGATAAATATATTAGCAATGCCACAGATCTATCACGCACAGATGCGAAGCGCCTGATCAAAAATGGTGTGGTCTGTGTCAATGACGAAATAGCGAGCAACCCTGCGCAAAAAATTAGCGGCGAGCAAGATGTCACTATTGAAGGCTCCACCATCAGCAAAGCCAGTAAGCGTTATTTTATGCTAAACAAACCAGCGGGCGTTGTCTCTGTTACTAAAGATAATCACAACCCCACAGCGATTAGCTTAATGTACGAACATCGCAGCGAAGATCTACAAATTGCCGGGCTTCTCGATATCGACACCACCGGGTTATTGCTCATCACCGACGATGGGCAGTGGAATCATCGGCTAACTTCACCACGCTCAGATTGCGCAAAGATTTATCAGGTGGAATTGGCCGAAGCTATTACTCCAGAGTATCCGCGACAACTTGCCGAAGGCGTGTTACTGGAGGGTGAGAAGTATCGCTGCATGCCTGCAACTATGGAAATAGTCGATGAGCATACTGTTAACCTGACTATTGCTGAGGGCAAGTACCATCAGGTAAAACGCATATTCGCCGCGCTGGGCAATCAGGTTGTGAACCTACACAGATTTAAAGTTGGCGATATTGTCCTAGATCCAGAGTTGGAATCTGGCGAATACCGGCCCCTCACTGCGCTGGAAGTTGCCTCTATTTTATGAATCAAACTCCTACTGATAAGAGCGTTGCACTCCTTTTACAGCGATTGCAAAGCATTAGCGGTAACTGCCTTATTGTGGCCGACGAAAATTGGGCCAATGTAAATTGGCAAATGGCGCAGAGTTCAGAGCAGCGCAATATCGTGGTTTTAAGCAATCGCTATGATATTAGCCAAAACGCCTTAGCGGCCAATATTGACATCAGCTTTAATGATTTTGATTTTTCAGCACTAGAGCCCCATAGTTTTGACAGCCTGCTATTCCGAGTATCCAAAGAACGCGCTAGCAGCCATCATGTAATTAATCAGGCAGCCAAACTGCTCAAGCCAAATGGCCAGCTGCTACTAACCGGCGAAAAAAATGATGGCCTTAAAACCTATGTCAAACAGGCGTGTAAACTTTTTAGTGACAAAACTGCTGCCGAGAAACATGGTGCCCATTATTTAGCCAGCGTGCAGCTACACGACACAGACCAGCCTCCGCTAGATGATAAAAATTATTCACAGACTCGACCCATTAAAGACCTATCTTTAGACAGCAAACCCGGCATCTTTGGCTGGGAAAAGATTGATCGCGGCAGTGCATTTCTGATCGAACACCTGCCACAGTTTTTAACGCGCCACATCACAGCGCCAAAAACACTGTTGGATTTGGGCTGTGGTTATGGCTATTTATCCGCTCAAGCCAGCTCGTATGGCTTCACCCAGATAGTTGCTACAGACAATAATGCCGCGGCGCTGATCGCAACCGCTATCAATTTCCAGCGGCTAGAAATTAATTCACAGGTGGTGGCAGGAGATGCCGGAGATCAAATTAATCAGCGTTTCGATATGGTGCTGTGCAACCCGCCCTTTCATCAAGGATTTTCCATTGATGGTGATATGACGGTTAAATTTCTCAGCGCGGCCAAGCGATTATTGGCAAACACTGGGCAGGCTCTTTTTGTGGTAAATAATTTTATTCCTCTAGAGCACAAAGCGAAGGACTATTTCAGGTATATTGAAGTTCTGGCCAACAGCGGCTCTTTTAAATTGGTTGCCTTGAGTCAACAAGAACCAAAACGAGACTAAATGAAAAGCCCTAAACGACTGCAACCTCTACTAGACGATGGCGTGATAGATGAAGTCATTGGTCAGTTGATGAGCGGCAAAGAAGCTACCGTCTACACCGTTCGCTGTGGTTCCGAAGTGCGCTGCGCTAAAGTTTACAAAGAAGCGGCCAAACGCAGCTTTAAAAAAGCCGTGCAGTATCAAGAGGGTCGCAAGGTTCGCAATAGCCGTCGAGCTCGCGCCATGGATAAAGGCTCCAAATATGGGCGCAAGCAGCAGGAAGAAACCTGGCAAAATGCGGAGGTCGATGCACTCTACTTATTAGCCAGTGCCGGGGTACGAGTGCCTAAGCCCTATGGCTGTTTTGACGGAGTCCTGCTAATGGAACTAGTTAGCGATGAAGAGGGCAACGTAGCGCCACGCCTAGGCGATGTGGCTATGAATGAAGAACAGGCCCTGGAAGATCATGCGGTCGTTATGCAGTATGTTGTGATGATGCTGTGCGCCGGAATCGTTCACGGTGACTTATCCGAATTCAATGTACTGGTCGATGACTACGGACCCGTGATTATCGACCTACCTCAAGCAGTCGATGCCTCAGCCAATAATAATGCCGAGTCCATGTTGGCGCGTGATGTCGCCAATATGACCACCTACTATGGACAGTTTGCGCCACAACTATTAGGTAGCAATTACGCTAAAGAAATTTGGGCACTTTATGAAGATGGCGCTCTCAAGCCGGACACCGCACTCAGCGGCTTCTTCGCGGAACCCGAAGACGAATCCGATGTTGACAGTGTACTAGATGAAATTAAAGCCGTGTTAAGAGAGGAAGAAAAACGCTTGGAACGAGTGCAGGCAAACAACGAGGAAGATTAGATCTCCCAGGGTCTGCTCGGTTATAAACCCATGGCCTTTTTAATGATGGTGTTTTTCAGTGGCCGTATCCCATTCAACTTAGTCAGACCCAGGTTGCGTAGTAAACGCAGCCCAAGATTATCTGCTCCAAATAAACGTTTAAAGCCTTCCATTGCCACCATAGTAGCCAAATTATCTGGCTTGCGACGGCGCTGATAACGCCTCAATGTACTCAGCTCACCTATATCATTACCACGAGTCATCGCGCGCTCAACCTCATCCACTAAGGCAGCAACATCGGCGAAACCTAGATTGGCTCCCTGCCCTGCCAGCGGATGAATGGTATGCGCCGCATCACCTAGCAAGGCCACTCGATGCACAACATAATCGGCGGCATGGCGCTGACGCAATGGAATAGCAAAACGCTTTTCAACGGCCAATACCTTGCCCAAACAGTGTTCACTGGCCGCCGACAGCTGGTCACAAAATTGCTGATCATCCAGTGCTAGCAAACTATCGGCAACCTCTGTTTGCTGCGACCAGACAATCGAACACTGGTGAAGATCACCTTCATTATTAAGTGGCAAAAAAGCTAGGGGGCCGGAGGGCATAAAGCGCTGCCAGGCGGTTTGTTGATTGGGACGCTCGGTTTGAATAGTACTGATAATTGCCTTGTGGCCGTAATCCCATTCCTTGGTAGAAAAATCAAAATACTGGCGAATACTTGAGTTGGCCCCATCCGCTGCGATTAATAGCTTGGTCTGCAGATAACGACCATCGTCCAACTCGAGACCGAGCCCCTCTTCGGCCGGCTGGTAATCGGCTATTTTTGCAGGACAAATAAAATCAATATTTCCCAGCGCTGCAACTTCCGCCAGCAACGCCTCAACTATTAGCGAGTTTTCAATAATATGGCCCAGATTAGGTTGTTCTATCTCTGCGCAGTTAAATTGAATTCTGCCAGTACCCTCTGCATCCCAAACTTCCATTGCCTGAAAAGGACTGACCCGCCTGCCAGAAATTGTCGACCAAACGCCGCAGCGCTCAAGTAATTGCCGCGATTTTTCGGTAATCGCGGCTACCCGCGAATCAAACTGGCCATCATCAAATGGGCTAGCGGCATTAGCTTCAATAAGCGCAATACTAAGCGGACCAGTTTTGCAGTACTTGCTTGAGTGTGCCAGCAGGCAGGCCGCCGCCGCACCAACCATACCGGCGCCAACGATCACAATATCGTAGTGGCTCTTGCTGGTGGCAGATACAGACATTCGTTTAACCCGCCATCAGCTGTTCAATTTGATTTCGTACCTTAGGCACCCCAGAGGTCAAATCTTCGCACCCAGCTTTGGTGACGAGAATATTATCTTCAATACGCACAGCGATACCACGCCACTTAGCCGCAACATTTTTATTGTCGGGAGAGATATAGATGCCCGGCTCCACGGTCAACACCATACCCGGCTCATAGACACGCCAGCTGTTATCAATTTTATAATCACCCACATCATGTACATCCATGCCCAACCAGTGCCCGGCACTGTGCATATAAAAGTCCCGATAGGCGCCCTGAGTAATTAGCTCATCAACATCACCCTGCAGAAGTTTTAAATCCACTAACCCCTGAGTGATAACACGAATCGTGGCATCATTTGCCAAGTTATATTCAAGGCCTGGGGCAATCTGCTCTATAGCTGCCGCCTGTGCCGCTAACACAACGTCATAGATAGCCGCCTGCTCAGGCGTGAATATCCCATTAACAGGAAAGGTGCGCGTAATATCAGAGGCATAATTTTCATATTCACAACCGGCGTCAATCAGCACTAGCTCGCCAGACTTAAGTTTAGCGCGGTTTTCAATATAGTGAAGAATACAGCCATTTTTGCCACCACCAACAATACTGGCATAGGCCGGTGCCGATGCGCCACAGGCCATAAACTCATGCTCTATCTCAGCCTGAAGCTGGTATTCATACATGCCAGGCTGACTAATTCGCATAGCTCGACAATGAGCCTGCGCCGCTATTTCGCCTGATCTACGCATTAATTGAATTTCACCGGCCGTTTTGATCAAGCGCATTTCATTAACAAAATGATCGAGATCAACAAACTCACTGGGTGGCATGGCGTCACTACCACGCAGGTTGCGCACATTATTTACCCAGTCCATAAGGTGCTTATCAAATTCTGCATCCTTGCCAATAGCGTAATAAACTCGATCTTTATCCTCGAGCAGACCCGGCAAAATATCGTCGATATCATCAATAGGAAATGCATCATCGGCGGCGTAATGATGCACAGCGCCCTCAGGCCCCTCACGGTAGCCATCCCAAGTTTCTCTAAGTGGGTCTTTGTCGCGACAAAACAAAACAAACGCTCCCTGTTCGCGATCGGGAATTATGACCATCACCGACTCTGGCTCTGGAAAACCACAGAGATAGCTAAGACTGGTGTTTTGTTTATAGGGGTAATATGTATCTTTAGAGCGTATTTTCTCAGGCGCAGCCGCAACCACTGCGATACTATTTGGCTGCATCATCGCCATTAGATCTCTGCGCCTGGCCGCGTACTCTTTTTTAGAAATCATCGTTTAGTGGATAGTCGGCTCGGTCTCAGCATCTAGTTCTGGATGCAAGTCAGCAAACACCAGCTGCACGGCAATCCGAATAAATTCGACCAGCTCAGCATAGTCGCGCTCACCATCATCGTCTGTTTCAAAGTCGACAGAAATTTGGCCGATGGCCGAGATATCTTGCAATGCCTCTTTGCCTTCCATAGAGACTTCAAATTCCTCGCCCATGCCCTCGCCTAGTCCGGAAATGTAGTTACAGCACCATTCTCCTACCGCCACTAGTCGCTCAGTGAGTGGCAATTCATCATCAGGCAGTAGCGGTTGAAAGAGAAAGCTTAGATCTTCGAGATTACTAAGCGACGACTGATAGAACTCTTCAAAGGAATCTTCTGCCGCTTCAGCCTGCTCGTGAGACAGCGCCAGCCAACTCGTCGAGGCGTCAATCAACTGCTTTAAATCCACCGCACCGCAGCTTAGCCGCCCACAGAGGAAACCATGAAAGCCCGATGGGCTGGCATTTATTTTTAGGGCAAAAAATAGGTCTTCCAGTTGTTCAAATGTCACAGTATCACCTCATTCATTTAGAGCGCATCCTACCACCCTTAATATGCCGCTGCACCCAGATTAAGAGCCTCAATGAGCACATCTTGTAATTGACCATGCTCTATACAATGCCTATAGTTACGCGAGAGCTAAGCAATTTAGACCCCTACCATTTGGCACGATAACACTGATGACTGAATCCGATATATTTGAACAAAAACTCGACCGCCTGATTGGGCTCTGCCAGCAGCTAAAACGAGAGAATCAGGCGTTGCGAGAGCGCGAAGCCGGTTTAGTTGGCGAGCGCGGAGAGTTATTGGAAAAAAATGAAATGGCCAGACAAAAGATTGAGACTATGATCAGTCGTTTGCGCAATCTGAGTGCAGAGCAATAATGGCGTCAATTTCCCTAAAAATTCGCATTCTTGATAAAGAGTATCAGGTCAACTGTAAACCGGATGAACGTGATGCACTAGAGCACTCAGCCGAGCTGCTCAATGAAAAAATGGAAGAAATTCGCCGCGGCTCCCATATTATTGGCCTCGAACGCATTGCGGTAATGGCCGCGCTCAATTTAAGCCATGACTTAATCCGCACACAAAACGCCGCCAAGCAGGACTCAGAGGCCTCTGATATTCTGCAATCAATGGACTTAAAGCTGGATTCTGTTCTCGCTGACCTAGTTAGCTAATTAAGCTCTGATGATGTGCTTTAGCTCCCCATAATTAACGCCTTGTTTTCTCGATTTTATTCTCTGCATTTCATTTTTGCCCTGCTATAATGGTGGTTCCTGGGGTGTTAGCCAGCCAAGAAGTCCCTGAGCCGATAATTTATACCCGGCTTCTTTCCGTCAACATTGTTGTGCACTTCCGTGCGTCGGAAAGCCTGATTTGTTGCGAGAGTCGCCACCTTGAACTTCTCGGTTCAAGGCCACGTTGGCAGCGGCACTCTGGGGTTTAATTCAATTTGGTTCAAATCCATGAATAGTGGTGATACTCGACAGCAACTGCGTGCTAAAAGACGTTCTCTTTCGACAGTTGAACAACACAGTGCCGGCGCGAGTCTGGTATCGAATCTGCGCAGAGAAACCTTTTTTATGCGCGCTAAGCGTGTCGCTATCTACCTGGCCAATGACGGTGAAATCGACCCCGCTCAGCTATTGGATACCGCACTCAAATCTGGCAAACAGTGTTTCCTGCCAGTACTGCATCCAATGAAAACCAATAGTCTGTATTTCATTGAATACACCAGCAAGACTCAGCTAGTGGTGAATAAATTCGGCATTCTTGAGCCGGCGTTTAATATTGCTCGAGTGGCGGTGCCATGGAGCCTCGATATTATCTTTATGCCTTTAGTTGGCTTTGATCGACAGGGCAATCGTATGGGCATGGGTGGCGGTTACTATGATCGGACACTAGCTTTTATGAACGTACAAAAGAAACTCAAACCTAAGCTTGTTGGCCTTGCCCATAGCTGCCAAGAAGTAGACCTTATATCCCACCAAAGCTGGGATATCCCCTTACATCTAATAGCAACAGATCGCGAGATAATATGCGCAAAACAAAAATAATTTGTACCATTGGCCCCGCCACCGAATCCATTGAGATGCTTGAGAAACTGGCCAATGCTGGAATGAATGTGGCTCGACTAAATATGTCCCATGGCGACCATGAGTCTCATGCAAAAATTATCCAGGCTATTCAAAGCCTAAATAAAAAGCTCAGCCATCCCATTGCGGTGCTGCTCGATACGCAGGGACCTGAAATTCGTACCGGCGATATGGTCAATGATCTCCATCTCACTGAAGGCGATACCATATCCATCGTCGCTCGCGGTGCAGAAGACGTTGAGTCATCCTCTATCCATATTAACTATGAAGACCTAATCAACGACGTCGATGTGGGCGATATGATCACGGTGGATAATGGTCTGATTAATCTTGAGGTGCTGAGCAAAGAGGACCGCGTAATGCAGGTTAAAGTCATTGATGGCGGCCTGCTGAAAAGTAAACGCCACGTCAATCTGCCGGGCATTCGCGTAAATCTTCCAGCAATTACTGACAAAGATCGCCGCGATATCGAATTTGGTATGCAACAGGGTGTGGATTTTATCGCCCTGTCATTTGTGCGTCAGGCCAATGATATTCACGAGTTGAGGGAATTGCTGGGCGATAAGGCGGACAAAATCAAGGTCGTAGCAAAGCTTGAAGATCAAGAAGCCATCACTAATATGGTAGACATTATCGCTGCTGCCGACGGCATTATGGTCGCTCGCGGTGATCTTGGTGTGGAAATCCCTTTAGAGGTACTACCGCGCATACAGCGCCGTATTATTCGCACCTGCGCAGAGATGGGTAAGCGCGTTATTGTCGCTACTCACATGCTTGAGTCAATGATCGAAAACCCGATTCCAACACGCGCTGAAGTAACCGATGTTGCCAATGCGGTCTATGAAGAAGCCGATGCTATTATGCTGTCAGGAGAAACCACGGTAGGTAAGTATCCGGTGAAATGTGTTGAAATTCTCGACCGAATTTCGCGCTCAACAGAAAGCAGTCGCGGTTTACGCTTTACTGACAATTTGGAACTCAAAGGCGACAAGCAGCAAATTGCCATGGCAGCGGTTAACTTGGCCGAATCGATTTCAGCCAAGGCGATAATCGTACCCACACGCCGTGGGCGTATGGCTAATCGAGTGACCAACTGTCACCCCCAGGAGTCAATTATCTGCGCCTTTACCAATGACAGCCGCACGCGCCGCCAACTGGTAATGAACCGCAATGTATTGAGCTATCAAATTGAATTTAGCCAAGATTCAGAGAAAACATTGGCCACCGCTGCGGCCATTATGATTCAGCGCAATGAGTTTTCACCTGACGACCGCGTGGTAGTCATTTCAGATGCACTGGCAGGCTCTGGTTTTGAAGCTATTCAGATTCGCCTGATTTCTGACCTACTCTAGCCAGTCGAGGCAGGTTGTTAGCTACCGAGAAAAAACCGATAGGCTTCATTATCGGTTTCATTCTCATAGCGGTAACCCAGGTCATCTAAAAACTTCTTCAATTCTCGCTGATCTTTTTTCGAGGCCTGAAAACCCACTAGCACGCGGCCAAACGCTGAACCATGATTTCGATAATGGAACATCGAAATATTAAAGCGCCCACCTAGGTGAACCAGGAAATTCAACATGGCACCCGGACGTTCCGGAAACTCAAAACGATAGACCTGCTCTTCACCCACCTGAGGTGAACGGCCGCCCACCATATGGCGAATATGCAACTTGGCCATTTCATTATCAGTCATATCCGACACCTGATAACCTTTGCTGATAAGATCGGCAACCAGCTGTTCTCGATCTTCATCCGAGGTCACTTTCATACCAGCAAAAACTTGCGCTCGGCTGGCATCGTTATAGCGATAGTTAAACTCAGAAATATTGCGCCTACCCAGTAATTTGCAAAAAGCCTGAAAGCTACCCGGATTCTCATCCAAGGTTACTGCCAACACAGCCTCGCGCTTCTCACCAATTTCGGTGCGCTCAGAGATATAGCGCAGACGATCAAAATCAATATTGGCCCCGCATTGAATAGAGAGCAATGTCTGCCCCTCGATGCCGTGCTGCTCAACATATTTTTTTAATCCCGCAACACCCATAGCTCCTGAAGGCTCGCAGATCGCGCGAGTATCGTTATAGACATCTTTAAGCGCAGCACATATCTCATCCGTACTGACAGTAATCACCTCGTCCACTAGATCCTTGAGCACACGGAAGGTTTCTTTACCTACCTGAGCTACGGCTGTACCGTCGGCAAAAATACCCACTTCTTTTAGCCGTACTCGACGGCCTGCTTTCATAGCGGCATCAAGACAGGCGGCATCGTCAGATTCCACGGCAATAATTTTTACCCCGGGACGCACATATTTAACATAGGCAGCCACACCAGCGCAGAGTCCACCACCGCCTACAGCAATAAAAATCGCATCTAACTTACCCGGATGCTGGCGCAGGATTTCCATGCCCACTGTACCCTGGCCGGCAATAATATCTGGGTCATCAAAGGGGTGGATATAAGTCAGTCCCTGCTCTTGAATCAGCTTGTTGGCATGGGCAGCAGCAGTGTCATAGTTATCACCCATCAATACCACTTTGGCACCGCGGGCACGCACCGCATCCACTTTGATTTGCGGTGTCGTCTTGGGCATAACAATAGTCGCTTTGACACCCATCTTTTTAGCGGCCAAGGCGAGGCCCTGAGCATGGTTACCCGCCGAAGCCGCAATCACGCCCGCGGCCAGTTGCTCTTTAGATAACTGGCGCAGCTTGTTGTAGGCGCCGCGAAGTTTAAATGAGAATACCGGCTGCAAGTCTTCACGCTTAAGTAAAATTTCATTGTTTAAGCGCTGGGAAAGTAAAGGTGCAGTATCAATGGGCGACTCTATTGCCAAATCATAGATACGTGCATCGAGAATTTTTTTAACATACTTTTGTGGCATCGGGCTTCCAGCATTATTCAGGTTTAGATCAATGGTAGTTTGATCTCGCAGTTTACGCCAGTCCAATAGTAAAACTAAGGGCCTTAGCCGCTGTGTTTTATTAGCGATATCACCGTATAATCAGCGCTTTATTTATTCAGTAATCACTTCGAGGTAATCCGTGGACCAAAATCAACTAAAGCAAGCAGTGGCTCAGGCAGCAGTGGATTACACCCTAACTAGGATTGAAGATGACAGTATTGTTGGTATTGGCACCGGCTCAACAGCCAATTGTTTTATCGATTTGATTGCAGAATACAAACATTTGTTTCAAGGCACCGTAGCCAGCTCTGAGGGCTCAGCCGAAAGACTTCGCAGACATGGTATTGAGGTGTTCGAATTAAATACGGTGTCACAAGTCAGTATTTATATCGATGGTGCAGATGAAGCCAACGACCGCCTTGAGTTAATCAAAGGCGGCGGCGCAGCGCTGACCCGCGAAAAAATTGTAACCGCAGTCGCTGATGAATTTGTCTGCATCGCGGATGAAAGTAAATGGGTTGATTATTTGGGCACCTTTCCGCTACCAGTTGAAGTAATACCTATGGCGCGTAGCTATGTTGCCCGCGAGCTATTAAAACTTGGTGGTGATCCAGTCTGGCGCGAAGGCGTGGTCACCGATAATGGCAATTTGATACTGGATGTTCACGGCCTCTACCCCATGGGGTCCGCCTGTGCGCTTGAAGAGCAGATCAATCAAATTACCGGTGTAGTCACTAACGGACTGTTCGCTATTAAACCGGCCGATATATTATTTTTGGCCACCCAGCAGGGTATTGTCACCCACACCGCCAAGGTGTAAACATGAAAAAATACCATGTTTTCGGCTTGGGCAATGCTCTTGTCGATACTGAAATTCAAGTGTCGGATCAAGATCTTACGCATCTGGGTATTGAAAAGGGACTTATGACTTTAGTCGATGAGGATCGTCAGCAGTTTCTAGTTGAAAACCTACAGGATCATCTAACATTATCTAGTCGCGCCTGCGGAGGCTCTGGTGCCAATACAGTTATTTCACTTACTCAGTTTGGTGGCAAGGGCTATATGGCCTGTAAGGTCGCAGATGATGAAAATGGCCAGTTTTATCTTCAGGATCTGATCGACAATGGGGTCGATCATAGCGGCAACGACCAACTTAATGCAGGCATTACCGGTAAGTGCCTAGTGATGGTAACGCCAGATGCTGAGCGCACGATGAATTCTTTTTTAGGGATTGGCGAAACGCTGGCTCCCGACGATATCGACTCTAGGGCAATCGCCGAATCTGAATATATTTATATTGAAGGCTATTTAGTCACAAGTGACACTGGGCGAGCAGCGGCAATCAAGGCGCGTAAAACTGCTCAAGCCGCTGGCACCAAAGTAGCGATGAGTCTTTCTGATCCAGGTATTGTTGAGTATTTTAAAGCTGGGCTTGAAGAGATAATTGGAGATAGTATTGATCTGCTATTTTGCAATAAGCAGGAAGCGCTTAGCTGGTGCGGCACAGACAGTCTAGACAAAGCCATTGAGCAACTACAAAAAACCGCAGCACAATTTGCCATTACCCTCGGTAGTGAAGGTGTCATTGTGTTTGATGGATTTAGCTTGCACCGGGCAGCGGCCCAACCAATTACCGCGGTAGATACCAATGGGGCTGGCGACATGTTTGCCGGAGCCTATCTTTACGGAATTACCCACGGTCAATCATGCATGGAAGCCGCCACCTTCGCCAATCGAGCTGCCAGTGCCGTGGTAGGAAAGTACGGTCCGCGTTTACACAGCGCTGAATATAATGGTCTTAAATTACTTTAACGGCCACTTACAGCTGCAATAATTTGTGCAGTGACTCTCTCTGGATACTGAATCAAGAATCCTTGAGTATAGTCAACGCCAATTTTCTTCAGGAGTTCTAGCTGGTTTTTATTCTGCATCTCTTCTGCAACCCTATTTACTCCCATAATATGGCCATGGCGGTTGATGGCAGTGGCTGCCGACATTGGCTCAGCATCACATACCTTTAGCAGCAGTAACTGAGTGTCAATATTTGAATCCGACCTCGAACCAATTCCATCTGGGTCCAAGACATCTGTTACTCAATTTAACCTTGCGAGAGCAACTCCCGTAAATCAATAATTGCCGCATTGGCGCGACTAATATAAGAAGCCATCACAAGAGAGTGATTGGCCAGCATCCCAAAACCTTCACCGTTGACAATCATCGGCGTACTCACCGGCTGTTGTGTCATCTCCAACTCACGAATAATTTGCTGCACACTGGTAATTGCGTTTTTCTTTGCCAGTACATCGGCAAAATCCACTTCGATCGCTTTCAAAAAATGCAGCAGCGCCCAAGAGGTGCCTCGCGCTTCATAAAACACATCATCAATTTGTAGCCAGCTCGTCTTAATCACCAGCTCATGAGGTGACTGAGTCGATTGTCGGGCACCAATTGCGCCAGCTAAATCTGTATTAATCCGGCGCTGACCCACACTGGCTGAAAGTCGCTGGGACAGACTGCCCAACCTTGTTTCAACCGTACCCAGCCAATAGCGGAGGTTATCGGCGCGCGCATAGAACTGAGCATCAAAGGCATCCTCGTCGCTAAGTCGCAGTAAATAATTGCTCAGATAATCGCGACCATCGGAATATTCACTTTCAGGCCAGGGTACTGCCCAGCTGGTGTGATCAACATTGAAACGTGGCTCGGCCAGCGCTAGATCGCGATCTTCAGTAGACTGGGATTGAGAGCGACTAAAGGACTCACGCATCGCTTTACTGAGGTCGCGAACCTGAACAATTACACCAAACTCCCAGTTCGGAATATTGTCCAGCCAAATGCCCGGGGGCAATACGTCATTGCTCAGGTAACCACCACGTTTGTTCAGCAGCAGATCAATAACATTTATAAGAGTGGCCGTGGTTGCTCTACCAATAACTGGCTGCCCGAGCTCACTGCTGGCTGGCCGCACATCAAATTGATCGAGCTCATCACTCCAAAACCACCCGAGCATCGCTAATAGCAGCAGCAATACCAGAGCACCCATCAAGCCATAACGTAACTTTTTCGGCGCGCGCTCGCCTATGTAGTCGTCAGACAATGTCTCGCTCATATCTCTGTAAGAGTTACTCCATCGGGACCTGAGGCGCGCAATCCAATTCATTAGTGATGCATCGCATCCATTGGCTTAGATTTTTTGACTAGACTCCGCACTTTGGCGTCGAAGCTAATTGACCCGCACTGATCCGTGGCTAACTGCATCTGCGTAATATCTCCAGCTTCCAGATCGGCATCTATGTTGAACAGCATAATATGTAGTGCTCCTGGGGCGAAAACAATGGTTTCACCCGGAGGGACGACGACAGCTGCAACTGGTCTCATTCTCATCATGCCCTGCGAGTGCTGGTGTTCGTGAAATTCGATGCGACTGCTAACTGAAGATTTAGCACTGGTTAGCTGGCAACTTAAAGCACCGCTATTAGTAACAGTAAGAAAACCTGCTGTCTTTGTTTGCCCAGGGGGCATGGTTCTGATGTAGGCATTGGTTACGCTCAAATCAGCAGCCTGCTCGGCAACAGCTAAAGTAGCCGCCTGGGCGGTGAACAGCAGAATAAAAATTAATACTTTTTTCATAGAATACCTTTTGGGAACTATAGCACGGGCCTCGACATCGAGGCTGACTAAGGGAGAATTTTTCACGTCAGCGTTTGTCCTGAAATGTTACAGTAATAGCAATTATACGACGCCAACAACCAATTACGATGCCCGCAGGATATTTAATCAATATGAAAAACCGCTTTCACAACTGCCTGCTAGCTATATTATGCATTGTCGGCTCCCATGGTTGGGCTCAAACTTTCACCGGTGATGCCAAACAGCCGATCAATAGCACCGTCATTCTAGGCTCTTCTGCATCTAGCTTCGTCCCTGTAGAGCAGGCCTATCAGCTGGCTGTTGCGGTAGAAGCGGACCAAATTATTTTTAATTGGTCCATTCGTGACGGCTATTATCTATACCGTGATCGTTTCAAATTTAATGCCGTCGATGCTACAAGCCAACTACGCAGTCCTGTCTTTGAAACGGGCAAGATTAAATGGGACGATTACTTCGAAGCTGACGTTGAAGTCTATTATAAAAAAACCTCAGTAGCAGTGCCTTTTCAGTCCTCCGCCGAGCAGATTGAAATGCAAATTGAATCGCAGGGCTGCGCCGACGCCGGCCTCTGCTACCCACCTTACAAACAGTGGTTAACCATTGACCTTGGCAGCGGTATTGTTGAAATTGGCACCACGCCAAGCAGCTCTGCGCAGAGCGCGAGCTCAATCAATACCGTTGGTACTGAAAGCTTTTCGCTAGGCTTGATCCTACTTTTCGCGCTGGCTGGCGGCATGATTCTTAATCTAATGCCCTGTGTTTTCCCAGTTTTGTCGATCAAAGCTCTGAGCTTTACCATGACGCATCAGACCGATAAGGGTAAGCAGGCGCACGGCCTTGCCTACACCGCAGGTGTGGTATCAAGCTTTGTGGCTATAGCTTTGGTTATGCTAGCTCTGCGGGCTGCGGGCGAAGCTATTGGCTGGGGTTTTCAGCTGCAGTCACCGCTATTTGTCATATTTCTGATCTATCTCTTCTTTGTAATGGGTCTGGCCTTTTCTGGCTATTTGGAGATTGGCAGCGGCCTGATGTCAGTGGGTCAGTCGTCCGATAATGAAGAGGGCTTGGGTTCATCCTTTATGACTGGTGTGTTGGCCACAACAGTTGCCAGCCCCTGCACAGCCCCATTTATGGGGCCAGCTCTGGGCTTTGCTATATCCCAGCCGCCCTATGTTGCGCTGTTAGTGTTCGCCTTTTTAGGCTTAGGTATGGCACTGCCATTTATCCTTCTAACCTGGATTCCCGGCCTGAGCCAAAGACTGCCACGCCCCGGACAGTGGATGGATACGTTCAAACAGTTTCTGTCCTTCCCTCTGTATATCACTGCTGTGTGGTTACTCTGGGTAGCTGGTCGCCAGACTAATATAGATGTCGCTGCCACGGTGGTTATTGGCCTAGTATTAATTGCCATGGCCATTTGGCTATGGAAACTCAACCAGTCCTCTGGCCTGAGCCGCAGTAAGATACTCGCCGCAGCTTGCCTAATCGGTGCCCTAGCGCTTCCCACGCTTTCAGTTTCCGAATCTCGTAAAGAGCCGCTATGGCAAACCTATTCACCTCAGCTGCTAAGTGACCTGCGATCAAATGGCCAAGCAGTATTTATTAATCTGACCGCTGACTGGTGTATTACCTGTCTTGCAAACGAGAAGGTTGCGCTGGGCTCAGACACTTTCTATCAAGCACTGGCGGAAAATAATATTACCTACCTTAAAGGTGACTGGACCAACAATGATCCTGAAATCACCAAACTCTTAAACCAGTACCAACGCAGTGGTGTCCCCCTGTACCTGATGTATCCCAATGGACAGGGCGAACCCGAAATACTGCCGCAGATTTTACTGGAACCCATGATCATGGAAGCTATAAACCGCACAAATTAAGCATTTAGCGAATTTTATAAGATTTTAGCCGAAAATAGACTCTTTTTTTAAGAACTTAACCTATCTTCGCTATAATTGCGCTAACTTGGTGCAAAAATGCCTCTAAATGAGTATATCTTCGCTTTTCCGGCCAATAATTTTTATGTAACGCCCTCTAACATGCGCAATAAAATCATTAAATTCTGGCAAATTCGGCGAAAATGTCATTTCTTGGGCAATTCCTAGACAGTCCTTAAAATTTAGTGCAGACTGCCGTCTTCAGCACTAGGTCCTCGAGAGTCATCATGGCAACGATTCTATTATTGCACGGCCCCAATCTAAATCTCCTTGGCACTCGCGAGCCAGAGCTTTATGGCGCTCAGTCTTTGGAGCAAATTAACCAGCAGCTCACTGATTTAACTATTTCTGCGGGACACCATCTACTCGCCCTGCAGAGCAATGCCGAATATGAGCTGATTCAACGCATTCATGATGCTAGGCAAGAGGGAGTGAACTTTATTATCTTTAATCCCGGCGCCTTCACTCATACCAGCGTAGCTCTGCGCGATGCGCTGTTAGGTGTGGAAATTCCGTTTATCGAGGTGCATCTATCCAATGTGCATGCCCGCGAAGAATTTCGACACCACTCCTATTTTTCAGATATTGCTGAAGGCGTTATTTGCGGCTTTGGCCCTAAAAGCTACGAACTTGCCCTGCAGGCTGTACTGGACAAGCTCGATCACTAATTGACCTATTGAGAGACTAAAATGGATATTCGCAAAGTTAAGAAGCTAATTGAGCTACTTGAAGAATCCAACATTAACGAGTTGGAAATCACAGAGGGTGAAGAGTCTGTGCGCATTAGCCGCGGCATGCCTGCAGTTACTTATGCAGCGCCTGCGCCGGTAGCTCCAGCACCCATTGCGGCAGCACCCGTAGCTGTAGCCGCAGCAGCACCAACGGCAGCGCCAGCGGCAGCAGCAGCCCCTGATGCACTGGAAGGTCACGTGGTGCGCTCACCCATGGTGGGTAGCTTCTATGGTTCTCCTGCGCCTGGCTCACCCACCTTTGTGACGGTTGGCCAAGCGGTTGCTCAGGGTGATGTGTTGTGCATTATCGAAGCAATGAAAATGATGAATCAGATTGAAGCTGACAAGGCTGGCACCATTGGTGCTATTTTGGTTGAAGACGGCGAGCCCGTAGAATTCGACCAGCCTATGTTCACCATAGTCTAGGAGCTAAATTATGCTCGACAAAGTGCTGATCGCCAATCGCGGCGAAATTGCCTTGCGAATACTTCGCGCCTGTAAAGAGCTGGATATCAAGACGGTTGCCGTCCACTCAAAAATTGACGCCGACCTCAAGCATGTAAAACTTGCCGATGAAGCCGTATGTATTGGCCCCAATCCATCGCCACAGAGCTACCTAAACGTTCCAGCGCTTATCAGCGCCATGGAAATTACCGGCGCACAAGGCGTGCATCCCGGTTATGGATTTTTGGCTGAGAATGCTGACTTCGCGGAACAGGTAGAAAACAGCGGGTTTGTCTTTATTGGCCCAACAGCAGATGTTATTCGTGTAATGGGCGATAAGGTTGCCGCCATTAAGGCGATGAAGGCTGCTGGAGTACCTACGGTGCCAGGCTCCGATGGCCCTCTATCCACTGATCCTGAGGAACTCAAAGCCACAGCACTTAGAATTGGCTATCCGGTAATCATCAAGGCTGCTGCCGGTGGTGGTGGTCGTGGAATGCGCGTTGTTGAAAACGAGCAAAGCTTAATCAACTCTGTATCCATTACTAAAACTGAGGCTGCTGCAGCCTTTGGTGATGGCACCGTGTATATGGAAAAATTCCTGCAGAACCCACGCCATGTGGAGGTGCAGGTATTATCTGATGGTCAGGGTCATGCTATCCATTTGGGAGACCGCGACTGCTCATTGCAGCGTCGCCACCAGAAAGTTATTGAGGAAGCTCCTGCACCAGGTATTCCAGAAGAAGCGCGACAGGCCGTATTTGAAAGCTGTGTAAATGCCTGTATTCAAATTAACTACCGCGGCGCCGGCACCTTTGAGTTTCTCTACGAGGACGGCAACTACTACTTTATTGAGATGAACACGCGAGTTCAGGTAGAGCATCCAGTATCGGAGATGATTACTGGCGTAGATATTGTTAAGGAACAGCTACTGATTGCCAGTGGTCGCGAGCTGAGCTTTAGACAGGAGCAAATTATTTTTCGCGGCCATTCTTTCGAGTGCCGTATCAATGCTGAAGATCCTGTGACATTTATGCCACAGCCAGGGACGATCAATGCCTACCATGCACCTGGTGGCAATGGAGTGCGTGTGGACTCACATATTTACAATGGCTATCGCGTACCGCCCAACTACGACTCACTGATCGGCAAGATTATTACCTATGGGCGCGATAGAGATTCCGCGCTGTCGAGAATGCGCAATGCCCTCGACGAGATGGTAATTGACGGCATCAAGACCAATATTGATCTGCATGCTGATTTGGTGACAGATAAAGCCTTTAAAAAAGGTGGTGTGAATATTCATTATCTTGAGAAAAAGCTCGGGCTATAGCTTTCTAACTTGAAAGCTCGGCTCGGCAGAGTACTTTTATGCAATGGCTCCAGTTACTAATTGACGCTTCCCGCGAGCGCAGTGAAATCGTTGAAGATGCCGTTATTGAATCTGGCGCCGTCTCAGTGACATTAGAAGATGCGGCAGACCAGCCAATTTTTGCCCCAGGCGTAGGCGAGCGCCCTCTGTGGGATAACTGCGTTGTCAAAGCGCTATTCCCGGCCGACAGTGACACTGACCAAATCGCTGCACAACTCTCTACTACTATTCAGCCGGCACCAGTCATGCGCTGGGAATTACTCGAAGATAAAGACTGGTCGCAGGAGTGGAAGAAATATTTTCAACCTGTTAAATGTGGTGATCGCCTGTGGATTTGTCCGAGTTGGATTGACCCACCAGAACCCGACGGGATCAATCTTAGCCTCGACCCAGGCCTGGCTTTTGGTACTGGCAGCCACCCCACAACACACCTTTGTTTGCGCTGGCTCGACCAACAAGATCTGGTCGGCAAAACTATTATCGATTATGGCTGCGGCTCTGGCATTTTAGGTATTGCCGCACTATTACTCGGCGCAGAACAAGTGATAGCTATAGATAATGATCCTCAGGCTCTGCTAGCCAGCCGCGACAATGCGCAGCGTAATAATATTGCCGATAAGAAGCTAATGACTTACTTGCCGGAAGAAATCCCCAGCGGTTTATCAGCCGACGTTATGTTGGCTAATATTCTTGCTGCGCCACTGATACAGCTAGCCCCAGGTATTAGCAATCTTACAGCCACTGGCGGCACACTCTGCTTATCAGGCCTGCTACAGAGTCAGATCGATGATGTCTGTGCGCCCTATCTTCAGCACTTTGATTTCTCGGCGCCGGCCATCGAGTCCGACTGGACACAACTTAGCGGTTACAAAGTGCGCTAGCACTAAGTAGCAGTTAACCCTGCTAAACTGAAGCCGGACAATCTATTAGCGCAATCAAATGTCCGACATTATTCCCCGCTGCCCAGATTGCAAAATAGCCTTTCGCGACCTTCCGGAAGATGCCGAATATGAAATAGAGGGCGAATTAAACCGAGCTTTAGACCCGCAAATTGGTGACGAGCTAGAATCACTAACCATAGATGGCAACCCACCAAAGTTAAGTGAAAAATCTCAGGCCATACTTTTACATGATGAATTGATAAGTCCTTATAGCGAGCCACCGGGCAAAACTAAGGCCGTCTCATTTTTGTCGGCTGCTGTGATATTGATCCTTTGCACGCTGTTGCTAGCTGCTCAGGCATTCCATTTTAATAGCGCCAGTCTTAGCCTGAACCCTGAATACCGGCGCATAGTGCAAAAGTTCTGTTCCTATACAGACTGCCCTATTGGTGAATATCGCAATCTTGACGGTATTGAGATTTTACAGTTTATTGTTCAGGGCCATCTCGAACACCATGGTGCACTGATAATTCGTTTACTGCTCAATAATCATGCGGGTTTCGAGCAGCGCTTTCCCAGCTTACTGATTCGATTTGTGGATTTAAATGATGCACCCGTCGCTGAGCGACTTTTTACGCCCAGTGAGTATCTACAGGGTCGCTTGGCCAACCCCACTATTATGCCGCGCAACAAGAGCATTCAGATCCATTAAGAAGTCGTTGATCCCGGCGATAACGCCACAAGCTATGCCATAGAACTTAACGGCTAGTCTCAGGATAAAAATTTAGGCTTTTTTTGATTGATCACTTTTTAATCAGTTAGCCAGAGGTTATTATGAATGCCCTTTTTCCGCAGCCTTAAATTCGAGCATCTTTTGTTTACTATTGGCCAATACCAGATCGAGCATAAAACCATTCTAGCCCCTATGGCTGGCGTGACTGATCTGCCATTCCGACAACTCTGTAGAGAGATGGGCGCCGGACTTGTGGTCTCTGAAATGGTGGCGGCAGACCCCAGCACCTGGTCCACCAGAAAATCCCGTTTGCGAATTCAATTTGGCGATGAACCAGCACCAAGGTCTGTGCAGATTGCCGGGTACGATCCACAGATGATGGCTGAGGCTGCACAGTTCAATGTCGACCAAGGGGCCCAGATTATTGATATCAATATGGGCTGCCCGGCCAAGAAAGTATGTAAACGTGCTGCTGGCTCGGCACTTTTGCAAGACCCATCTCTGGTTAATGACATTCTAAAAGCCGTGGTTAAAGCCGTTGATGTGCCGGTTACCCTAAAGATTCGCACAGGCTGGGATCGGCAAAATCGTAACGCCGTAACCATTGGAAAAATTGCTGAGGAAGCGGGCATAGCCGCGTTGGCCGTGCATGGCCGCACCCGCGCCTGTCGCTTTGTTGGCGAAGTAGAGTACGACACCATTGCCCAAGTTGTGGAGGCTGTATCTATTCCGGTGCTGGCCAATGGCGATATCAGTACACCAGAAAAGGCCGTATCGGTGCTCAAATATACAGGTGCCGCCGCGGTGATGATTGGCCGCGCCGCGCAGGGCAACCCATGGATTTTTCAGCAGATAAACCACTACCTTGAGCAGGGGCAATTATTAGCGCCCCCCAGCATTGAAGAGGCAGGCACCGTGATGGCGCGCCATCTTCAGGCGCTGCATGAATTTTATGGTGAAGTGGGCGGCGTGCGCATTTCAAGAAAACATATTGGTTGGTATATAAGCCCCCTACCGGGTGGCAAAAACTTTACCAATCAATTCAATAAATTAGACAGCACAGTGGAACAGCGGACATTACTCCAGCAGTTTTTTGCAAGTGCGCAGTATCAGGAAAAAGCCGCATGACCTCTGCAGAAAATTCATCCTTGGACGCCACCGAAGAAACCCCCAGCCAAGCCCCTGTCATTAGCAATGCGATGCAGTCCCAACAATCTCTTCGCTACAGCGTGGCCGAAGCCATGCAGCGTTACTTCGAAGATCTAGACGGTCAAGATACCGCTGATCTTTACGCGCTAGTAATGAATGAAGTAGAGCCGCCTCTGCTCGCTGCAGTGATGAACTATACGCGTCAAAATCAAAGTAGAACTGCTGAGATGCTTGGACTAAACCGCGGCACATTGCGTAAAAAATTAAAACAATACAACCTTCTGTAATAACTTTTTCAACTCGAGGATTCCATGAGCGACCTAAGAAAAGTCTCACGCGCACTAATCAGCGTTTCTGATAAAACTGGCATTGTAGAATTTGCCCAAGCTCTGACTGAACAGGGTGTTGAGTTACTCTCAACTGGCGGCACCTTTCGGCTGCTCAGCGAAAATAATATTGCAGTAACAGAGGTATCGGACTACACCGGCTTTCCAGAAATGATGGATGGCCGCGTTAAAACATTGCACCCAAAAGTTCATGGCGGAATTTTAGGTCGTCGTGGCAAAGATGATGAAGTTATGGCTGAGCATGGCATAAAACCAATCGATATGGTGATCGTAAATTTATATCCCTTCGCTGCCACAGTAGCAGACCCAAACTGCGACCTGCCAACTGCCATTGAAAATATCGATATCGGTGGGCCAACCATGGTTCGGTCCGCCGCCAAAAATCACCAAGATGTCGCCATCGTGGTTAACGCCAGCGACTACAAAACTGTTGTCGATGAAATGCAGGCCAACCAAGGCCAGCTCAATTACACCACCAGATATCAGCTAATGGTAAAAGCCTTCGAACATACCGCCGGATATGACGGAATGATCGCTAATCACTTTGGCGCCAGAAATACTGACAATGAAAAACGTGATTTTTCTGATACCTTCAATATCCAGTATTTTAAGACGCAAGAAATGCGTTACGGCGAAAACCCCCATCAAAAAGCGGCTTTTTATACCGAAGCCAATCCGACCGAAGCCAGCGTTGCAACGGCAGTGCAGCTGCAAGGTAAAGAACTGTCGTTTAATAATATTGCCGACACCGATGCCGCGCTTGAATGCGTAAAGCAATTTGATCAGCCCGCCTGTGTTATTGTCAAACACGCCAACCCCTGTGGTGTTTCTGTAGCGGTCGATATCAGCACAGCTTACCAACTGGCATTTGCCACCGATCCCGAATCTGCCTTTGGCGGGATAATCGCTTTTAACCGCGAGCTTGACGCAGCCACTGCAGCAGCAATCTGTGAAAAACAATTTGTTGAAGTCATTATTGCTCCTTCAGTCGCCGCAGATGCGATAGCAGTAGTCGCCGCCAAGAAGAATGTACGACTTCTAGAATGCGGCACCTGGGGTACAGAGCGCCCACAGGACTTCGATTACAAACGCGTTAATGGCGGTCTATTAATTCAGGACCGTGACACCGGTATGGTTACTGAGCAGGACTTAAAAGTTGTTACCGAACGCATGCCGACTGAATTGGAAATGGGCGATATGATGTTTGCCTGGAAGGTCTCTAAGATGGTTAAGTCTAATGCGATTATCTATGCCAAAAATAATCAGACTGTTGGTGTGGGTGCGGGCCAGATGAGTCGAATTAACTCCGCGCGTATTGCTGGCATAAAAGCCGAACATGCGGGGCTAGAAGTGGTCGGCGCAGTTATGGCATCTGATGCATTCTTCCCCTTCCGCGATGGTATCGACAATGCTGGCGCCGCTGGTATTAGCTGTATTATTCAGCCCGGTGGATCTATGCGCGATGATGAGGTTATTACCGCTGCGAATGAGCATGGTATGGCAATGGTGTTTACCGGGATGCGTCATTTTAGGCACTAGATGATAAAAATATTTTTTCGAATTAAGCCCGCACCCTGCGGGCTTTTTTAATCACTAATTTTTGTTAACTTAAATGCCTCTAGTGCTCTTTCACGAGACTCTTTAATATCCATCACTGGCTCTGGATAATTGACGCCGATGTCTACACCAGCAGCCTTGAGGATTTCCGCCGGCGCCAACCAAGGCGCGTGGATATATTTGGCTGGCATTTCTGCCAACTCAGGAACATAGCGGCGGATGTACTCGCCCTGCTTATCAAACTTCTCACTTTGGGTGATCGGATTAAAAATACGAAAGAACGGCGCAGCATCGGCACCGCAGCCAGCAATCCACTGCCAGCTGGCGCTGTTACTAGCGAGGTCAGCATCGACCAGACAGTCCCAAAACCATTCTTCACCTCTGTGCCAATGAATAAGCAAATTCTTTACTAAGAAAGATCCCACCACCATACGCACGCGATTATGCATATAGCCGGTGGAGTAAAGTTCACGCATACCAGCATCGACTAAAGGGTAGCCAGTTTTGCCCTGCTGCCAAGCTTTGAGATCCTGTTCGGTATTACTCGCCCATGGGAATACATCAAAGCGCGCCTGTAAATTTTTAGTCGGCAGCTGTGGAAAGTGATAGAGCAGGTAGTAGGAAAACTCACGCCAGCCCAGCTCGCTTAAAAAGGTATCTAGGCTGTCTTCATTGTTGATAATAGCCGCGGCATCGGCGGCTCGGTGCCAAGCCGTATTCGGCGAGATTTGACCAAAATGTAGATAGGGTGAAAGTCGTGAAACATTGGCCTTATCAGGAAAATTACGACCCTCTCGGTAGTCCTCAAGTTCCGCCATCACAAAATCATCAAGTCGGTCTTGCGCAGCCTCTTCACTGATATCCCAGCGGCTGTCTAGCTGGGCGTCCCAGTTTATAGTAGGCAATAAATTAAGATCACTTATCGACAGTGAGTCTTTACTTATATTCACTGAATTGATTATTTTTGGTGCCGCTAGGGGCTTTCTTGGTGCCACTTTAGACAGGCAACCACGACGGTAATAGGGTGTGAAAACTTTGTAGGGTGACTGGTCTTTTTTCAGTACTTGCCAGGGCTCCCATAGCAGTGATCCATTGAAACTCTGCACCTCGATGTCAGCCGATTTTAATGCAGCCTTAATTTCGCCATCTCTCGCTATTCTCCATGGCTCATAACAGCGATTCCAATAGACGGCCTGCGCTGAGGTAGCGCTAGCAAGCTTAGTTAAAATAGCCTGAGCTTCTCCCTTGTAGATATGGAGTTTGCCATTGAAGGATTGATTTAATGACTCTAACGCATGGTGCAGCCACCAGCGACTGGCGCCACCCATGGCCCAATCGCCGGCACCTTTGTCATCGAATATGTATACCGGAATAATCTCGCCTTTTTCGCAGGCGGCACAGAGCGCAGGGTTATCAGCGAGTCGCAGATCCTGGCGGAACCAAACAATTGAGGGGCGATTAGAATCTGAGATGGGGAAGTCCTTATTCTGTTGGTTGCTGAGGGTACGGCTTATTTTTCTATTTAGATTAGCACTTTACTATGGCAACAAACCAGCTCTGCGCCGCTGGCTTTTTTTACTGCGCAAATTCTTCACTCTGCTACAATTCCCCCCTAAATTTTCACAGTGGAAGACAATCGATGAATGTACTGGTTATTGGCTCAGGTGGTCGCGAACATGCTCTGGCTTGGAAGGCAGCGCAGAGTGCTGATGTAGGCACTGTTTTTGTGGCGCCGGGTAATGCGGGTACTGCGATTGAACCCAACCTTGAGAATGTTTCGATCGGAGTCAATGATTTTTCTGCACTGGCAGATTTTGCCGAGGCTAATCAGGTTGGCCTTACTGTAGTAGGGCCAGAGCAGCCGTTGGTTGATGGCGTGGTTGATTACTTTCAACAGCGCGGGCTGCCAATTTTTGGTCCGTCTAAAGGTGCAGCGCAGTTAGAAGGCTCTAAAGCATTCACTAAAGATTTTCTTGAACGCCAGCAAATACCCACGGCCGCCTACGGCAATTTTACTGATCTTGGTGAGGCGCTAAGCTATCTTCAGAAAGTGGGGGCGCCTATTGTTATCAAGGCTGATGGCCTAGCTGCTGGTAAAGGTGTGATCGTTGCTATGACCTTGGTCGAAGCCGAAGAAGCTGTGCGCGATATGCTCGCGGGCAATGCGTTTGGCGAAGCGGGTCACCGGGTGGTAATTGAAGAGTTCCTCGATGGCGAAGAAGCCAGCTTTATTGTGATGGTTGATGGTGCGAACGTCCTACCCATGGCCACTAGTCAGGATCACAAACGGGCGGGCAATGGCGATACTGGGCCCAATACCGGTGGCATGGGCGCTTACTCCCCTGCACCAGTGGTCAACGACAAAATTTACCAGCGCATTATGGATGAGGTTATATACCCGACCGTTAATGGTATGGCCGCAGAGGGTAATGACTACACTGGCTTTCTCTATGCTGGCCTTATGATTATGGCGGATGGCACGCCGAAGGTTATTGAGTTTAACTGTCGCTTTGGCGATCCTGAGACGCAGCCAATATTATTGCGCTTGCAGTCTGATTTAGTGGCTCATTGTCTAGCAGCTCTGACCGGTGCGCTGGATCAACAGCAAACTCAGTGGGATCCGCGCCCAGCAGTAGGTGTTGTTTTAGCTGCCGGCGGTTACCCCGGCACCTATAAAGGTGGCGATGTTATCAATGGTCTGCGCCCGGCCGCGGCTGTTAATCAGCACATGAAAGTGTTCCACGCTGGCACGGCTCAGCAAGATGGCAAGGTTGTCACTAGCGGTGGCCGCGTACTTTGCGCTACAGCTATGGGCAGCTCAGTAGCAGATGCTCAACAGCAGGCGTATAAGTTGGCATCTGAGATTTATTGGAAGGATATTTATTTTCGCGATGATATTGCTTGGCGGGCGATTGAACGAGAAAATACCAACTAAGACCTAATGGCAACAAAAGCAACTCCGATAAAAGCCTAATAAAAAGCTGGAGTAGTAATAATGAGTGATCAAGGGTTCTTGAGTGTCGACATTCCTTTCGAGTCATTTAGCCTGACTCATATGGTGACCCTGGTTGTCTTTGTATTCCTTTTAGCCGCGGTGATATTTGCTGGGAAAAAGCTTAATAACCATCAGAATCTGCTATTTGGCAGAGCCCTTTCTGTTTTTATGTCGGTCTCGGTGTCAGTTTGGGCTGGACTCCATTTTATCTACGATCGCTTCGATATTGCTGTCGATCTGCCCCTCTCTCTGTGTAATCTATTTGCTTTTATAGCACCCCTGCTATTTTGGAATCCTGATCATCGGCGTTTTGAAGTGATTTATTTTATGGTTATGTGTGGAACCTTTCAGGCCATTCTTACACCTGACCTCTATGTTGGCTTTCCCGGCTATGGCTTCTTTAAATACTGGATTGTGCATATGGGTCTAGTATTGGTGGTTATCCATTACTTGCTGGTATTTAAATTATACCCGCGCCCCAAAGCCATGATTACTACCTTTATCTGGCTAAATATCTACTTATTAAGCTTGGTGCCAGTGAATCTTTGGCTCGATGCAAACTATTTTTATATGATGGAAAAACCAATCAACCCATCGATTTTGGATTATTTCGGGCCCTGGCCCTTTTATATTTTGGTATCAGAGGCGCTGGCATTCGTCTTTTTCGCTGTTGCTTACGTACCTATAGCGATTGCCAAGAAATACTTTATAAATCAGGCTACAATTTCACTACAGTCAATTGAATAAGCGTCCTTACAGATTATGTCCAACCGACAGCTATCAGCTATAGACCAACTGCTTACCCAACTCGACCAAGGGCTGCGCACCGCATTTGCCAGTGCGCCGACTCCACAGCGAGTGTCTCCTGCTACAAAAGTAGAAGACACTGCACTGTCGGAGCAGGATCGCAAACATGCAATTGGATTGATGCGCGTTAATCATGCGGGTGAGGTCTGTGCCCAGGCGCTGTATCAGGGACAGGCTCTAACGGCCAAGTTACCCGAAGTAGGTGTGCAGATGGAACATGCCGCAGCAGAAGAAATTGATCATTTGGCTTGGTGTGAAGAGCGCATTGCTGAGCTCGGTGGTAATACGAGTCTACTCAATCCAATTTGGTACGCCATGTCTTTTGGTATTGGTGCCGGCGCTGGTTTAATCAGCGATAAACTCAGCTTGGGGTTTGTAGCTGCCACGGAAGATCAGGTCTGCGAGCATCTTAAAATCCATCTCGAGCAACTGCCCATCAATGATCACAAAAGCCGTGCTATCGTGGAAGAAATGCTGGCTGATGAAGAGCGTCATGCCCAAGCCGCCCTAGACGCAGGTGGTCATCACTTTCCAAAGCCGGTCAAAACAATAATGACTGCCATCTCCGCAGCCATGACTGGAAGCAGCTACCGACTTTAAAGCGCAGCGCTGTCCGCAGCCAGATCCTTATCCCACTCACGAATGAGCCCTACAATCTTATCGGCAAGCCAGCGATGAATCGGTGAGCCCGCGGTTCTCTTATGCTGCAACAATACCAGTGAAATAGTGCCCTCATGTGGTAGTTCCGCCGGGTAGCGCTTTCGCACAATACGGTACATTTCCCGCTCCATCGTCAAACCATACTTGGCTGCCACCATAAGGCAGTCGGTATCACAGACTGTTTCCATGGCGGTCATTAGCTGATTGGTTACCATGGCTTTTTTACGCTTGCGCCCCAGATCACGCAGTACTCGGTCAAATCTGGCATCGGTTCTGGCGCTGACTCGTTTTGAGATAAGTAGGTAGTACTGTACGAAGGGGTATTCAAGAATCTCATCTAAAGTCACACGAGACTTTTTGGCCAACGGATGCCCCTCTCTCATCCAAATTGATGGGGTGAAAATCGCCAGATTACGCGCACTGATATCCTCAGTAATACCTTTCTCAATATCAATCGCAAAATCTAATACGCCGTCAGCCAATTCCCCTTCCACAGTATCGGTTTCACTGGAGATTGATAAAATAACGCCCGGGGCATATTGGGTAACAACTTTGGTTAGTTCCGATACTAGAGAGATGGCTACAAACTCTGGCACTGCAATGGTGATTTCGCCCACATAGGCTGCCGGGTCAAACTCTCCCTCACTCACTATCTCTAAGATATTTTCTAGTAATCTTGGCAGACGCATTTGCAGGTCTCGCGCCTTGGGCGTAGGCACTAACTCATTCCCTGTTCTGGTAAACAGTGGGTCATCCAATTGATGTCTCAAGCGTTGTAGAACTCTACTCATGGCAGGCTGAGTGATAAAAAGTCGCTGGGCGGCGCGGGTCACACTTTTTTCCTCAAGCAGTGCCTGAAGAGATACCAGTAAGTTGAGGTCGAGGCGGGAAAGCTTTTGTAGATTCATGGCTAAATTCCTTGGTCATTACCTAAGCGCATATAGTTGATGCAAACAATGCATTTGGATTATGGCATGGGAACGCCTATATTGTCACCAATAGAGCACTGGCTCTCAAAGTTAACTAAGGAGATACACCATGACACTCGTTTATATACTGATCGGTTTTACCGGCCTAGCGGGTGCTGCAATTGCGAAAGATGATTTCGTTAAGTTGGAAGCACCTGGAATGGACGCTTCTGAGAAGTAAGGCATTCGGCCATCAAAAAAGGTGGCAAGGCTTAGTTTACAGATGTACCAAATTCGTAGTACCTCGCATTACCCCTCTTAATCCTTGCTATAGGATTCTTTTATAGGGACCCACCAGGGTCCCTTTTTTTTGCATTGAATAATGCGGCATTACCAAAACGCATTACATAAATGCAAATAATGCATTGGATTTATGAAGCCTAGGTTCCTACCATAGCAACTCGTTAGGAATGACCGTTTTCAGAAAGATCGCTGGGAGGCGATTTTTCAAAGATTTACCCCTTACCCCTTCTTTGTGTTTCATCCAAAGATTCTTTTAGGAGCCTTCCTTAGGCTCCTTTTTTTTGCCTGTTACTCTTTCGCCTCAAAAGCCAAACCAGACATTACGATTAGACTTCTTCCACGATATAGCTATGGCTTATCTCAACGCCACCAGCTTCCAGCATAATTGATGCAGAACAGTATTTTTCTGCTGAGAGCTCAACCGCTCTTTTTACCTGGCTATCTTTTAGATTGGTTCCACTCACTATAAAGCGCAGATGAATTTTACTAAATACAGCAGGCACCGCATCTACCCGCTCAGCTTCTAGCTCGGTTCTACAACCAGTAACATTCTGGCGGCCCTTATGTAGCATTGTCATTACATCGAATGATGCACAGCCACCCAGGCCCATTAAAACCATCTCCATGGGGCGAACACCCATGTTTCTACCGCCTTGGTCTGGCGCGCCATCCATAACGACTGAATGCCCGCTTCCGGACTCGCCCAGAAACATTACGTCATCTACCCATTTAATTGTCGCTTTCATAATGCACCTCGTCTTCAAGGGCGCAAAGGGTAGCATAGAGTCCCATAGAATATTCGCTCGCCTACAGAATATTTTTACTACAATAAATCACAAGGTCGTGAAATAACTGTTGTATGGAGTGGTAATCAGCGGCCGCTTAGGAAACTACACAAGGAGAAACACATTGGCGCCTGCACCTCTCACCCCACACATAGACAATGTAGAGGAACTTTTATCGCATTGTCACCGTCGTCGATATCCCGCAAAAAGTACTATTATCTATGCTGGCGATCAGGGTGATACGCTCTATTACATCATTAAAGGTTCAGTTGCTGTAGTCATCGAAGACGATAGCGACGGGAAAGAAATGATTCTCGCCTATCTCAACCCAGGTGATTTCGTTGGCGAAATGGGCCTTTTCGACCAAGAACATCGCAGCGCTTGGATTCGAACTAAGACAGAATGTGAAGTTGGCGAAATCAGTTACGCGAAATTTATTGAACTGGGACATCAGCACCCGGAGTTTCTTTTTGCAATCAGTAAGCAAATTGCTCAACGTCTGCGCGATACCACACGTAAAGTTGGCGACCTAGCATTTCTTGACGTAGCCGGTCGTGTCGCACGCAGCCTGTTAGATTTATGTAAAGAGCCTGATGCTATGACTCATCCTGATGGTATGCAGATCAAAATTACTCGCCAAGAAATAGGCCGAATTGTTGGCTGCTCTCGTGAAATGGTCGGGCGCGTACTTAAAGATTTAGAGGAGCGGGAATTAGTTTCTGTGTCGGGAAAAACCATGGTGGTATTTGGTACCCGTTAAAGTCGCCTGCAACAAATAGTGATTTAAATTAATTGTAGATTACCCTACTTTTAGCTGAACATCTCACTGAGTCGCACGCCCGGATCATCGCTGCGCATAAATGCCTCGCCCACTAAAAAAGAATGCACCTGGTGCTCGCGCATTGACGCAACATCTTCTGGAGTGTGAATACCACTTTCAGTAATAACAATCTTCCCTACTGGTATTTTTCTTAACAACTTATAAGTGTTTTGCAAAGAAACCTCGAAGCTGTGGAGATTGCGGTTATTAATGCCAACCATTGGATTATCCAATGTCAGCGCAATATCCAATTCTGCTTCATCATGCACCTCGATCAGAACATCCATACCCAAAGATAAAGCGACATGATGCAACTTACTAAGCTGCTCCGACGCCAGGGCCGAGACGATCAAAAGAATACAGTCTGCCCCCATAGCTCGGGCTTCATAGATTTGATATTCATCGATAATAAAATCTTTGCGAATCACTGGCAAGATACTGGCGCTACGGGCCATCTCTAGATATTCATCTGCACCCTGAAAGAAATCCACATCAGTTAAAACTGACAGGCAACAGGCACCACCCTTTTCGTAACTCACTGCAATCGCTGCAGGGTCAAAGTCTTCCCGGATCACACCTTTGCTGGGCGAGGCTTTTTTTATTTCTGCAATAACACCAGATTGGCCGGCAGCAATTTTTGCAGCAATAGCTGCGGCAAAACCCCGCGGCGCTGATGCCAATTTAGCTTTTTCAATTAGCTGGGGAATGGTTATCTGAGCACTGCGTTCGGCAATCTCTTCCTGCTTTCGAGCAAGAATTTTTTTTAATATCGTTGGGGTTTCTGAACTCATCTTATATCTCTTAAATTTTTAAGCGTCTTGCTGTACCTGCGTGAAAGTAGCTAAGTCATTGATTTTAGCTTTCGCCAACCCTGAACCTATTGCGTCCTGCGCCATAGTGACACCTTCCTTGACGTCGTGGGCACAGCCAGCAACATAAAGTGCAGCGCCGGCATTAAGCGCAATTAAATCCGCTGCTTTACTCGCATGGGTTCCACTTCTTTTACCGAGCGCATCAGTAATTAGAGCCAAGGATTGTTTAGCGTCTCCAACATCAAGGCCATCGAGACTTTGTCTCTCGGCTAAAAAATCTTCTGGCGCGAGCGTATATTCAGTAACAGAATTATTCTTAAATTCGGCAACATAGGTGTCTGTGGCAATACTAATTTCATCTAGGCCATCTGCTGAGTGCACCACCATAATATGTTCGGCACCTAGGCGTCCCAGCACCTCTGCCATGGGTTTGCACAATGCCTTGTCGTAGACACCTATTAGCTGTCGCGTCACACCTGCAGGATTGGTCATGGGACCCAAAATATTAAATATGGTGCGCAGGCCAAGTTCTCGCCTTGGTCCGATCGCATGCTTCATAGCACTGTGATGAGTTGGGGCAAACATAAAGCCCACACCCAACTCCTGTACACAGAGTGCTACCTGTTCAGGGGTTAAATCTAAATTGACTCCGGCGGCCTCAAGCAGATCAGCTGCACCACTATTACTGCTCACCGAACGATTGCCATGCTTGGCAACGCGTCCACCGGCAGCAGCGACGACGAAGGTCGATGCAGTTGAAACATTAAATAAGTTGGACTCATCGCCACCTGTGCCAACGATATCGACCAACCCTTCGCCGGATACATTAACTCCGGTTGCCAGTTCGCGCATCACTTCTACTGCACCGGCGATCTCGTCGATGCATTCACCTTTCATTCTAAGGGCAACTAAAAACCCGCCTATTTGGGCTTCGCTGGCATCGCCAGTCATTATCTGGCGCATAACATGACGCATATCTGTGGCACTCAGATTTTCGCCATTAACCACTGTTTCCAATGCTTGTTTAATATCCATGTTATGCTCCTTCAGTGGCTCTTGAGGAAATTATCTAACAGCTCATGACCATGCTGAGTCAGGATTGATTCGGGGTGAAATTGCACACCTTCAATCGCTAATTCTCGATGTCGAATGCCCATAATTTCGTCGAGACTGCCATCTTTATTTTGGGTCCATGCAGTGACTTGCAAACAATCAGGCAACGTTGCCTGATCAATGACAAGTGAATGATAACGGGTAGCTTCAAATGGATTGCTCAACCCTTTAAAAACACCGCTATCGTCGTGATGCATCATTGATGTTTTACCATGCATAACCTGTTTGGCACGAATAATATTGCCGCCAAAAGCCTGGCCGATGCTCTGATGTCCCAAACAAATTCCCAACATTGGAATCTTGCCAGCAAAGGTTTTTATTGTATCTACGGAAACCCCTGCTTCGTTTGGCGTACATGGCCCTGGAGAAATTACAATTTTCTCTGGTGCCATTTTTTCTATATCAGCAATAGTAATTTCATCGTTGCGGTACACGCTTACATCAGCTTTTAACTCTGCCAAATACTGCACAATGTTGTAGGTAAATGAGTCGTAATTATCGATCATTAATATCATTTGGACACTCCACACACCATTGCCGCCGCGCGCATTAGAGCGCGTGCTTTATTATTGGTTTCTTTCCATTCCAATTCGGGAATAGAATCGGCCACAACACCGGCACCGGCCTGCACATGTAGCATGCCGTCTTTAATCACTGCGGTACGTATGGCTATCGCAGTATCCATATTGCCATTCCAGCCAATATAGCCCACAGCGCCACCATAGATACTGCGTTTAACCGGCTCTAACTCGTCAATAATTTCCATAGCGCGGATTTTTGGTGCACCACTTAATGTACCTGCAGGTAGTGTAGCTTTCAGTACTTCCAGTGCACCCATTCCTTCAGTCACCTCACCCACCACATTGGAGGTGATATGCATTACATGGGAGTAGCGCTCGACGACCATTTTTTCGGTGACTTCTACGGTACCGGTTTTACTGATACGGCCCACATCATTGCGGCCCAAATCAATCAGCATTAGATGCTCGGCAATTTCTTTGGGATCGGCAAGCATCTCGTCTTCCATGGCTTGATCTTCTTCTTTACTTTCTCCGCGCTTGCGCGTGCCGGCGATAGGTCGGACAGTGACCTGGCCGTCCTCTAGGCGTGCCAGTACTTCTGGAGACGAACCAACAATATGGAATCCATCGAGATCTAGAAAGTACATATAGGGTGAGGGATTAAGCCGGCGCAATGCTCGGTAAAGATTAATCGGTGATGCATCAAAGGGGGCTGACAGTCTCTGTGATGGTACGACCTGCATCACATCACCGGCCATCACATACTCTTTGATCTTATTGACCGCCACTTTAAAATCTTGCTCGCCAAAGCTAGAGACAAAATCTTGCTCTGATATGCCGTCGGCCTGCATATTCATCGGTGGCAGATCCGGTTTTGGCTGCGCGAGTCTGTGCTCTAACTCGTCGAGTCGGGCTTCGGCTTTTGCTAATGCACCCACTTCTTTGGCATCGACGTGCACCACTAACATAATTGTGCCGGACAAGTTATCAAAGATAGCTACTTCATCTGAGGCCATCAATAATATATCTGGAGTGCCCAGCTCATCAGCTGGCGCACTAGCGGCTAAGCGAGGCTCTACAAAGCGAACGGTGTCATAACCAAAATAGCCGACTAGACCACCGGTAAATCGCGGCAGATCAGGGGTGTTTGGCATGCTAAACAGCTGACGAAAGCGCTCAACTTCAGCCAGTGGATCACTGGTAGTGCGGTTAACCATGGGCTTACCGTCACGAACGATTTCCAGACGATTGCCATAGACTTTGAGCACGGTAGAGGTCTGCAGACCAATCAGCGAGTAACGGCCCCATTTCTCTCCGCCCTGCACTGATTCAAACAGGTATGAATTGGGACCAAAAGCGAGCTTTAGATAGACGCTGAGAGGGGTTTCAAGATCAGCTAAGACTTCGCGAGTCACGGGGATACGGTTAAAGTCTTGGCTTGCCAAGGTGGCAAATTTTTCAGGGGTCATAGCAGTTTCCTTGTTCGATAGCAGTTTGATTTATACAGGCGCTCGCAACGCCCAATTAGCACTAGTTGCGCCATCGCCACCACTGGCAGCCAAAATCAAACTGTATAAAACTGATGCTTTTCAAGACCCATCTCCTGTTGGGGTTGGTATTGTAATCAATAACGGTCATTCAAGGAACCATTGGGCTCCCTCACTCAGCCAACGGATATCGTTATTGGCTACCCTTAGCTAACTCGGCCCGCAATTTGCCGATAACTTCCGCGTAGTCCGGCTGACTAAAGATGGCCGAGCCTGCAACAAACGTATCTGCTCCCGCTGCTGCTATTTCGCCGATATTGCTGACGCCAACGCCACCATCAACTTCCAAACGAATATCGTAACCGCTGTCATCAATAAGCTGGCGGGCTTCACGAAGTTTGTCCAGGGTCGCGGGAATAAATTTCTGACCGCCAAAACCTGGGTTTACCGACATCAGTAATAGCATGTCCATTTTGTCCATGACCCAGCGTGTTGTTTCCAAGCTGGTACCCGGATTCAACACAAGTCCGGCCTTACAGCCGAGGTCGCGCACTAGCTGTAGCGAACGATCTATATGATTAGAAGCTTCTGGATGAAATGTGATGTAAGTGGCGCCAGCATCCGCAAACATGCGAATCAGATCATCCACCGGCTGTACCATAAGATGCACATCAATGGGCGCTGTTACGCCATGATCACGCAGAGCTTTGCACACCATAGGACCAATGGTTAGGTTGGGGACATAGTGATTATCCATAACATCGAAATGTACAATATCCGCGCCAGCCTCGAGTACGTTATCAACTTCTTCACCCAGTCGGGCAAAATTAGCGGCGAGAATTGAGGGGGCAATCAAAAAGTCAGTCATAAAACACCATGGGTTAGGTCAAGCGCAATGATGCGCGACTTCGATTGTGGGTGCAAATTATTTACCCTTTTCTATCGCCATAAAAAACGGCCACTGAAGACAATGGCCGCTTAGATTACTGCTATTTGTTAGGGCTATTCTTTAGTCGCTTTGTCCTTGCGCTTGCTATGCATTTGTTTGCGCATTGCTTTGGCTTCGCCCTTGGTTACCGAACCATCACCGTCTGCATCCATTTCAGAAAATCTCTGACGTCGTTTATCAGCCATTTTCTGTATTGCTACTTCATGCTCATCCGTCGAGATGCTGCCATCCTTATCCAGATCCGCCTGTTTAAATAGGCTGCCTTTATCATGGCCACCGCCATGGTGACCCGCCATACTCCAAACCGAGAACAGTGCCAATAATGTAAAAACCATCCAATTTTTCATAATCCAGTACTCCTATTTTTAGGTCAACTTAAAAACGTGATGGCTTCTATTTGGTTGACTCAGGTTAGTAGGAGTAATCTTTAAATTGATCGCGCAAATCCTTCTTGCTAATTTTGCCTGTGGCCGTATGAGGAATTTCTTCGACAAACACACAGTCACCGGGAATCCACCACTTGGCGATCTTGCCCTCTAGAGAGGCCAAAATACTGTCTTTATCTGGCGTTACACCTTCTACAGCAATAACTATCAGCAGCGGGCGTTCGGTCCACTTTGGGTCAGCAACGCCAATGACGGCGGCTTCTTGGACATCTGAGTGACCCATAGCCGCGTTTTCCACATCAATAGAGCTAATCCACTCACCCCCAGACTTAATCACGTCTTTAACGCGGTCGGTAATAGTGACATAGCCATATTCATCAATAGAAGCCATGTCGCCAGTGTCAAACCAGCCATCTGCATCCAACGCCGGTTTTTCATCAAGGCGGTAATAGCCACTAATAACCCAAGGGCCTTTAACCAGCAATAATCCTGAGGCTATGCCGTCCCAAGGGAGCTCATTATGATCTTCGTCGACTATTCTCATCTCTACACCGTAAACCATACGGCCTGCACGAACGCGATAAGTATCCTGTTCTTCCTCGGTAGCGTCTGCCATCCACTCCATGGGGCGGTTGTAAGACCCCAATGGGCTCATTTCAGTCATACCCCAACCCATATGCACTATCACGCCATGCCGCTCCATTTCTTTAATGAGCGATAGTGGACAGGCAGAACCACCGCAGACAACGGAATCGAGTGTTTCTATGGTTTTGCCCGAGGCATTGAGATAGCCAACAAGTGCCAACCAGACGGTCGGTACTCCCAGAGAATAGTTAACTTTTTCAGCATTGATCAGTTCGGTCAGTGTTTCGCCGTCAGCCATCTTCGGCCCCGGAAATACCAGCTTCGCACCCGTCATGGGCGCATTGTAGGCGGTACCCCAAGCATTGACGTGGAACATTGGCACTATGGGCATAACTACATCATTAGCCGACAGATTCATCAAGTCAGGCATGGAGCCTACAATGGAATGCAATACGGTACTGCGATGGCTATAGAGAACGCCCTTGGGGTTGCCTGTGGTTCCAGAGGTGTAGCACATAGAGCTGGCGGTATTTTCATCCAGATCTGGCCAATTAAAGGTATCAGCCTGATCGCCAATAAAGGTCTCATAACAATGAGTATTGGCCAGACTTGTTTCTGGCATATGCGCCTGATCGGTCATAATGACATAGCCGCGTACTGTAGGCAGCCGATCCTTGAGTGCTTCCAGTAGGGGCACAAACATTGGATCAGCGAAGATCCACTGGTCTTCGGCATGATTAATAATAAAGTCTATCTGCTCGGGAAATAGGCGCGGATTAATAGTATGGCAAACTTGGCCTGAACAGGAGATGGCGTAGTACAGCTCAAAGTGGCGATAATCATTCCAAGCCAGTGTGGCAATGCGGTCACCCTGCTCAAACCCTATGCCTTGGAGGGCATTTGCCAGTTTACGAACGCGCTGAAAAGCTTCTTTATAGGTGTACTTATGGTGGGGATTATCTCCTGTTACTGAAACAATCTCACTCTTTCCATTAATCCGATCTGCATGCTTCATTATTGAAGTAATAGTGAGCTGCGAATCCATCATTAAACCATTCATACTTACCCCTGCTTTTTTAATATTTATTGGCAAAGAGTACCACCTGTCCCAGAGGGTTCAACACTTAAATCTGCGGACAGGTAGTCATGGCCGCTAGTAGTACAGCGGGATTTCCTTTAAGTAAGTCTCGATTTGGCTGAAATCTGGCAATAGCAGTTTTTTGTTTTCCACCTGCAAATCAATTTTGATGCAGTTACCATTGTCAGCAGCGGACTGGGTCGTTATTTCACAGTCAGCTTCAACACGCAGTGTATGGGGGAATCCTCGGGTAACTATGGCGTAGTAATGATGACTGTGTCCCTCGGTAAAACTATTTAGTACCAGTATTCTGGTGCTGGTACCAAAGTCAGAGGCAGCGGCTCTATTTTGCAGTGCCGCAAAGTCAATTAGTGGGATATTGAGATGCCGCCAGGCAACCCAGCCAGTGACCCATGCTGGCAACCTATCACTTTTTTCTGGATTCTGGTTAAGAATAATTTCAGCCACGGCGGGCATTGGCACAAGTAGCTGCGACTGGCCAATATTTACTGCTAGGCAGTGGATTGTTTCATTAGACTCTTGTTGATCGAGAAAGAATAAACTCATTGGCTACATGCCTCCATTTGTTCCATTTCCATACCTATCTTTTGTGCTAGCTGGCCTGCATCGCCCACAAAATTAGCGCTATTACACTCCATAACTGCTTCGGGCATTACTGGTGCGGTACAGTCTCTAGGATCTTGAACCCAGTTGTAATATATAATCCACAACGCTCACTTTTTTAATCTTTTTGTTTGCTGGCTAACAGATTTTCATCCAGTTTCGCATCCTATTAGTTATAGTGCATAAATAACCACAAGGCAGTCATTTATGAGTAAAACTCTCGGGGTCGTAATGGACCCAATTCAATCGATTAAATATAACAAAGACACCACATTGGCACTGTTACTTGCCGCCCAGCGACAAGGTTTTAAGCTCTACTATATGGAGCAACAACACTTATTTATGGAAAATGGGAATCCGCGAGCAGAAGTGCGTCCGCTCAAGGTCTTTGAAAACCCTTTTAAATGGTTTGAGCTGGAGGAGAGCAGCTCTATCCCGCTGGAGGAACTGGACGTTGTGCTTATGCGCAAAGACCCGCCATTTGATAGCGAATTTATCTACTCAACTTATATATTGGAAGCCGCAGAAAGGCGCGGTACATTAATAGTCAACAGACCTCAGAGTCTGCGCGACTGCAATGAGAAGGTGTTTGCCACCGAATTTCCCGAGTGCACGCCGCCTCTAATGATCTGCCGTGATCAAAAGCGCCTCAAGGGCTTTTTGGCAGAACATGGGGATGCTGTCTTTAAGCCTTTAGATGGTATGGGTGGAACGTCCATCTTCCGCGTTAAGCAGGGTGACCAAAATCTCAATGTTATTCTCGAGACCCTCACTAACAACGGTCAGCAGACCATTATGGCGCAAAAATATCTACCCGAAATTGTTGAGGGCGATAAACGTATTTTGGTGATTGATGGCGAAGTGGTGCCATTTTGTTTAGCACGCATCCCCGCAAGTGGTGAGTTCCGCGGCAATCTCGCAGCTGGCGGCCAGGGTCGAGTGCAGCCACTGAGTGATCGCGATCGCTGGATTGCAGAGCAGATTGCACCCTCATTAGTTGAGCGTGGCCTTATTTTTGTCGGCTTGGATGTTATTGGTGACTACCTTACCGAGATTAATGTGACCAGCCCCACCTGTGCCCGCGAAATTGACGATGCCCAGGGCACGGCAATCGGTGACAGATTAATGGATGCCATTGAAGATCGTTTAAACCGCTAGTCTGAAGGTTGGTTATGGACAACTTTATTGACAGCCCATGGAATCAAACTAATGAACGGCTTAAAGGGACATTCTCTGTAGCGTTGGCGCTTCACCTTGCACTGCTATTAGGGCTGACTTTTACCCTGTTCTTACCATTCAGGCCTATGACCTCAATGGAGGTCATGTTGGCCCATCACGCTAGTGCTGAGGCACCAGAGAGGGCAGATTTTCTTGCCCAGGCCAATCAGATTGCTAGTGGCAATCGCAGTGATAAGGTCGCTGAAGTTACCAGCAATATATTGTCAGAGTTCCAAACGGATCAGCAGTCTATGACCGCTGCTCAGCGACAGGATTTAAGCCAACAGGCCAACAGGCCAATATTGGCCGCTAGAAATTCGCCTGTAGTGGCGCCCCAGACATTTAAAGAATTGCAATCCAACGAGGCGCTTAAACTGGCGCAAAAATCTGTGCAGGAAGTGGCTCTTCAGCGGTCTATTGGTGCCATGCGCGCCAAGATTAACCAACTCAATCAAACCTATAGCAACCTTCCCAAGGTTGTTCGGCTGACATCGGCATCCACCAAGACCGCACAGGAAGCTGCCTATATGAATTATTTTGAAGAGCGTATCGAGCGAGTGGGCAACCTTAATTATCCCCGCGAAGCTCGAGGTCAGCGCCTGGTGGGTAGAGTGCAGCTTATTGTGGTCATTCTGCCCGATGGCTCAGTTGATCGGGTACAGATTTCTACTAGCTCAGGGACCAAAATTCTCGATCAGGCGGCAGTGCGATCGGTACAGTTGGCATCGCCGTTTAGCGCCTTTCCCAAAGAGCTGCGCGATCGCGATGAAATCCATGTTATTCGCACATGGCAATATCAGGCAGACAACCTACTTACTACCAACTAATCGCCCTTCACTGCTTGAGTTTAAGGCTCTAAACCTTCATATTGCGCAGTATGACGAAAGCCTCAAAAAAATCGATTTCCAGCCTCAAAAACTACTTCTTGCTAGCCATGCCCGGTCTCAATGACCCAAATTTTGCCCATTCTGTGGTCTATATCTGCGAACATAATGCCGAAGGCGCTATGGGACTTATTATTAATCAACAGTTGGATATTCCCGTCAAAGCCATTTTCGACCAGCTCGAGCTCAGTTATCTGGACGAATGTGGCAACTCGCTAATATTCGACGGCGGGCCGGTACAGCGCGATCGCGGTTTTATTCTGCACTCTAGTGTTGAGCAACAATGGGAATCTACTGTGGCCATCGGTGAAGATATTAGTCTTACCGCCTCAAAGGATATTCTTACTGATATAGCACTGGGCAAAGGGCCGACGAACGCTTTAATAACGCTGGGCTATTCAAGCTGGGAAGCTGGTCAACTAGAGCAAGAACTCACGCAAAATAGCTGGCTCACCATTCCCGCAGACTCGGCAATTATCTTTCATACCGACTGCGCCAAACGCGCCGGAGCTGCAGCCTCTACTATTGGACTCGATCTGGCAATGCTATCCCATGATGCTGGCCATGCCTGAAACCAAAACCTTACTGGCGTTTGATTTTGGCCTTAAGCAAATTGGTGTGGCTTATGGCCAGACGTTGACCAATAGTGCCTCGGGCCTAACCATTATCAAAGCATCGGATGGCGTGCCTAGCTGGACAGAAGTCGAAACCGTTTTAAATGAGTGGAAACCAGATCTTGTGTTGGTCGGATTGCCTTTAAATATGGACGATAGTGAAAGTGAACTGAGCGGCAGAGCACGCAAGTTTGGCCGCAGGCTGCAGGGCCGTTTTGCAGTTGATGTCATGATGATTGATGAACGCCTTTCCAGCCGCGAGGCTAAGTCTATGATTCGTGAGCAGCAGCCATCTAGAGGTAGGAAAGGCAAAAGTCACGACCTCACTAAGATTGACCATATTGCCGCCTCACTGATACTGCAGACTTGGCTGAAAAACCCAGAACTCGGCCAGCAACCCTAGGTCAGCACTGCTTTTTCAGCCATATGTCTCAAGCTTTTAAATGTTTGATCAAGCATGCTCTTTTCTCGACATAACAGGGTTTAAAAGCTACCCGGGAGTTTGGCTTTTTCTTTAGCAATATCGTTACTAATCAGGCGTTGGTCAACCAAGTTGTGCAGACATTGATCCAGCGTCTGCATCCCCAAGGCGCCGCCCGTTTGAATAGCGGAATACATCTGCGCCACTTTATTTTCACGAATCAAATTGCGGATGGCCGGTGTGCCGATCATAATTTCATGAGCTGCGACCCGACCGCCACCAATTTTCTTCAATAAGGTCTGCGAGATTACCGCCTGTAATGACTCTGAAAGCATCGAGCGAATCATCGATTTCTCGCTGCCAGAGAACACATCCACTACTCGGTCAATAGTCTTTGCCGCGGAGGTGGTGTGTAATGTACCAAATACCAAATGACCTGTTTCCGCCGCCGTGAGCGTCAGACGAATAGTTTCGAGGTCACGCAGCTCGCCGACGAGGATCACATCGGGGTTTTCACGTAGTGCCGATCGCAGAGCCTCATCGAAGCCCATAGTGTCGCGATGTACCTCACGCTGGTTAATCAGACACTTCTTGCTCTGATGGACAAATTCAATGGGATCTTCGATGGTTAAGATGTGGTCGTAGCGGCTTTCATTGACGTAGTCGATCATGGCGGCAAGTGTTGTCGACTTACCAGAGCCCGTGGGGCCAGTTACCAACACCAGACCGCGAGGCAGCAGCGACACCTTCCTAAAGATATCGCCCATACCCAGCAGCTCTAGGGTTAATACTTTCGAGGGAATAATTCTGAAAACCGCTGCGGCGCCTCGGTTTTGATTAAACACATTGACCCGAAATCGGGCCACACTAGGGACATCAAAAGAAAAGTCTGTCTCCAGAAACTCTTCGTAATCCCTTCTTTGCTTGTCATTCATTATTTCGTAGATCAAACTATGAACTTGTCGGTGCTCCATAAATGGCAAGTTAATACGGCGGACATCGCCATCTATTCTTATTATGGGGGGAAGACCAGCGGAAATATGTAAATCCGAGGCCCCTTCTTTGGCGCTAAACGCTAATAATTCGGTGATATCCATTTTCTATCTCGCTCATTCCCTGAAGACATTGTTAACGATTTAAAACTATGCCAATCATTAAAAATAACATTAGCTCCATACAGAGACGTCTGCAACAGGCTGCTAGCGATGCAGGTCGCACTCCGAATGAGGTGCTGTTACTGGCTGTCAGTAAGACGAGAACCAGCACACAGATAAAAGCGGCCCTAGCGGCAGGCATAACCAGCTTTGGTGAAAATTACCTTCAGGAAGCTCTAGAGAAAATTGATCAATTATCCAGTGCCGAACTCGACTGGCATTTTATTGGTCCACTGCAATCAAACAAAACCCGTCTGGCTGCAGAGAATTTTTCTTGGATCCACAGTGTCGACCGGCTAAAGATTGCTCAGCGCCTCAGCGACCAAAGGCCCTCAACCATGGCGCCACTCAATCTATGCCTTCAGATCAATATTGATAATGAACCAAGTAAATCTGGATTTAGCGCGCAGCAGGCACTGGCCGCCGCCGCGGATATTGCCAACCTACCTAATGTTAAATTGCGCGGTTTAATGGCTATTCCCCAATCTCGCACTGACTTAAAGGCCCAGCGCACTCCTTTTATAAAACTACGACAATTAAAAGACCAGATAAATAGTCTGCTGGACAATTCACAGAAACTGGATACCCTTTCCATGGGTATGTCTGGCGATATGGACGCTGCAATTTTGGAGGGTGCAACTATTGTTCGGGTAGGCACAGATATTTTCGGTCCAAGAGACAGATAACCAACTTAAAGCAAATAAAGGAAAAGGAATGAGTTCAATTGTATTTATCGGTGGCGGTAATATGGCCTCCTGCATTATTGGCGGCATGATCGCCAATGGGTTTGACGCAGACAACATTGTGGTTAGCGAACCGGGCGCAGAGTCGCGCAAGCGCCTCGAAGACAGCTACGGCATAAAGACCACTACTGACAATAAGGCAGCAGCTAAGCAGGCCGACATAATTGTGCTAGCAGTCAAACCACAGATTATGAATGGCGTGGCCGCCGACTTGGCTCAGTCGCTAGACCATAGGCCCGCCCTAGTATCCATCGCTGCTGGTATACCACTGATGGCTCTAGAAAGCTGGCTTGGTAGCACTTCAGCCATTATTAGAGCTATGCCCAACACACCTGCGATGGTGCTCTCTGGCGCTACCGGGCTGTTTGCCAATGCACAGGTAGGTACTGAGCAAAAAACCTTAGTAGAAAAGATATTCGCCGCCATTGGCTATGTTTGCTGGGTAGAGAATGAAGCGCAAATTGATGCGGTTATTGCTGTATCTGGCAGCGGTCCAGCGTATTTCTTTCGCATCATGGAAATTATGCAGCAAGTCGGCCAAGAACTTGGTCTGTCACAGCAAGTTGCTCAGGATCTCAGCCTCAAAACAGCACTCGGCGCGGCACGTATGGCAACAGAATCAGGTATCAGCCCAACCCAGCTTCGCGAACAGGTAACCTCGCCAGGTGGGACGACTCAAGCTGCATTGCAGTCCTTTGAGGAGCAGGGCTTGGAAGAGATTTTCCGCAAGGCGATGAATAGCGCACTGACAAAAGCAGAAGTAATGTCTGCAGACTTCGGCTCTGCGTCTAAATAACAGCATTAAGGAATAAGCAGTATGGATAACACGATTATTTTTATTCTTAGAACAGCCCTAGATATTTATGCGACCGTACTTTTAGTGCGCGTTTTATTGCAGCTGGTGCAGGCGGACTTTTTTAATCCCATCTCACAAACACTGTTTAAACTGACCTCCCCAGTGGTCGAACCTCTGCATAAAATCTTTCCCACTATTGGTCGGTTTAACACCGCTGCATTGGTTGCTGCGATACTGGTCAAATGGTCTTTCTATTTAATAGTGTTGAGTTTAAGCGGTATGTTTGGCGCGCAAATGTTTACCTATCTCGCGGTGGCCGGCTTGGACTTACTCGGCACCTTGATTGAGATTTACTTCTGGGGAATTTTTATTCTGGTTATCTCAAGCTGGGTTGGCACCGGCTCACATCCCACCGTGCGTCTGGTCAGTCAGGTTGTTGACCCCTACATGGCAATTTTCCGGCGCTTTATTCCACCCATTGGCATGATTGACCTATCTCCGATGGTCGCTATCTTTGGTCTGATGATTATTCGCGCCAATGTGATGCCAAAACTCGGCAGTTTGGTTCAGCCTCTGCTGGGCTAAGCACTGCATTGAAGGCCAATTTGTCGGATGGAAGATAGTACAAATTGGCCTGATAACAGTTTATCTAAGGCGCAGGATCTGGATACTGGTTATGTATGGCATTAATGTCGGCCATCACCTCATCCGAAAGCGATAACTCAACCGCCTCTATATTTTCTTTTAGCTGTTCCATGGTCGTTGCGCCAATCAAACAGCTAGTCACAAATGTCTGCTGACAAACAAAAGCCAATGACATCTGCGTCAGGCTGTAACCATGCTTATCGGCAATGGCTTGGTAGGCCTCAGTAGCTGCCGTTGCCTGCGGGTTGTCATAGCGAGAGAAGCGAGTAAACAGCTCCATTCTAGAGCCAGCAGGCATTTTTCCGCCGATATACTTACCACTTAAAACACCAAAAGCCAGAGGTGAATAAGCTAGCAGGCCGGCCTCTTCGCGAATAGCCATTTCTGCCAGACCAGTTTCAAACTGCCGACTCAGTAGATTGTAGACATTTTGGATACTTACCACCTTGGCCATATCTCGCTCTCTGGCAAGACGCAAATACTCCATGACACCCCAGGGTGTCTCATTGGAAACACCCACATGTTTGACCAAACCTTCGGCCACTAACTCCGACAGCGCATCCAAGGTCTCTTCGATGGCAATACCATCGGCATCTGGGTTGTGGCTGTAGCCGCGCTGACCGAAATAATTAGTGCCTCGTTCAGGCCAGTGCACCTGATAGAGATCTACATAGTCAGTCTGTAGCCTTTCCAGAGAGCCTTCGATAGCGCGGCGAATATGGTCACGGCTTAGCCGTGGGCCACCGCGCATATGCTTCCAATCCGGGACCTGATCGGCGCGACCAGCCACCTTAGTCGCCAGTACAATGTCTGCACGCTTACCACTGCGACTAAACCATTCACCAATACAAGACTCTGTAGCCCCCTGCGTTTTAGCCGAGGGCGGCACCGGATACATTTCCGCAACATCAAAAAAGTTAATGCCTTTGGAGACAGCGTAATCCATCTGGTCACAGGCCTCCTCTACATTATTTTGCTGGCCCCAGGTCATAGTACCCAGACCAATTAACGATACATCTAAATTGGTTTGTCCCAATTTTTTATACTGCATAAGTCACCCCTAAAAATAAACATAGGCAGTCTACCTCAGAAAAAGTCCCTCGCATTAAAAAACTCACAGCCATCGATAATACAAGGCGTTATACTATCGACTATGCCATCTCATTCTTTAGAAGTCCCCGAACAATCCCTTGGGCTAGTCAGCCCTCAAAAGGTCCTGATTGAAAAGCCTCTGACACTGGCCTGCGGCACAGTGCTGCCCAATCATGAACTGGTATTTGAAACCTATGGCGCCCTTAATAGCGATAAGAGCAATGCCATTTTGATTTGCCATGCCCTAAGCGGAGATCACCATGCGGCGGGCTTTTATGAGGGCGATAGCAAACCCGGCTGGTGGGATCATTACATTGGTCCGGGCAAGGCAATGGACAGCAATAGATTCTTTATTGTGAGCGTCAATAATATTGGCAGCTGTTTTGGCAGTACTGGGCCTACCTCGATTAACCCTGAAACCGGCTCTGTATGGGGCGCAGACTTCCCCTCACTGCGGGCAAGAGACTGGGTAGAGTCGCAAAAGCTATTGATGGAACACCTCAGCATTAACTGCTGGGCTGCCGTTGTTGGTGGCAGCTTGGGCGGTATGCAGGCCATGCGCTGGTCACTGGAGCATCCGGACAAACTATTGAACGCAGTAGTGATTGCCTCATCTATGAAGTTGAGTGCACAGAACATTGCCTTTAATGAAATTGCCCGCAGGGCGATTAAATCAGATCCCGACTTCTGTGATGGTAACTATCTGCAAGAGGGTAAGACACCCCTACACGGTTTAGCACTGGCTCGTATGATTGGCCATGTGACCTATTTATCGGATGAGGCGCTGGGCAAGAAGTTTGGTCGCGAGCTGGCCAGCGGTGATTTTGTGGATGGCACTGAGGATCCGATTGAGTTTCAGATTGAGAGTTATCTAAACTATCAAGGTGATAAGTTTTCCAGTAATTTTGATGCGAACTCCTATATCTTGATTACTAGAATGCTCGATTACTTTGACCTATCGAGGGAATACAATAACAGTCCGGTTGAAGCCTTTACACGGGCCCAGTGCAAATTTTTGTTAATTTCTTTTAGCAGCGACTGGCGGTTTTCCCCCAAACGCTCACAGGAAATTACCGATGCCCTAATTACGGCCGGCAAAAACGTGAGTTATGCCGCCATTGATTCCAATCAGGGACACGATGCATTTCTACTGCCAAACAGCCGCTATCAAGCAGCCCTCGGCAATTACCTTAGCCGGGTTGCCGACCAGCTGGAGGCAACGCAATGAGCCAAAACTTTAGCTTTATAAGCAGCTGGATCCAGTCCGGTTCCAGGCTTCTTGATTTGGGCTGTGGCGATGGTTCTCTGTTGTCAGGCCTAACCAGTACCCATAATATTCGCGGCTATGGCTTGGAGATTGATCCTGAATCAATCGAAAACTGTATTGCCAGAGGGGTAAATGTTATTGAGCAAGACCTCAACAAAGGCCTAGATAACTTTGCCGACAACAGCTTTGATACCGTGGTCATGACTCAGGCTCTGCAAGCAATGCGCCACCCCCATCTGGTTTTAGATGAAATGCTTAGAATCGGTAGCGAATGTATTATCACATTCCCCAACTTTGGCAGCTGGCGCACGCGGGCCTATCTGGCGTTTCGCGGTCGTATGCCCGTCACCAAGCAGCTCACTTATGAATGGTACAACACACCCAATATTCACTTCTTTACGTATAGTGATTTTGAATGTCTGTGCCACGAGCGCAATATCAAGGTGCTGCATCGCAAATTTATTGCCGAACAATTTCCTGATAATCTACTCAAAAGCCTATGGCCGAATTTATTCACCGAGACGGCGGTTTACCATTTAAGTCGATAAGCGGCTAACGTAATAAATGGAAAGCTAAATTAATAATAGCTAAGAGGATAGTGTCGATGAACCGTTTACTGCTAGTAATCTGCCTACTGATAGCCCCAGTTTTAGGACAGGCCTTTGAGGAAACTCTGTACAAGCAACATGGTGAGCATAAGATATTTTACAGCGCCTTTAGCAGTTCCTTTATTGCGCCAGACATTGCCGTGGCAAACAATATTGTGCGAGGTAAGGGCAAGGGCCTAGTCAATATCGCCATGGTTAAAAAACTGGGTGTTGGCGTGCCCGGAACCGTCACTGGCACTGTGTCAAATATTCTACAACAAACTCAGACATTGGAGTTTGTTGCGGTGCGTGAACAAAACACGGTGTACTATTTGGCGCCATTCAAATTCGATAACGAAGATTTTCTGACTTTTAAGATTGATGTAAAGCCGCAGACTGATAACTTGAGTTACGGCTACAACTTTAAATTTCAGAAAAAAATGTATCACGACTAGCATTGCTGTCAGAACTACAGGAACTACCTCTTGAGCAGTCCACACGATTTGGTATTGGCCAGCGCCAATGCCGGTAAAATAACAGAACTGCAGCAAATGTTAGGCGGCTTGGGCGTTAAGATAATCCCTCAGACTGACCTCGACATTCCAGATATCGAAGAGACAGGCCTCACCTTTGTGGAAAATGCCATTCTTAAAGCGCGTAATGCCGCCGCCCTGTCTAACCGGCCTGCCATCGCCGACGATTCGGGTTTGGAAGTAGATTTTCTGCAGGGCGCGCCCGGTATTTATTCTGCACGCTTTGCCGGTGAAGGCGCTGGCGACAAAGCGAATAAAGAAAAACTCCTACAACTCATGGCCGATGTGCCAGCAGATCAACGTAGCGCCCGCTATCAGACGGTGATTGTTTATATGCGCCATGGCAATGATCCCACGCCAATTATTTGTCAGGGTACCTGGGAAGGTATGATTGCTACAGAGTCTCGCGGTGATCAGGGCTTTGGTTATGACCCTATTTTTTATGTCACCGAAACCAACTGCCATGCGGCAGAGCTAGATAAGGTCACCAAAAACCGTCTGAGTCATCGTGGCAAGGCGATTGCCAACTTGCTACAGCAATTGCAACCGCGCTAAACCCGTGCTGCAACTACCGCCACTCTCACTCTATGTGCATATCCCCTGGTGTGTTCGCAAGTGCCCTTACTGTGACTTTAACTCTCATCAGGCGACAGAAGAAATTCCCGAGCGCGCCTATGTGGACGCCTTGATTGCCGACCTTAAAGCGGATCTGTCCTGGGTGCAGGGGCGAAAACTGCATTCAATTTTTTTTGGTGGCGGTACCCCAAGTCTTTTTTCTGGCCGCGCCATTGGTGAAATCTTAACGGCTGTCGAACATCAAATTGGCTTCGAAGAGGATATTGAAATCACTCTGGAAGCCAATCCAGGCACATTTGAACAGCAGAAATTTTCTGACTTTCGCAGCGCTGGGATCAATCGACTATCTATAGGTATTCAAAGCTTCAGCTCACACCATCTAGAGCGGCTCGGTAGAATTCACGATGGCAGCCAGGCTTTGCAAGCCATTGCTACAGCTAGGACGGCTGGGTTTAGCAACTTTAACATTGACCTGATGCATGGCCTGCCCGCCCAATCAATTGACGAAGCTGCAGCAGATATCAAGCTTGCCATCGACAATGGCGCCCAACATATCTCTTGGTATCAGCTGACCATAGAACCCAATACTGAGTTTTATTCGCGACCACCCCCAATGCCCAATGATGACCGCCTAGCAGATATTCAGCAGGCGGGCATGAATCTACTGCATGGTAATAACTTTGCTCAGTATGAGGTCTCCGCCTTCGCACTCAACGGCCAGATGTCAAAACACAACATTAACTACTGGCAGTTTGGCGACTATCTGGGTATTGGTGCCGGTGCTCATGGCAAGATCACACTGCCAGAGTCAGGCTTAGTTATGCGCAGCAGCAAGACCCGACAGCCCGATAAGTATTTGGCGCGTATCGACTCTTTTATGGCACAGAATAGAGCCATCGCTGCTGATGAGATGGCGCTAGAATTTATGATGAATGGGCTACGACTAGTAGACGGTGTTCCAGTCGAGTATTTTTCTCCTCGCACTGGGCTGACGTTATCCAGTATTGAAACACAGATTAACGACCTGCAGCGCAAAGGCCTCATAGAAATAGATGACAGCCGTTACCGCACCACGAAACTGGGTTATCAATTCTTAAACACGGTGCTGCAACAGTTTTAACCTAGCACTGCCCAGCACTTCAGGCGGCCTGATAAATTTGCTAAAATGCCATTTCAGCGATTCCTAATCTAGTCCAACAGCTAAAAAAAATGACCGCATCTAGCCATCTATCAACAGGCCCAGAAGAAACCGCAAGACTGTTGCGACTAGCTACCTACGCGTCTATTTCTGTGGCATTGGTGCTTATTTTGGCGAAACTGGTGGCCTGGGGGCTGTCAGATTCGGTTAGCTTGTTGGCAACATTAATTGATTCCGTATTGGATGCATTGGCATCACTGATTAATCTAGTCGCGGTGCGTCATGCATTGACACCCGCCGATAAAGAGCACCGCTTTGGACATGGGAAAGCTGAGGCCTTAGCAGGGCTCAGCCAATCGATGTTTATTGCTGGCTCTGCTGGATTTTTGTTGTTGGAAGCCGGGCGCAGAATTATCAGCCCTATTGCCGTTGAAGCGGTGGGCCTAGGTATGCTGGTGATGGTCTTTTCTATTGTTGCGACACTGCTATTGCTGGCCATTCAAAACCATGTCATTCGCAAAACCAATTCAACTGCCATACGCGCCGACGCGCTGCACTACCGCACCGATCTTCTAGTCAACGGCAGTGTGATACTGGCATTATGGTTATCAGTGCAGGGTTGGGCTGGGTTTGATGCACTGTTTGCCTGCGCCATCGCCATTTATATTCTCTACAGCGCCTGGGAGATTATTAAGGTTTCCTACGACCATTTAATGGATCGTGAACTGCCCGATGAACAGCGAGAAGAGATTAAAATCCTAGTACTCGCCCATAAAAGTGTGCGCGGCATGCATGACTTGCGCTCTAGACATTCCGGGACCGTGACCTTTATCCAGTTTCATCTTGAATTAGATGACGATCTGTCTTTGTTAGAGGCTCACAAGATTTCTGACGAAGTAGAAATGCACCTGCTGGAGGCCTATCCTGGCTCCGAGATTATTATCCATATCGACCCTCAATCAGTCGTCGGCCACGAATCAAGGGCCAATTTCAGCTAGACGAGCTGTTTAGCGACCCAACTTCCAGCGATAGTATTTAGCGACCCAGTGCAGCAGCCACTCTGGCACATGCTTGCGCTTCCATTCCCCAGCCACGTATTTGTTTGCTTCGCTAAGGGTGGGGTAACTATGAATGGTAGCTAGAATTTTGTTCAACCCGAAATTATATTTCATCGCTGTCACATATTCGGTGATCAACTCGCCTGCCTGAGGGCCAATAATAGCGGCGCCAAGAATACGGTCAGTGCCAGCAGCAGTGAGTACCTTGACCATACCATTGGCATCGCCGTCGGCAATTGCTCTATCTAAATCTGATAGATCATAGACGGTGACTTCAACTTCTATCCCCTGCTCCGACGCCTCTAGCTCATTTAGACCAACCCGAGCGAACTGCGGATCGATAAAAATGACCTGTGGCATGACTCTGTAATCCACAGCAAACTTTTTAAACTGCCCAAAGAGCGCATTGACCCCAGCAAACCAAGCCTGATGCCCTGCGGCATGGGTAAGCTGATAGGGACCAGCCACGTCACCGGCAGCAAAAATAGTTGGGCAGCTGGTGCGTAAAAACTGATCGACCGCCACAGTTCCATTGTCATTAGTTGCAACCCCCAGCTCCTCCAGCCCAAAGCCAGACGTATTGGCACGACGGCCAACGGCCACCAGAACGCGATTGAATTCAACAGTTAACTGGTTGCCATCAGAGCCTGATATAAAGGCACAGTGCTCGGGGCCCTGCGCAGTAAACGCGGTAATCTCCCCATTAGTTATTATCTGCACACCCTCATCAAGCAACGTTTTGGTGACTCTTGCCACCATATCGGCATCCTCTCTGGGCAAGAGCTGAGGCATAGCATCGACCAATATGACCTGTGCACCCAATCGCTGAAACGCCTGAGCCATCTCACAACCAATGGCTCCTCCACCCATAATTAATAGTCTTTTGGGCAATGTCTGTAACTGCCATAGATTTTCTGAGGTAAGGGGGTCTGTATCGGCCAAACCGGGAATGGGCGGAATAATCGGGCTTGCTCCGGTAGCCAGAACAATCTTCTCCGCGCTTACTTGGCGGCCATCAACCTCCACCTGCCAAGGACTAATAATCCGCGCCTGTCCGGCGACACAGTCAACGCCCAAACGGGTAAATCGCTCAACCGAATCATGGGGCTCAATCTCTGATATGACATCCTGAACTCGGGCCATCACCGCGCCAAAGTCCACCTCAGGCACACCTACTTTAATACCAAAGTTATTGGCCTTTTCGATGTCTCGAACGGACTTGGCCGCGCGAATCAATGCCTTACTGGGAACGCAGCCTGTGTTTAAGCAGTCACCGCCCATGCTGGCCTTCTCAATCAATATTACCTTTGCCCTGACGGTGGCAGCGATGTAAGCGCTTACTAGCCCAGCACTTCCTGCTCCGATAACTAACAAATTTGCGTTGAATGTTTTAGGCCGTTTAAATCCGGTGAGCGCTCTACGCTGTTGTAGGCCTGCCAAAACATATCGGGCTATAAAGGGAAATACCCCCAACAGCGCAAATGACAGCAGCACCTTGGGCGTTAGTATCCCAGCAGTGGACAGCTCATCTATCGCACCCAAACTGGCACCGGCATTAACGAACACAAAGGTGCCCGCCAACATACCCAGCTGACTCACCCAATAATAGGTGCGCACCTTTATCGGCATTAGTCCCATCACCAGATTGATAATCCAAAAGGGAAATAGCGGAATAAGCCGCAGGCTAAACAGATATAGAGCACCATCTTTCTCTACACCTGCATTAACTGCCGTTAGATAATTAGAGAACTTAGCCTGCACCCAGTCGCGCAATACAAAGCGTGACATCAAAAATGCCGTCGTGGCACCCAGGGTACTGGCAAATGAAACCAGCAACACGCCCACCCAAAGACCAAAGATCATGCCACCCATAATGGTTAATAGCGCAGCTCCCGGCAGAGATAGGCTCGTGGCCAGAACATAGATAACAAAATAGATCAGCGCGAATATCAGCGGCTGCTGTTGATAATATTGCTGAAATAATTCAAGAGACAGATATTGCTGCCCATCTAAGACAAAATAGGCGCCGATAATAAGGGCTATCAGAACGACCAGCGCAGACTTAATAATAGACATATGTCCCCCATCTTGAATTTATGTAGTGTATGGCCGGCAACTAAGGAAATACTACTCGAGCACTGCAGTGCCAGCAGTGATAGTCTAAATCTTTTATGCCAATTGAGCATATCCATTGTTGCGCTCCCAGCGTCGATGCTATTATGCTAAAAAATAGTTCGTTTAACCCGACCACTACTCTTTGGAGATATCCTAAAAATGAGCGACAACATTGTTCACGTCACTGACGCAAGCTTTGAAACCGATGTACTGCAATCTGACATCCCAGCACTGGTAGATTTTTGGGCGGAATGGTGTGGCCCTTGCAAAATGATTGCCCCCATTCTTAACGAAGTTGCTGATGAGTATGCTGGCAAGATCAAAATCTGCAAAGTTGATGTCGATAGTAATCCAGAATCCGCAGCTAAATTTAATGTGCGCGGCATTCCAACCCTTTTGGTGTTTAAAAATGGGTCGGTTGAAGCGACCAAAGTAGGCGCTCTTTCCAAAACGCAACTAGTAGAATTTGTAGACGGATTAGTATAAATATTTGCGGCTCTGATAACAGGGCCGCAAAACTTTTCTTGCGCTTTACGAATCCATCGCTATAATTCAGGCATTACCCCTTACAGTTACGCTTCCTCTGACGCTCCAAACCAACGACTTTGCGCCACACGCGGCTGACAATCTACCCAATCTTTTAAAAATGGCCTTACGCCATACCTTCTTAAACCTATAGCAACCCGAAACAATCCTTCCTATGAATCTATCTGAACTCAAACAAAAACCTATCGCTGAACTCATCGAAATGACCGCCTCTATGGGTCTTGATAATTTAGCTCGCTCACGTAAACAAGACATTATCTTTGCTCTATTAAAGAAACACGCAAAAAGCGGCGAAGATATTTATGGCGACGGAGTTTTAGAAATACTCCCTGACGGATTTGGTTTTTTGCGCTCAGCCGGCGCATCCTACTTGGCTGGGCCAGATGATATCTATGTTTCACCTAGCCAGATCAGGCGCTTTAATCTGCGCACTGGCGATGGTATCGCTGGAAAGATTCGACCGCCCAAAGATGGCGAACGTTATTTCGCTATGCTCAAGGTTGATGAGATTAATCTCGACGCCCCTGAAAATGCTCGCAACAAAATTCTATTTGAAAACCTTACCCCTCTATTTCCCGATCAACGTTTATCGCTGGAATCGGGCAATGGCTCTACCGAAGATATTACTGGTCGTATTATTGACTTGGTTTCACCCATCGGCAAAGGCCAGCGTGGCTTGATTGTTGCACCGCCCAAAGCGGGTAAGACCATTATGATGCAGAATATTGCACAGTCGATTATTCGCAATAACCCAGAATGCATTATTATCGTTTTGCTGATCGATGAACGCCCTGAAGAGGTAACGGAAATGCAGCGTACCGTGCGCGGTGAAGTTATTGCGTCGACATTTGATGAGCCGCCGACACGTCATGTGCAGGTTGCCGAAATGGTTATTGAAAGAGCCAAGCGTCTGGTAGAACACAAGAAAGACGTCGTTATTCTGCTCGATTCTATTACGCGTTTAGCACGTGCCTATAACACTGTTATCCCATCATCAGGCAAGGTGCTTACCGGCGGTGTTGATGCCCACGCATTAGAAAAGCCGAAGCGGTTCTTTGGTGCAGCACGTAATATCGAACATGGTGGCAGCCTAAGCATTATTGCAACTGCACTGGTTGAGACCGGCTCTAAGATGGATGAAGTTATCTATGAGGAATTTAAGGGCACAGGCAATATGGAATTAATTCTGGATCGCAAGCTTGCAGAAAAGCGTGTTTACCCAGCCATTAATATTCGTCGCTCTGGCACTCGCCGTGAAGATTTATTAATGGACGAATCAGAATTGCAACGAGTTTGGATACTGCGCAAATTGCTGCACGATATGGAAGATCTCGCCGCTGCAGAATTTATGGTTGAGAAGCTAAAAGGCTTTAAGAATAATGCCGAATTCTTTGGTGCGATGAAGCGCAAGTAATTTTTCTCGAATGGTTCGTTATCGATTGGCTGAAGTCAATGAGCTGGATGATTTAAAATCCTTTCTCTTTGAACATGCCACCAATCCTTGGAATCATTTACCGGCGGTGGGTGTCGATAACGAGTTTTCTCTGGTAGCCCAGCAGCAAGCTTCGGCTCTCGTCGCAGAAGAAGGTAATCAGACCGTTGGCTTCGTTATTTTCTACCATCCCACAATGCTTCCTAGTAAATACCACCAATATACCAATGGCAACAGTGCAGTTTATATTGCTGAAGCTGTGGTCCATAGAAACTATGGCAGTCAGGGCATTGGTACCCGTCTACTTACTCTCGTTATTGAGCGAGCTCCTTCCTTGGGCGCATCAATGTTGATTGTTGATCGGCATGAGCAGAATGCTGCGTCTGCTGGTATGATGAGGAAAGCCGGTTTTATTGAGCTTTGCACGTTCGTTGATAAGCCGCGCCGCAATTATGGAAGTAAAAAAACCACAATTCTTGCCATAACATTGGGGGCTACAAATTAGCTATTATCTAAGTCTTAAATGTGAGTTTAGCCAACTAAAATAAAAATAATAGATGGGGTCTGCTATGGAGCAGAAGAAACTAAGTCAGTTCCACCTTTTCACCCAACGTCGGTTTCTACCGTTTTTTGTAACGCAATTTTTGGGTGCGCTCAATGACAATATTTTTAAAAATGCACTTCTGGTAATTGTGGTCAGCAGTGCAGTTATTGGCGCAGAGAGCAGTACCAATTTTACGACCAACTTGGCCGCTGGACTATTTATTCTTCCATATTTTTTATTCTCTACTACCGCGGGTCTACTGGCTGATAAGTACGACAAATCACTGCTAATTCGGCGTATTAAATTTGCTGAAATTATTATTATGCTAGCTGGCTGCTATGCGCTCTGGAGTATGAATGTCCCTTTTATGCTGGTGATTTTATTTTTCCTTGGTGTGCAGTCGTCTTTTTTTGGTCCAATCAAATATTCCATCATCCCACAGCATTTAAGTGCTGATGAATTACTCGCAGGCAATGCTCAGGTAGGTATGGGAACCTTTGTTTCGATTTTAATGGGTACCTTAGTTGGTGGCTGGATTGTGACCTTTGAGCAGGGACCTCTAATGGTTGGTGGCCTTGCGGTTATAGTGGCGATTATAGGTTGGCTATGCAGTCGGCAAATTCCCGATGCGGCTGCAGAAAATAGTGCTCTGGTGATAGGTTTAAACCCCATTCGTCAGAGTCGCGAAAATTTTAAATTGGCAAAACAAGATCCCACCGTTTTTTATTGCATCTTGGCCAATTCATGGTTTTGGTTATATGGCGGTAGTTTTTTAACTCAGGTACCCAACTTTTCCGTAACTGTACTTAAAGGGCACCCCACATTGATTTCAATTTTATTGGCCGCCTTTATTATCGGTGTGGCTATTGGCTCTCTGCTTTGCAATCGGCTGTCAAACGGAAAAGTCGAACCTGGGCTTATACCCATTGGCGCGCTTGGGTTAACCGTTTTTGCCATTGATTTATTTTTCTCATCCAATACATTTCAAATGGCCAATCAAGGTGTAATTGCGGTGATGCCAAGCGAGTTCTTTGGTCTGTCAGGCGGTATTCGAGTGGGCTTTGACCTGATGTTTATTGGCTTGTGTGGCGGCCTTTTTATCGTTCCACTTTACTCTATGATTCAGCAGCGGTCAGCTGCTAATATTCGTGCACGAGTCCTGTCCGTCAATAATATTTGCAATGCGTTTTATATGGTTATCGGCAGCTTAATCGGTATTCTTTTTCTAAGTATTTTGGGCTGGTCTATCCCAGAGTTCTTTCTTGCAATTGCACTATTAAATCTTGTTTTCACTGGCTTTATTTTTTATCTCGTTCCGGAGTTTATGCAACGAGCAAAAATATGGCTATTTAGCTAGTTAAGACTAACCGCATCTATTGGCATCACAGGAGCGTATAATGTCAACCGGAACAGCCTAATATCGTTATATAGCGACTTATTCTCATTTACCTATGCCTCTAAAAGGTTCGACTACCAATGTCCCTGTTAAGCCACAAAGCAAGAGTGACCCTTCTGGTTATCATCATCGGGGTTGTGATGATATCCGCACTCGCCCTGCTAAAACCAAAGACTCAGCGTGAGCCGAGAGCCGCCAAGCCACTATTAGCGGTAGAGGTCATTGTGGCGTCTCCTACGCCATTGAAGGTCAGCATTAGCTCTCAGGGTACTGTGGCTCCCAAGCGAGAGATAGATCTCGTTTCTCAGGTGTCTGGGAAGATTGTTGCTGTCGCTGATAACTATGCCAATGGCGGTTTTTTTCAGGCGGAAGAAAAACTGGTACAGATTGAATCAGCGGACTATGAGTTTGCCGTGGTTCGCGCCAAGGCACAGTTGGCTAGAGCCGAGGAGCAGGTTGCGCTCGAACAGGGCCGCTCACGACAAGCTAAACGTGAATGGCGCGATCTGGGTGATAAAACAGCCAATAAGCTTTTTCTTCGCCAACCGCAACTGAATGCAGCTAAGGCTAGTCTTGACTCGGCTCACGCAGATCTACAAAAAGCTGAGCTCGATCTCGCTCGCACCGGTATCAGCGCGCCTTTCCAGGGTCGTATTCGCAATACAGTTGTCGATCTAGGCCAATATATCAGGCCTGGCGAGCGAGTTGCGAAGGTGTACAGCACAGATGTTGTCGAGGTGCGCCTGCCTCTCTCAGATCGCGAGGCGATGCTGGTTAATCTACCCGTAAATTTCGAGGATAGTCAGGCCGTTAACTATCCTGCCGTGACTCTGCGTAGTCGAGTCGGAGACCTCAGTTATGAATGGCTGGGTAAGATCGTACGGACTGATGCCTCTATTGATGTGCAGAGTCGTATGACATTTGCGGTGGCGGAGGTAAGGAACCCTTTCAAAACTGATATCGGCGATGACCGCCCGCCATTAAATATCGGTCTTTTTGTTGAGGCCGATATCGACAGCAGAGTGATTGAAAATGCTTTGAGACTGCCAAAAGAGATCGTCTACAGAGGCCGGGAGATTCTGGTGCTCAATGACGACAATCAAATTAATTTTCAAACAATTTCAGTTCTTCGATCTAATGCCAGTTCCGTGGTGGCGGTGGGCATTGCCGCTGGCACCAGAATAGTGGCAACGCGTATCTCTCTGCCGATCAATGGCATGAGGGTCGCGCCCATTCCAAGCTCAGACGTGAAATCAATAACTCAGCCAACCTCGTCGGTCGGTGAAGAACTGTGAGTAAATTGATTACTTGGTTTGTACATAATCCCATTGCAGCCAATTTACTGATGGTGCTGATTCTGATCGGTGGTGCAATGGGAGCGTCCAGTATCGGTAAAGAAGTGTTCCCGGCGATACCGGTCAACTATATCGATATCAATATGCCCTACCCCGGCGCTGGGCCGAGAGAAGTTGAAGAACAAATTGTTATTCGTATTGAGGAAGCCATCTACAACCTTGATGGCATTAAACATATTACCTCTGAAGCGCGTCAAAGCAGCGGGAGGGTAACGGTAGAGGTGGCTACCGGGCATGATATGAATAAGATGCTCAACGATATTAAAAGTCGTGTCGACTCTGTAACTACCTTCCCTGCCGATGCTAAGCGCCCAGTAGTGATGGAACAGATACTCCGCGAGGAGGTGATTCGTGTTGCGCTGTTTGGCGATGCAGATGAATCTGTACTCAAGGAGTACGGTGAGCGAATTAGGGATGATTTAGCGGCCTTGCCTGAGGTTGATCACGCGAAGCTAGACGGTGTGCGTGACGCACAGATAGATATCGAGCTATCTGAAGTGGCCTTGCGGCGCTATGGTATCTCTTTCAATGATGTGGTCAATGGCATTAGTCGATCCTCACTTAATTTGCCCGCAGGCACCATTCGCGCGGCCACAGGTGACATTCAGATTCAAACTCGCGGTCAAGCCTACTATGAAGATGACTTTAACAATATTTCGATTAGCAGCCGCGCCGACGGTGCTGAAATTAAAATCGCCGATGTAGCAACGGTGAGAGATACCTTTGAAGAGCGCAATGCAATGGTGCGCTTTAATGGCCAGCCTGCGGTCTTTCTCGGTATTAGTGTTGGCAAAGAGCCCGATGTAATTGCTACCACAGGTGCCGTTAAACGCTATATAGCAGAGGAAGTAGACTATCTACCGGCAGAAATCGGCATTGCTACCTGGTCAGATTTTTCGACTATGTTTTCCGGCCGTTTAGAGCTGTTATCAGCCAATGCCTTCGGCGGTTTGGTGCTGGTATTTGTCGTGCTTATGCTGTTTTTACGGCCACTATTGGCGTTTTGGGTAGCCCTGGGTATTGCCATTGCCTACATGGGTGCGCTGTGGATTCTGCCGAGTATGGGCCTTACGCTGAATATGTTGTCGATGTTTGCATTCTTGCTGATTCTGGGGATTATCGTCGACGACGCCATCGTAGTGGGCGAGAGCATCTACCGTCATCAGCAGGAGGGCTATGATCGTAGCGCTGCGGCACAGCTCGGTGCTCAGGCCGTTTCTAAACCAGTGATTCTAGCAGTGGTAAGCACTATGATCGTGTTCTTGCCCATGCTGTTTTTACCCGGCATCTGGCCAAAAATGCTCTGGGCAATCCCCGCGGTAACTATTGTGGCGCTGAGCTTCTCACTGATTGAGTCACTGCTGATACTGCCATCTCATCTGGCACATATGAAACCAGAAAAAGAGCCTAAATCAAAATGGGGTATTAAGTTTTACCGTCTGCGCCAATGGTTTGCCACTGGCATGATGCGCTTTGCCAAGAACATCTATCAGCCGCTATTAATCAAGGCACTCGACTGGCGCTACCTAACCCTTGTCAGCTTTACACTGGCCTTCGCCCTATCGATTACGCTGGTCGGCTCTGGCTATGTTAAGCAGCGGTTTATGCCCAAGGTAGGTTCCGATATTATTCAGATGAAGATCGTTATGCCAGATGGTTATTCTAAAGCTGATAAGCTCGATATTATTGAGCGCGCCGAGAAAGCCGCAGCCATGCTACCCAATGACCCTCTTATTGCTCCCCAGACAGAAGATGCCAACCTAACTAAAAACCAGCTCTCTTTTATGTGGGGAGATTATCTGCGCCTGATTCTGGAAATAAGCCCAGAGTACAGTGGTTGGATAGATCCACATTTGCTGGCAGAGCGCTGGCAGTATCATGTAGGCAAGCTACCGGAAGCCAAGAGTTTTGAAACTGAGGCCTCATTGTCACGCACTAACGCGGACCGATTTTCGGTGCTGCTCTCATCGACCAATATAGAGCAGTTACAGGCTGCAACGGCCTATGTTAAACAACAGCTGCGCCAAGTACCTGGTACCAGTAATATCCGTGACAATGTTCATTCCGGTCGCTCTGATATAGATATCAGCCTGCGCGCCAATGCAGACAACCTCGGGATTGGTTTGAGGGACGTCGCACGCCAGGTACGCCAAGGTTTTTTTGGTGCGGAGGCTCAGCGAATACCTCGAGGGCGGGATGATGTTCGGGTCATGGTGCGCTACCCTGAAGACGACCGCGCTCAGGTAGATACCCTTGAAGACCTGCGTGTCCGAACAGCTAATGGCACTGAGATTCCGTTCTACTCTGTCGCCCGAGCTGAGTACGTGCCGGGTTACAGTAGAATCAACCGCCGCGACCGTGAACGCAGCGTAAGGGTCACAGCGCAGCCAGAGCGGGAAGCAATTACCATCAATGAGATTGCCGACATTATCTACGGCGATGTCGCTGTCGAAATTGCGCAGAAATTTCCTCAAGTCAGTCTTGATAAGGATGCCGAACTGGCCGACCAGGAAGATTTCTACAGCGCATCGCTCAAGTATTTTACTCTGGCGCTGGCAATTATTTATATGCTGATGGCGATTGAATTTAAGTCCTATCTCAAGCCCTTAGGCGTTCTGTCAGCAGTGCCATTTGGCATTATGGGGGCGATTTTTGGTCACCTGCTAATGGGGCTGGATTTCAGTGTGTTGTCGCTACTTGGCGTACTGGCGGTAAGCGGGGTAGTGGTCAATGATAATCTGGTGTTAATTGATCGGATTACCCAGTTGCGTGAGGAGGGCTACGATGTCAAAGAAGCCCTTATACGTGGCGGTCACGAGCGCTTTAGGCCGATTATTCTGACCTCAATTACAACCTTTATTGGGTTAGTGCCCATTTTGCTGGAGACCAGCATGGCGGCAAGGTTTTTAATTCCAATGGTGTCTTCCCTTGCCTTTGGCGTGTTATTTGCGACTACGGTTACGCTGGTTTTTGTCCCCTGCCTCTATCTGGCTGGCGCCAAGCTCAAAGCCAGATTCACAAACATTCCGCTGGTTGAAAATAGCGCCTAGCAGATTTTATCTGGAAAAATGGCACTAGTAATAGGCAGTCGCCGATGTCGTTAGCACCAATCGTGAGCTGACCTCTTCACGCTTTACTAGGCCGCATAGCTGTTCGACCAGTTCTAGGGCAAAATCCAGTGCCGTTCCCGGGCCCTGACTGGTGATGCAGTTGCCATCGACAACCACACGAGATTCACTGTCCACTTCTTTGGCACCTGGTAACGACTGAAACATCGGATGGCCAGTAGCCATCTTATTGTCCAGCAACCCCTTGTTCCCCAACACCAACTGCGGTGCCGCACAAATTGCCCCATAGAGCTTGCCCTCTGACGCCTGTTTGCGCAGGATTGTATCCAGTGTCGCACTAGCGGCAAGATACTCTGTTCCAGGCAGCCCACCCGGGATTGCAATAAGATCAAAATCGGTTTTTACACAGTCATCAATACTGCGATCGGCAATAATCTGGATACCATGGGATCCTCTAATATGCAGATCGCCAGTGTCATTTATACTGGCGATGGTGACATCAATGTCGGCTCTCCGCAGTACATCAATAATGGTAACTGCCTCGATTTCTTCACTGCCATTGGCAATCGGAATTAATGCTGTTTTACTCATATGATTTCCCTTTTTATAAGCCACAGGTATGGGTTACACTGTGCCGGAATTCAAAGCGGCTGTCACGGGATTGGCATGAAAGTTTATATTTTAAAAACACAGAATAATCTTGTTCTTAACAAAAATTTTGAATGGAGCTCTGAGCCGCATCGAGACACCGTATTCTCCAGCCCGCATAGAGATATAGCGCTCAATCAGCTTATTGAGATCAACGCTAAAGATATCAGCCTACGAGTTTCTATTGTTGAATGTGAGGCAGACTCCAAGAGCCGTCCAATTCTTATTCCCAGCGAGAAAATCGCAGCAAACTCTGCTCAGCCCAACGCGGCTTAAGCAAATATTTATGCTATCACTAGCGACTAAACTGGCTCTATTGAGCGGCTCTGATAACGCGCCGTTGCTGACCGGTATTACTCGGGGGATTGAAAAAGAAAGCCTGCGCGTTCAGAGCAACGGTAAACTAGCGACAACAGCCCATCCAAAAGCACTTGGTTCGACACTAACTCACCCCTCGATCACCACAGATTACTCAGAGGCGCTTCTAGAATTTATCACGACACCCTCATCATCAATTGCACAGGTGCTCAATGAGCTGGATGAAATTCATCGCTACACCTATCAGCATATTAACGATGAGCTGCTCTGGGTTAGCAGCATGCCTTGCCAGCTTGGAGACGATAGCAGTATTCCTATCGCCGAATATGGCGGCTCTAATATAGGCACTATGAAAAGTATCTACCGAGTTGGTCTTGGCAATCGTTATGGGCGGTTAATGCAAACCATTGCCGGGATTCATTACAATTTTTCAGTACCCGAAGAGTTGTGGCGTGAATTGCAAACCGCCAGCGATAATACTGATAGCCTGCAAGATTTTAAAACCGCTGGTTATTTTGCTTTGATTCGTAACTTTCGCCGCTACTCCTGGCTGCTGCTGTATCTGTTTGGATCTGCCCCAGCTGTGTGCAAGAGTTTTGTCCAGGGAAGGCAGCATCAGCTCGTTCCCTTTGGCAAAGATACCCATAGCCTGCACACCCCCTATGCCACATCTCTACGTATGGGCGACCTTGGCTATCAGAGTGATGCTCAGAGCTCATTGGTGGTGTGCTACAACAGTATTGATCAATACATCAAGACCTTGCGCGAAGCCCTAGAGCAACCCTATCCAGCCTATGACGAGATCGGTCTAAAGGATGACGCGGGTAACTATAAACAGCTCAATACGCATCTGTTGCAGATTGAAAATGAGTTTTATAGCGCTATTAGACCCAAGCGCACCGCAGCTTCTGGCGAAACCCCCCTGCATGCGCTTGAGCAGGGCGGTGTGGAATATATTGAAGTCCGTTGCGTGGACTTAAATCCGCTGGCTGCCGCTGGTATTGATGCAGAAACTATCCGCTTTCTAGACACGTTCCTGTTGTTCTGTCTGCTTCAGGACAGCCCAGCAACTAACAATCAAGAATATGCCCAAATCCCAGTAAACAACAGTCGTACCGTTTACAACGGCCGTGATCCCGAACTGACCTTACTGCGTGATGATGGTGAAGTCGGGCTGCGCGATTGGGGTCGCACATTACTGTCTGAATTACAGCCAGTTGCTGAGCTGCTTGATAATGCCAATCAAACTCAGGCCTATTCTGTCTCCTTAGCTAATATGCAGGGGCGTATTGAAGATGATAGCTCGACTCCCGCGGCGACACTGCTGCGCGAGATGGCGGACAACAATGAAACCTACTATTCAATGGCAATGCGTAAAGCCTGCGAACAGCGCGACTATTTTCGCGAGCGGCCACCAAGCGATGAAACCATAGCTAAGTATCGCCAGCTAGCAGAGCAATCCATCCACCGTCAGGCCGAGATTGAAGCCAGCGACAATCTGTCTTTTGATGAGTTTCTTGCAAACTACTGATGAACTATCTTGCCCATATTGCCCTAGCAGGCTCTAATCCGGGACACCGGGTTGGCGGTTTGCTGGGAGATTTTGTGCGCGGACCACTATCAGGCGAGCTACCTTTTGCTATCGAAGCTGGGATCACAGCACATCGCAAGCTAGATGCCTTTGTTGATCGACAACCTGAAATTCAGCTATTTCTTCAGCGTTTTGAAAAACCCATGCGCCGCTACGCAGGCATAGTCGCAGACGTGGTTTACGATCACCTTCTGGCGCATGAATGGACCCAGTATTATCAGCAACCGCTGCAAGACTTTTGCCAGGAGTTTTACCAACAGCTAGCGGAATATGATGATCAGCTGCCAACGCGGGCGCAATATTTTCTTGAACATGCGCCCAGAGTCGGCTGGTTAGAGAGCTATAGCAATGCGGATAATCTGCCCTTAATTTTGCAACGCATTGGCTCGCGTCTAAGCCAACCGGTAGCATTGCAAGATGCGCTACCAATTGTTGTGCAGCATCAGACGGCAATATACCGAGAATTTCATCAGCTATATCCGCGACTGCAATTATTTGTGCGCACAACATTGCAGGAAATTGAATTAAACTATACCGCTAGTTAATTAAACTGAGGAGCTGTATGTGATTTTTCCGGGTTATCGAACTACCAACCTTATTGTGGCCCTTGGTTGCGCGGGGCTTATTGCTATTGCAGTGTTTTATTTTCAGGATTACCTCGGCTTAGAGCCCTGCTATCTATGTATTACCCAGCGGGTATTTGTTTTGGCAGCTGGCGTTATTTGCGCTGTTGCCGCGCTGCATAATCCCTCGCCACAAGGGCAGCGAGCCTATGCTGGAATGCTAGTGGTTAGCGCTTTTACTGGCGGTTTTTTCTCAATCAAGCAGCTTTTGCTACAGAACCTTCCTGAAGATAAGGTTCCCGCCTGTGGACCTCCGGTTGACTATCTTTTCGAGGCTTTTTCTGCCACCGACGCCATCAGCATGTTGCTGCGCGGCGATGGCAACTGTGCCGAAGTGCAATGGCAACTGCTGGGACTAAGTATGCCCGCCTGGGTGCTGATCGCGTTTATTCTGTTAGCTGGCATAGGGCTGATGCAATTCTTTCGCAAAGCTTAAAGTTTGTCTGCGCCCTCTTGGTGCTGGTGGCTTTTCAATGGCTGGGGGAGCTTGGCGTCTGGCTGACTGGGCTGGCCATTCCCGGCCCCCTGCTGGGCATGCTACTGCTACTGGCGGTACTAAGCTTTAGCGATGAGCCGGTGGCATTTCTCGATAAAACCAGTAACCTGCTGATTCAAAACCTATCCCTGATATTTATCCCAATATCAGTGGGGGCCTTTTTTCTCAGCCATGATATATACCAGCAGTTTCCCTCAATTTTGACCCTGATAGTTCTGAGCACCAGCGGCGTAATTATTTTTATGGCACTGCTGATTAGACGCCTGGTACAAGATGACTGAATTAATACACCAGCAGTGGCAGCAAATTACTGGCAGCTCTTGGCTGTTGGGGCTGTCGCTGGTCGGTTTTAGCATTGGCCTGTGGGTCTATCGACGCAGTGGCAGCAATGCCTTTTTACACCCGCTGCTCATAGGTACCCCGATTATTGCCAGTCTGTTATACCTGTGGAATATTGATTTCGACCAGTATTATCAGGCTAACGGAGCACTTTCATGGTTACTGGGTCCGACCACAGTGGCGCTTGCCGTTCCCCTTTCGAAAGAGCTTCGCCAACTCCCAGCACTGCTGCGTCCGGTGTCGCTAACCGTGCTTTTTGGTGGATTTGTGGCCGCTGTGCTGGCCCTAAGCTTGGCATTATGGCTTAATACTAGCGATCTGGTCTTGCTGTCCATTGCTGCAAAATCAGTGACCACTCCTATTGCTATGGGTATTACGCAGCAACTCGGCGGCTTGCTAACACTGGTTACACTGGTCGTTCTACTCACAGGTATTATTGGCATTGTGGTTGCTGATGTGATTTTTAAGCGCACAGGAATTGTAGACGAACGCTGGCAGGGCCTGATCCTTGGGGTTGCCTCTCATGCTATTGGCACCGCCAGAGCCTTTGAAATAAGCCCCCGCTGCGGCGCCTTTTCCACGCTAGGCATGGGTTTAAATGGTATCTGGACATCATTGTTTTTACCTTCTTTGGTAGCACTATTTCTGCATTGAATAGTCCTGAATTGCTTTTCTCCGGGTTAAAAAGATGTAAACTTAGATTCCAAGGGAGTGACAAGTAGAGGTAGTTATGTTGGAGAATTGCCAAACATTACAGCAGCACTGGGGTGGCGTGAGTGAAATCATTGACCGCTGGTTAGAAGAACGCCGTGAAATGCTGGTCAAGTACTGTGAGCTAAGCGAAATAAAAGACTTCGATGGTAGCAATGATGATCATGGCACCATGCTTCAGCGGTTCTGTGAGGTTATGGTCGACTATGTATCGGTGGGCCACTTTGAAGTATTCGAGCAATTAGCCGGTGAAGGCAAGGCCTTTAGTGATAAAGATGGCCTGCGACAGGGCGCCGAGCTGATGGAAAAAATTCAGCCCTCCACTGAGGAGCTATTGGATTTTAACGATAAGTATCTTGCTACCGATGATCTCGAGGCATTGGGAACTGACCTTTCGGTGATTGGCGAAACCCTCGCGCAGCGATTTGAGTCAGAAGACAAGATGATTGAGGTACTGCATAACGCTCACCTAGTGCAGCTTATGCCGACTCAGGAATCACAACCTGACTCTGCGTAGAGCCTGTTACACAGAGGCCAATTGTTTTTTTCGACTGCAAAAAAAAGTCCCGATTAATCGGGACTTTTTAACGCGCGGCTATTTTTACCCTTTCTTTAGGCCGCTATTTTAGCCATCCTCAGCACTAACATTGGCCTGCAACAGCTCAACCTCAAAAATCAGTGTTGAGTTGGGACCAATCGGGCCTGTACCACCGGGGCCGTAAGCTAACTCAGCGGGGATATACAGTTCCCATTTCGAACCCTCAGGCATTAACTGCAGCGCTTCGGTCCAACCCGCAATAACCTGGGTTACGCCAAATTGAGCTGGCACGCCACGCTTAAATGAGCTATCAAATTCAGTGCCATCTAACAGACGGCCTGCATAATGAACTTCAACTGTGCTGGAGGCATTTGGTTTTACACCAGTTCCAGCGGTTAATACTTTGTATTGCAGACCAGATTCAGTCGTTGTAACACCCTCTTTAACACCATTGGCCGCCAAAAACTCTGTGCCGGCAATAGCATTGCCCTCAGCCTGAAGCTCATTTGATTGCTGCTCTGCTTTTTGCATTTCTTCGCGCTTAGCCAGCATCTCGGCTTCAAAGGCCTTTACCGTCTCTGCAATCTGCTCTTCAGTCAATAGAGGGTCTGTACCCGCTATACCTGCAGCAAAACCCTGCTGGAAAGCTGCGGTATCAATCTCAATACCTACAGATTGAATATTTTTGCCATTGTCCATACCCAACAAATAGCTGATTTTTTGTGCTTGGGTTTCCAGAGCTACGTCCTCTTGCTTTAGCTGATCGCAGGCGCCTAGGGCCAGTAGGGCAGTCAGAGGCAGAAGTTTCAATGCTTTCATTGGTATTCCTTTATATAGTTAAGATGTTTCGTTAAGTTCGCTAAAAGGCTCTGTTACACAGGCGCTGTCAGCCAACATTCTAGGTCATTTTTAGACGGCTGTGCGACTAATCTCGTTTTTTGTAAATCAAATCCCAAACACCATGACCTAGACGTTCGCCGCGTTTTTCAAACTTGGTCATGGGCCGATAATCCGGTCTAGGTGAATACTCACCAATGCCAGCAATATTTTCAAAACCCTCAGCTTCGTCGAGGGTTTCGAGCATTTGTTCTGCATAGTGCTGCCAATCTGTGGCCATATGGAGTACACCACCGGGGCGTAATTTTTCGCGTACCAACTGGACGAATTGCGGCTGCACAATACGCCGTTTGTTGTGCTTTTTCTTATGCCAGGGGTCAGGAAAATAAAGCTGCAGTCGATCAATACTCTGGGGAGGGAAACATTCTTCAAGTACATCATTGGCATCGGCTAAATAGACTCGCAGATTAGATATCCCCTCTGACTGCGCAATATTCATAATAGTGCCAACCCCTGGAGGATGCACTTCGATGCCGATGAAGTCGGTCGCCGGTTCAGCTGCAGCCATCTGCAATAGTGAGTCACCCATACCAAAACCAATTTCCAGTACCTTGGGCCCAGAGCGACCAAATACTGTATCTGCATCAATGGCGCCATCGGCCAATTTTAGGCCGTAGGTTGACCAGCTGTTTTCAAAGGCATTTCGCTGACCATCGGTCATACGCCCTGCTCGCACCACATAGCTGCGAATTGATTTCTTGCGATATTCCGGTCTTATATCCATAGTTTAATTTTGAATCTGTGGTTTTACCGAGAAAAAAAGAGTTCCCCAACCGACAATGAAGGCTGTGCCGCCCAATGGGGTGATGATTCCCAGAGCACTTATGCCGGTAAATACCAGCGCATAGAGGGATCCTGAAAATAGAATAATGCCCGCCAGAAAGCTTCGAGCCACCCATAGCTGTCTGCCGCTGTGCAGCAATTGCTCTGGGAGACAAATAATACCTAGCAGCGCGAGGCTGTGGAGAAATTGATATAGCACCGCGGTACGAAATGTATCCATTAGCCGCGGCGATAGGCTGCCGTCCAAACCATGGGCAGCAAAGGCCCCCATGGCAACAGATAGTGCACCACTAAGGGCAATAATTTTGATCCAAGCTGTTTTATTCATAGCAATAAAAAAGCCGCGTTTGACGACGCGGCTTATTAAATTCGTTTAGTCAATCAGGCTTCCATTAATACGCGGACTTTTTTCATGGCATTTTTTTCTAACTGACGAATGCGCTCGGCAGAGACACCGTATTGGTCAGCAAGCTGATGCAATGTGGCTTTTTTGTCATCTAACCAGCGGCGCTGCAAGATATCCTGACTGCGCTCATCAAGGCTTTTAACCGCTTCAGCAAGACGATAGTTACTGTCGTCTTCATAATCATCTTTTTCGACCTGCTCGGCAGGATCTGCGCCTTTATCATTGAGATAGAGCACAGGCGCGTACTGCACGCTGTCTTCATCTTCGTCTGCCGGTGCATCAAAAGCAGCATCTCGGGCATAGAGACGCATCTCCATTTCCTTGACGTCTTTGACCTCAACACCTAAATCGCCAGCAACCGCTTTGGCTTCATCGGCGGTTAGCCACTGCAATTCTTTTTTCGCACTGCGCAGATTAAAGAATAACTTGCGCTGCGCCTTGGTCGTCGCAACTTTGACAATACGCCAGTTGCGAAGAATAAATTCATGTATTTCTGCTTTGATCCAATGCACCGCAAAAGAGACTACGCGCACGCCTTTTTCTGGATTAAAGCGTCGCACCGCCTTCATCAAGCCCACATTGCCCTCTTGAATTAGGTCAGCCAGTGGTAGGCCGTACCCGCTGTAAGAGCGAGCAATATGCACAACAAAGCGCAGATGAGACATTACCAGGCGACGTGCTGCATCGAGATCTTCCTCGTAATACAGGGCTTCACCTAATGATTTCTCTTCTTCGACAGATAGAATAGGCACCGTGGCTGTGCCCTGAATATAAGCATTCAGGTTAGCGCCTGGTGTCATCCAATCCATAGTTTGAAGGGCTGTGTTCATACTGCACTCTTTAATCGTGGGTCGACAATTCTATCATTAAACAATTGCTGGTTACTAGAGTCTGTAAGAGCTCTGATAGTTCCCTAGAATATTAGACTAAGAGCTCGTTAGATTGCTATTTTACTTTGGCTCTATATCTCGCAAATGTCTGCTTACCGCAATCCATGCACCACCCAAGCCAAACACAGCGCCCAAGAGCATCAAGGTGAAAAAGCCGGCAACACCAAGGCCCTCTATCCTATATTGGCTCTGGTAGAGACTGGCGAGGTTTTCAATCGAACTACTCATCCATAGCAGACAGCTAAACAGCATAATTGAGGCTATTAGGGCACCCAATAGCCCCAGCAGAAAACCTGTGTAGAGAAAAGGTCTGCGCACATAGGCGTTGGTACCGCCCACTAGCTTAACCACAATAATCTCATCGCGGCGGCTCTCAATCGCCAGGCGAATGGTATTGCCTATTACCAGCAACACACCTATACCCAGCGTGATACCTAGAGCCAAAACTAATTTGTGGCCCATTTCAGTCAATGAATGCAGGCGTTGTAGCCAGGCCATATCAATCTGTACATCGTCAACCACAGATAGGGCACCTATAGCTTCAACAACCTTTGTAGTCTCGGCTAAATCAATCTCTCCCTCTACCCTGGGTTGCACTAAAAATATGGCTGGTAGCGGATTGTCTTCGAGATAGCGCAGCGCAGAGCCAAAGCCCGATAAGGCTTTAAATTCTAACAGCGCCTGCTTAGCTGAAATATAGTCGACACTGGCCACAGCTGGCATTGTCGTAAGCTGACTTTCAAGGTCTTGAATAGCCTTCGTTTTAGCGCCTTGTTGCACAAATACGGTGATCTGTGCCGAGGACTCAAAATTACTGCCCAGCTGCTGCACATTATCGACCGTTAAATAAAGCGCAGCGGGCAATGTCAGCGCAATGGCAATAACCATGACCGTGAGTATCGTTTGCAGTGGCTCATGCAACATCTTGTTAAAACTGGTGCGCAATGTTGTGCGGTGATGTGACTTATAGGCACGCCAGCGATTCGAAAAACTGAGTTTTTGACCGCTTGCACCGCGCTGATTGGCATCGCGGTTATTATCAGTAGCCGCCATAACCGCCCCCATCATCAGTAAGTTCACCATCTTCTAAGCGCATAATGCGCAGCTGCATGCGGTTGATAAGGCTAATGTCGTGGGTGGCGATCAATACGGTGACACCAACACTTTGAAAGCGGCGGAATAGCGCCATAATCTCAGTGGATAACTCGGGATCAAGATTGCCGGTAGGCTCATCGGCCAGCAGAATACGAGGTTTGTGCACTACCGCTCTGGCAATACCTACACGCTGCTGTTCCCCTCCAGACAGCGCCATGGGATTTTGCTGCTCTTTGTCTAGCAAGCCCACGCCGTCTAATGCGGCTCTCACGCGGCGGCCAACTTCGCTGGCTGGATAACCTGTTACCTGCAGCGGCAAGGCTACATTGTCAAAAACGGAGCGATCTAACAGCAACTGATGATTTTGAAAAACCACTCCCACCTGACGGCGGTACATAGGTATCTGAGAGTTCGATAAGCGATTGAGGTTTTTGCCATTGATCAGCAGGTTTCCCGATGTCGGGCGCTCCATCAACATCAATAATTTTAATAATGTGCTTTTACCGGCGCCAGAATGGCCAGTGAGGAAGGCCATTTCCCCAGCATCCATCTTGAAACTGACATTGCGCAGCGCTTCAAAACCACCAGGGTAACGCTTACTGAGATTATCGAACTGAATCACGCCTTTACAACCTGTAGGTTATTCATCACTCTCGCTCATACCTGAACTCAGAAGCGCATCGACAAAGTCGCTGGCCACAAAGGGCTGTAAATCTTCCTGGCCCTCACCTACACCTATATAGCGAATTGGCACTAAAAATTTATCGGCCAAAGCAAAAATAACACCGCCCTTGGCAGTACCGTCTAACTTGGTTAAGGCAATACCGGTAACACCAACCACCTGGTTAAACTCGGCCATCTGGGATACAGCATTCTGACCAGTGCCCGCATCGAGAACCAATAACACCTCATGAGGTGCAGTTTCATCGAGCTTACCGGCAACACGCTTTACTTTTTTAAGCTCTTCCATCAGATTGCTTTTATTGTGCAACCGCCCAGCGGTATCGGCAATAACGACATCGACGCCTCTCGATTTGGCCGCCTGAATTCCATCGAAGATAACTGAGGCGCTATCTGCGCCTGTATGCTGAGCGACCACAGGCACCTGATTGCGCTCGCCCCAGACCTGCAGCTGCTCTACTGCCGCCGCCCTAAAGGTATCGCCGGCCGCCAACAGCACCGACTTGCCCTGCTGCTGCAGACGGCTGGCAAGCTTACCTATGGTGGTCGTTTTGCCGACACCATTAACCCCAATAACCAATACCACGTAGGGGGCTGCCACTGTTTCTATGGCCATAGCCTGTTGGCAGGGCTCTAATCTGGCTAGCAATATTTCATGTAATGCCGACTGCAAGGCGGCGCTATCTTTAAGTTCTTTACGGTTGAGGCGCTCGGTTAGCTGCGCAAGTATCTTGCCGGTCGCTTCAATGCCTACGTCGGCCATTAACAGCAGAGTTTCGAGCTCTTCGAGCAGGCCTTCATCAATGGCCTTGCCACCCAAAAATAAGCTGCCAAGGCCTTCTCCTGTGCGAGATAGTGCCTTGCGCATACGCTGGGTAAAACTAAGCTTTTCTTTGACTGGCGCATCGGGTTTTGAACTTAGAGTTTCAGCGGGGGCAGGGCTGCGTCGAAACCTGTCCATAAAGGATTTTTTCTTGGCGTCGGCTATTGGGGTGTCGGTTGGCTGAGAATCCATTGAGGCTCATGTACTACGGTTATTAAAATCTAGTGTATCCTACCATCTACATGCAAAAAAGTGCTTAAAAGTAACCCTCAAGGAACATCTATTTGCCAAGGAAACAAACTCAGGGGCCATCAGCCCATAAGCTAAGAATCATTGCTGGCAGATGGCGCAGCCGCGTTATCACCTTCCAACCGGCGGATGGCTTGCGTCCGACCGGCGATCGAATTCGCGAGACCGCATTTAACTGGCTGACAGCGAGTGTTGATGGCGCTCGTTGCATTGACCTGTTTGCTGGATCCGGCGCGCTATCTTTTGAGGCCCTGTCCCGAGGAGCCTCTCACTGTACGTCTATAGAACAGCAAGGCGTCGCCGTTAAACAACTGCGTCAAAATGCCGCCCTATTGCAGGCCGAAGGTCTAGATATTGTACACACCGACAGCCTTGAGTATTTACAGCAAGGCGCGCCACCACAACCCTATAATCTGGCATTTGTTGACCCACCTTTTGCTGCAGGGCTAGTCAGTAAGACATGCGCACTGCTTAATAATGACAGCTGGCTAGCCGCTAAGGCTATGATCTACTGTGAAATGGCCGCCACGGACAATAGTTTTATCGCGCCAGAGAATTGGCAGATGTTGCGTGAGAAGGTTAGCGGCGAGGTGCGCTACTGCCTCTATTCACGTATTGAGCCAAAGCTATAATTTAAGTACTATGCGCGCCTGTTTAACAGCCCAAGGACTCCGTGTATGAAGACTATCGTCTACCCCGGCACCTTTGATCCTATTACCAATGGTCATATTGACCTTGTCGAACGCGGCTCTAAGCTGTTCGACAAAATTATTATTGGCATTGCAAGCAGCCAACGTAAAAGTCCCCTTTTTAGCATCGATGAACGGATTGAGCTAGCCTCTGAAGCTCTATCTCACGTGCCTAACGTGGAGATTATTGGCTTTGATTACCTGTTGGTTCACTTTGTTAAGGACTGCAAGGCCGATGCAATTATGCGTGGCCTGCGCGCGGTATCTGACTTTGAGTATGAATTTCAGCTGGCCAATATGAATCGTGCGCTAACGCCAGAGGTTGAGAGCATTTTTCTGACGCCAGCTGAACGCTTCTCGTATATCTCTTCTTCATTAGTAAGGGAAATATCTTCTCTAGACGGTGATGTATCCAAGTTTGTGCCAGCGAATGTGTCCGAGGCCCTGCTGAAGAAATTTCAGCAAAGTTAATACCCAGACTTAGCGCTGACAGCTCGGGCAGAAAACCGAGCTGCGCTGGCCCAACTTAATCTCTTTTAGCACGCCACCACATTGATTACAGGTCTTACCTCCTCGACCGTAGACGTCTAATGTCTGCTGAAAATAGCCCGGCTCTCCATTGCCATTAACAAAGTCACGCAATGTTGTACCGCCCTGCTCTATCGCCGCCGCCAACACCTCCTTAATATGCCCAGTCAGCACCTCGTAGCGCTGGTAAGAAACACGTCCCGCAGCACGATCAGGCCTGATACCGCTGCGAAACAGAGCCTCGGAAGCATAGATATTACCGACGCCAACCACCACATTGTTATCCATAATATAGGGCTTCACTGCTATCTTACGCTTGCGTGACAGCTGGAAAAGCCGCTCGCTGTCAAATGCATCTGACAGTGGTTCCGGCCCAAGCCGGGCCAGCTGACTGTGTTCACCCTCGGACCACAGCCAGCAGCCAAAGCGTCGTGGATCGTGATATCTCAGCGTCGAGCCATTACTCAGCTGCATTTCTATATGGTCGTGCTTGCGCCACGCTAGGTCGCGATCAGTTAACCGTAAACTGCCGCTCATCCCCAGATGTATTAGCATCGATCCATGCTCAAGCTGAATAATAAGGTACTTAGCGCGACGCTTGACCGCTACAACAGTCTGCCCCTGAACAATTTCTGCAATGCCCTCAGTTACTGGCCAGCGCAAAGAGCCTTGGCGCACAGTCACCAAATCAATAATCTGACCAGCAATCCAAGGCTCTACGCCTCGCAAGGTAGTCTCTACTTCAGGTAATTCGGGCATAAATGACTCAATTATTAAGGTTTTGTTTGTTCAAAAGGCATGATTTCTGGCACACTTGTTTAAGTTCTGGCAGGGTAACATATTGCCTAGCGACACTAAGGGGTGGGGCCTCTGGTATTTTGTTAAAAAATCAGTAGAATGCCTGCTCCATTGTAAGACTTGTTTGATTAAGGTACGGCTAAACATGGCGCTAGGTAAAAGACGTAAAGAAGAAGACGAATCGCAAATCGATATGACACCCATGCTGGATGTTGTATTTATTATGCTTATTTTCTTTATTGTAACCGCCTCATTCGTTAATGAATCAGGTATCAGCGTTAGCCGTCCACCAACTTCAGATCAGCCACCACCAGATTCTGAGAACACTAACATCGTGTTCCGTATCTCGGAGAGCAATGAGTTAACACTTGAAGGAAGACGCATCGATATTCGCGCAGTTCGCGCCAATGTTGAGAGAATGCACGCCGAAAAACCTGAAGCCAAGGTTGTTATTAGCTCTCACCCAAAATCTAGAACTGATATGTTTGTAAAGATCTCCGATCAGGCGCGTGAAGCTGGTGTCTACGATATCTCGCTATCCACCGAAGAGTAATTACTACTCGGGCATCGAGTCTTTGCTAGATCGATGCCCAGCCCAGTCTTCAAAACACATTTAATCTGATCTGCGGACATCCTTGAAAGCCAACCTTAGAGTCGATGGCTCAGCCGTGCGTATAAAAATCGTCCACTTATATCCTGACTTCTAACATCAAAGTTGTCATTTAGCGCTGAACCTAAAAATGGCGGCTGTTCGTCTAGAATATTCTCAATGCCGAGAGTCACAAGGGACTCGCCCATATTAAAGTGATAGCTCAGCTGCACGTCTTCTCGCGCCCAGGCACCGGCATCCCGAGAACGGTCCTGTGCAAGAATTTGCTCAGTTACTGAAGAGACATGTAAGGACGATAGCCCCAGCTCCCAACGCCCAAACTGCCAAAATAGATTGAGGTTTGACTTCCACCGAGGAATAGAGCCGCTGCCTTCAGCTGCGGCATCCCTAAATGTACCTACCAAGTCCACCTGAGCACTGTTTGAGCTGTATTGAAATCTGTATGAGTGAATATAAGCGCCGCCAAGATTGACGCCAAGGGTTCCCCATTTTGCAATAAACAGGCGCCATGAAATATCTATATCAATGCCATGAATTTTTCTTGAACCCAGATTCTCGTCGCTGGCGACAACGGCCATCAATTCACCATCAGCATCGCGCATAATGCGATCGGGAAAAAGCCCAAATTGGGCATTTTGATCTAGGGCAAACTGTCCGCTGGTGCCGATCACCTGATCGACATAAATTCGGTAAAAATCCAATCCAAAAGTGAAATTTTCCAATCCTCCGGGGGTAAAAATTAAACCCAAGGATAGATTTTGGGACTTCTCTGGACGTAGATTTTTGTTACCCTGAGCTATCCGAATAAACTGGTTGCGCAGTGGGTCAGTGGCCATCTGACAACCGGACAAATCATCGATGTCGTCAATCACTGAGCAGGGATCTATAAAAGAACCCTGACTCTGGCTATCCGCCCGATGTAGTTCGAAGAGTGAGGGCGAGCGAAAACCAGTAGACAGACTGCCCCGTAGCATTAAATCCTCGACAGGACGAAAACGCAGCGCCAACTTGGGGTTAGCGCGCAGACCAGCATTATTTGAATGGGTCATGCGAAAAGAGACATTGGCCTCAAGTCTATATATACCCCGCGCACCTTTTGCCAGAGGCAGCAGTGATTCTAGATACAGCTCAGTGCTGTCACGACGCCCAGTGCTACTGGCAAAGTCACCGCCAACTAATTGGTTGTTTGCCAGTAACAAGTCAGTTTCTGTATTTAAACTCTCATGACGAAATTCTAAGCCCGATGCAAACTCGACGTCTCCGGCCGGCAATATATCAACTAGCTGAGAGAAGTCGAGATTGACTGACATCAGTTCAGACTGTCCGCGATTTGTCGCCCTCGCTCTAATAAAGTTCAATTGGTCTTGAGCCATTGAGACGGCGGGAGCGAAGAAATTAATCGGTACACAGTCTTCTAGGCAGCTGACATCCGCACCCAAACCTCGGGAGATATTTTGTGTGTTCGCCAGATTCTGCCAACGTTCCTGCGCATCCGTTTGGCTCCAATTAATACTCAGCTGCCATTCGCCATCACGTAAGTTGCCCATCAATCGTCCATTGGCACGCCATGTTTGTGCATCATTAGTCTGCAAACGCGGGCCCAGGCCCAATAAACGAATTCGAACATCAGTCAGGTCTCGACCGAATGGGTTGTAGCGATTACTGCTGGCGATGCTGGTTGGGGTATTGGCAAAGGCGGTAAAAACAGAGGCTGGAGCAAAAGTAATCAATGTGCTGCTGTCGACATAGGTGAGGTCAAAGGCAGCATCCAGAGAACCTAACTTTTTAAATTCGCCAGCAATATAGACCGAGTTTCGCTCTGCGGGAATTAGCGATGAGCTGAACAGCTGCCCATCAAATAGGTCCTCATTGGTTGCCTGACGAAAATCCGCTGCAGATGTACCCTCTAAATTGTCGGCTGACAGCACCAAAATATCGCCATCGACATTAATACGAGCATTGCCTGTGGCACTAGAGCGGCGGTCAACACCCTCTCGCGGTCGTCCATCTGCCGTGAATGACAGCTCGCGATCACGGCTAAAAACACCGCCCTGAGAATAGTGCGAGGTCGCTACCATGAGCCCAAGTCGATCAAAATGAAAGCCACCCATAAAGTCATAGTGGCGGGTTTCATTGTCGCCTTCAGCCGCCATGCCATAAAAAGCATTGACCAGCGCACCATCAAAACGCTTTTTCATGATCACATTGACAACACCGGCGATGGCATCCGAGCCGTAAAGCGAAGACCCGCTATGCTTAAGAATTTCAATTCGATTTACCACCGCCAGTGGAATGCTATTTAAATCTACTGAACTTCCATTTAGCCCATTGTGCGCCGTACGCTGGCCATTGATTAGCACTAACGTATTGGTTGCAGGCAAGCCACGTAGCGTCACGCTAGCGCTGCCATTGCCACCACTGCTCACCGCGGTGCTGATAGGATTACCAGAGACCTCAGGCAGCAAGCGCATTAGCTCGGCCATAGTTTGGGCGCCAGTCAAACGAATTTCTGCTGCTGTAATAATCTTAACGGGAGTAAATGCATTGGCATCTAATTGCTTGAAACGTGAGCCAGTCACTGATCGACCACGAATAAAAAGCTCCTCAATCATGGGGTACTGCCGCATTGACAATGCCAGCTGGTCCGAGGCTGAGTGGCACTCTCTGGCGGCATGGCAACGCGGCAGTACTACTAATGTTTGCGGTCCTACCACTCTATATTCCATATCCCGCCCCTCAATCAACTGCTGTAGCGCCTGCAGTACACTAAATTCGCCCTGAATCTGAGTATTGTCAGGGTCATCGATAATGGTCGAAGGAAAAATTATTGAGGCCTGAGTCTGCTGGCCAAGGGTTATTAATGCCCGATGTAAGCTACCTGATTGGATATCTATCGGGTAGACATCGGTAACTATGGCGCGCGCCTGAGAGATCGCGAGAGATAGGCAGAAAAAAAATACAGTCGAGAACCAGCGCCAGAATGGGTAGCCAGTCTTAGAGATTGTTGTCGGACAGTTTCCTGAGTCCTTTCCTAAATCCATAAACGCCTAGCTGCAGGCAGCTCTTAAGCATGTATGAACTATTAAACCTTATGGATTGGGCTGAGACAACAACCAATTATCACCCTCAGATGTCAGCACAAGATCAAAGGCCTGGGCCACAGCATTGGGTGTTTCGCGCTGCTCGCGGATGGAAAAAATGCCAGAAATCCTGTGCTCAGAAGAAGCGTTACCAGCAATAACTATTTTGCGCTCTAGGTAACGGTTAAGAACAACAATAGACTCCTCGACTGAAGCCTTATCAAACAGAATCTGTCCACTACGCCAAGCAGTCACCTGCTCTATATTGGAGAACTGTAGTTTAGATAGCCCAGATGACTTATCGACTAGCACCACGTCATTAGCCAGTAACATCTTTGACTCAGGCGCGGCAGTGGCTGAACCCGAAACCTCGGAGACACGCACTACGCCCTCTACTACACTGACCATGGCCTGCTGTTCGGACTGACGAAAAATATTAAAAGCCGTCCCCAGTGCCTGAACTTTAGCGTCGCCCACACTGACAATAAAGGGTTTGGTCTTGTCAGAGGCGACAGTAAAAAATGCTTCGCCTTTTAGCAGTTCAATATCACGACGATTATCACCCAGCAAAACAGCAATGGAACTGTCGGTGTTGAGTTCCACAATACTGCCATCTTGCAATGTTATTTGCTGATATTCACCAACCGCTGAATAATAATGTTGCCGGTCTTCTAGCACCATCATAAACAGACTCATGGCAACCAGCGCCGTCGCACTCAGAGTCGTCAACGGCTTCCAAAACTCGCTAAATAGATGACTAAGCCAAGAATTATTGTGTTTGGGCTGAGTATCAGCGGCAAGTAGTTGGTCAACCGGAAGATGGGAAACCACCCCCAGCGTCTCCCAGGTTTCCATTGCGTTATCCCATGCCTGTTGATGATTTTCAGACGTATTCAGCCAATCTGCAAAGCCAGTGAGATCAGCCTCACCAACAGTTTCAGAGCGCAAGCGTGCCACCCAGGCCAAAGCTTGGTTGATCATTTTATCGTTAATATTCCCCATTTCTATCGACTCTCCATACGCAGATATCGCGTAATTTCCCTACGCTATTAGTATTTGTCCACGGGTTAGACGTTTGAAACAACAACCCCCCCAATATCATCTGTAACTATCTATTGCTCACTGCTCTCAACTACTCGGCGCAAATGCTTCAGCGAAACAAGAATATATTTTTCTACGCTAGATACCGATACTCCCATCTGTTTTGCAATCACCGGATAGGTCATGCCTTTGGCACGATTAAGAATAAACGCTTGGCGTGCATTTTGCGGCAGCTTTGCTAATGATGCGTAGATAAGCTTAAGAGTCTCCTGGGCCTCGAGCTCGCGCTCCAAAGAGACATTGTCAGGAACTGCCGTGGCCATGGCACTGGGATCTTTGCTAATGATGGGAGTTTCGCGATCAATATAGTTTTTATGCAGTACCTGCCGCCGAAGTTGGTCGATCGACATATTAGCCGCCACCTGAAATAGAAATGCTTTGGCATTGGAGAGGCTTTCTAGATCATCCAAGGTATAGAGTCGCATAAAAGCGGCCTGAGCTATATCTTCAGCATCCTCGCGACTTTTCATGCGACGCGTCAAAAACTGCACTAGCATTGTGCCGTGTTCTCTTACTAGGCTATCGACAAAATCTTTATTCTTGTAATTCATTATTAATCTGACAAGATATATAAAAAGCGGGTATAACCTTTAACTGTGTCGCGCCTGGACTGTTCCATAATGTTCGATCTACCTATTGATGAATAGAATGTAATTCTGGAGTACCTACCTTCAATGCGTGATTTAAACGCAACACTCGATCAATCAACCATCGAGCATTTACAATGCAAACTGCCCCTCCTCGGCGCTACTTTAACCAGTACAGACGACGCTGACCTACGACGCTATCTCAGTTTCTATCAACTGCCCCAACCCAACAACAGCCTCGCGCTCTACGCCGGGCGAATCAAAGTGGGTGAAAATGATATTGTGACCATGACCTGGCAGCCAACTAACAGCATTGGCACAGCAATTGTTGTGCATGGCTATATGGACCATATAGGATTGTTTAATCACCTGATTCAAGATCTACTCAAACGTCAGTTCACCGTGGTTTGCTTTGACCTACCCGGCCACGGTCTATCAACGGGAAAACCTGGTTATATCTTAGACTATGCAGACTATGTGAGTGTGCTTGAATCAGTAGTCAATATCAGTAGAGAGAAATTCCCTGGGCCACTGCACGGTGTTGGGCAAAGTATGGGTGGTGCCATTTTGCTCAAGCATTCTATAGAGCACTACGCCAATAATGATTCTGACTATCCGTTTGTCAGCCTCAATCTGTTTGCACCGCTCCTGCAACCCAGGGGCTGGAATATCAACCGCTGGCTCCACCTGCTGACAAAATCTTTTATTGAAGACAGGCCCCGCGTATTTAGACACAGCTCGTGGGACGAAGAGTTTTTATTTTTTTTACGTTATTGCGATCCATTACAGGCCAAACTTATGCCACTCGCATGGGTCGGCGCACTAAAAAAATGGATAAAGGAATTTAAGCAATTTAAAGGCAGCAATCTGGCCATTAATTTAATTCAGGGTGATGCCGACAAAACTTTGGATTGGGAAACTAACTTAGGCATTTTTAAACAAAAATTTTCCGCTTTAAATGTACATATAATTAAAGACGGAAATCATCATTTGGTGAATGAAGTTGAATCAATGCGTGCGGAAATTTTTTCCGCACTAAGGTTTTAATCTGGCAGTTAACTTGCTGGAAGCTGGCGGGTTTTACCTTCGCCGTCGATCGCAACAAAAACAAATTCACCTGCAGTAACCTTGCACGGCTCTGACTGGTAGTCATCACTGCTCCAGACTTCAACCACAATAGTCATGGAGCTGGTACCCAGCGCCTTGATGTCAGCATAGCAGCCCACCACAGCGCCAACAGACACCGGATTCAAAAACGACATACTACTAATAGCCACTGTGGCCACTCTGCCCTGCGCGATTCTGCCGGCTAAAATTGCCCCGGCCAAATCCATCTGACTGAGTAGCCAGCCACCAAAAATATCACCATTGGCATTGGTCTCTCGCGGCATAGCAATTGTTTGTGAAATCAGTTTTCCAACCGGCGTGGGCGGCTCATTAATATTTTTCATTTTTACTTCTCTCGTCCATTAGATGATTTTTATTTGTAGACTAATGCGGGCAGCCAGGTAGCTATTTGCGGCCATACTGACAGCATTAACATCAGCGCAATTTGCATAATAATAAAAGGAATTACACCGCGATACATATCAGATGTTTCAACCGTATCTGGCGCAACACCGCGCAAATAAAATAATGCAAAACCAAAGGGCGGCGTTAAAAATGAGGTCTGCAAGTTGATCGCGATCATCACACCGAGCCACACCGGATCCAAGCCCATCGCCAGAAGCACTGGAGCCACAATGGGCACCACCACAAAGGTGATTTCAATAAAATCGAGGATAAAACCGAGCAAGAAAATTACTAGCATTACCAGCAGGGTCGCCGCGACTATGCCGCCGGGCAGGTCATTAAAGAACTCTTCGACAATTTCTTCACCACCAAACCCGCGAAAAACCAGAGAAAAGATGGCTGCTCCGATCAGGATCAAAAATACCATTGCCGTAACTTGGGTCGTGCTCTGGGCAACTTCGCGTAGGCGCGTAATACTCAGCTGGCCTTTAATGGCAGCCAGCACTGTTGCTCCAAAGGCACCAACACCTGCGGCTTCAGTAGGCGTTGCTGCACCTGATAGAATTGACCCTAATACTGTGACAATCAAAATAATTGGGGGAATCAAATTACGCATGGCACGGGATAAGCTATTCGCCATAGGGGCACGGCTGGCACTATCGGTCTCGGCGGGTCGAGTAAAAAAGATAATATACAGGCAGTAAAGCAGTACCAGTACCATGCCGGGAATTATAGCGCCAACAAAAAGATCGCCGATAGAAACCGTTTTAGGCGTAAAGATGCCCATATTTAATTGCGCTTGCTGATAAGCACTGGACAACGTATCACCCAATAACACCAGAGCAATAGAGGGGGGAATTATTTGCCCAAGGGTTCCGGTGGCTGCGATCACTCCGGTAGCCTGTGCCGGAGAATAGCCCCGCCTAAGCATGGTTGGTAGAGACATAAGACCCATGGTCACCACGGTAGCGCCAACAATACCCGTGCTTGCGGCAAGAAGTGCACCTACCAACACTACAGAAATACCCAGTCCACTGCGAAAGCCACCGAGCGCATCAGCCATACTTTCCAATAGGTCCTCTGAGAGACGGGATTTTTCTAGCATCACCCCCATCAAGATAAATAGAGGCACCGCAACTAAGGTGGTATTTTCTATAGTGCCAAATAAACGGTTGGGTAGTGCTTGCAAAAAAGCCATGTCAAAATCGCCGCTCACTGCCCCCACCAAGGCAAACAGTAACGCGGTACCCGCTAGAGAAAAGGCTACCGGATAACCCGCCATTAAAATTAGGCAGGCGACCAAAAACATAACGAAGGGAATAAGTTCTGCCATTAAAGTACTAACTCCTTAGTTTCTGTCGTCGCAGTCACGCTGCTCTCTCGACCTGCAACAACTAAGGCACTCCTTAGTATCTCTGCAATACCCTGCAACAATAGGGTTACCGGCATTATTAGCATCAAGGTTTTTAAAATATAGATAAACGGTAGGCCATTATTTTCTGCTGACGTTTCGGCAATGGCCCAGCTCGACAACACATAGTCCCAGCTGCTGATAAGAATCAACAAACACACTGGCACTAAGAAGAACAGGCCACCAAGCAGATCAACCATGGCCTTGCGGCGTGCTGAGAACTGTCGATAGAATATATCTACACGCACATGGCCCCCGTGCTTGAGAGTAAACGCGAGACCCAACATAAACACCGTGGCATGTAGGTAAGTAACAGACTCTTGCAGGGCGATGGAGCCCAACTCTAGAAAGTAGCGCATAATCACGACCGCTACGACCATAGCGACCATCAACAGGGTCAGCCAAGAGATCATTCGGCCTGTGACCTCGGTAAAGCGTTCTATGGCCCCGATCAAACCCGATATTATTCGCATTTTTAACCTGCCTCACTAATACACAAATCAAATTCCGCGGGCAGTATAACCTCAGATCACCAGCCTCGAAAAAAATATTAGACATTTGCTAAACTTTTAAAAACTACTGACAATTTAAAGAGGTTGGTAGTAATTTGCACGCATGAAACTTTGCGTTTAATACGGAATGTTAGGCAACATCAAGCTGATGTCCATGATTAATTAGTGAAAAAATGGTCGTATCTCAGGGTGCGATGCACAAGGCACCTGTAATTTCTACACCACTGGAATCGCTCAAGGTCACAATCGAAGATGTAGGACGCATTGCAGCTGAGCACAAAGCTAAGCTGATGGATCAGTATCAATATGAAAGAGCCACATGACGCGATAGATACATTAAGCGCTGCGGTTACGTAGTTTCCAACCAGCTTTCTCTCGCTATTGAAAAACCGTAGCTCATTGACAAAAACATTAATGTTATAAAAGCGGCATTCTTCACCAGGTTGGCATCGGTTTGCCTCCCTAGGGACTCGGCCAACTATTGATGTAAGCTTGGACAAAAAAATTTTCTCGGCAAATCCGTAGGTATATTTAGCCCTTTACTCCAATGACTCCGCGAAATTATATTTTTTTGCTCAAGGGTATAGATGTAAAGATAGTCGTTAGGTACATTAGGGCTAATAAACATACAATATCGAATTAAGGGGAATTTCGATGCATAGAGTGCGCGAAGCTTTAATCGAAGTTTTTATTATTTTCTGCGTTGGCGGTCTGATTGGCGCGGCACTGGCCATAGTATCCAACCTCTTTGTTTTAGGCGTGCAGTACTTTAGCCAGCAGCGGCAAGCCAGCGAATTACTATCTTTCACTATTGGCGATCAAACTCTGTCTTTGTCTAGCGTGCTATTTCTCTGGGTCGCCGCCGCTGTGGTGGTGTTTATTAGGACCGGATTGGGAATCACACGTTTTACGGGGCCTGCCGACTCTATGTATGCAGCGCACCAGGTTCATCAGCCGCTGGATATCAAAACAGGATTCGCCTCTACCCTAGCTGCCTTTACATCGGCCAGCGGCGGCGCATCGGTTGGTCACTATGGTCCGATTGTGCACTTTGGTGCGACTATGGGGATCTGGGTTAAGCGCTTTGTCTCCAGTCGTTTAAGCCATGAAATCTACCTTGGCTGCGGTGTTGCGGCAGCAATTTCAGCGGGCTTTAACGCGCCGATCGCGGGTGTAATTTTTGCCCATGAGGCCATTCTACGACACTTTTCCATTCGTGCGATTGCGCCAATTACTGTAGCCTCGGTATCTGCCAGTACTTTGAGTAACTATTGGTTTCCCCATTCAGCCACCTTTGAAATTGCGTCTGTGGTACCCAGCCTTGCAGAAGTAGTGCCCTTTTTGGTGGTGTTATCGCCCTTTTTTGCGCTGGTGGCGATTATCTTTATGCTCATCCTGCGCTATGCGGCAAAATTTGCCGCTTCCTTAAATACGTCACCGCTGTTACTGCCTTTTGTCGGCGCCACTATCTGTGGCTTAGTTGGTGTATGGGTTCCGCAAATTCTGGGACTGGGGATAGCCAGTATCAATGACATGATTGCCGGTGAGTTTGTCTTGTCACTTTTAATTGTCGTCCTAATAGCAAAAATATTGATGACCGCGATATGCCTGAGTTCAGGTCTATTTGGCGGGGTGTTCTCCCCTTCGTTATTTGTCGGGGTCGCTGCCGGTGCTCTGGCGGGGCAAATTCTAACCAATTTCGGCTTTGCCGATATTGCCAGTATTATCAGCGTGGCGGCGATGGCAGCAATTAGCTCCGCCGTTATTGGCGCCCCGCTTTCTGCGATAATGATTGTATTAGAACTGACGCAGTCTTATCAGTATGCAGTCGCAGCCATGATGGCCGTTATGGTGTGCACACTGATCACTAATCGTCTGTTTGGCAATTCCTTTTTTGATCGCCAATTGCTTGATCGCGGTATTGATCTAAGCAAGGGCCGCGAAGCCATAGCAATGGGTCACCAAGTGATTGGACCATTTACCAGCGATGACTATATCGGCACCACGGCCCAAACCAGTGGCACTGATCTGCAACAAGAGATGAAAACTCGCGGCCATACCGAGGCTTACGTAATAGCAGAGTCCGGGCAGTTACTTGGCAAAGTAACTATTTATATGGCCATTGAAGCCGGCAGTAATGCGATAAGTGAATTTATGGATAGCCGCCCCATGACGCTGTATACCGATGAGTCACTTGAGGCCGCCATGATTAAAGTCAGCCAGTTTGTCGGTGAGAGCCTTCCAGTCGTAAATAAAGAAACGGGTGCACTGCATGGTAGTATTGCTGAAGGCTCACTGTTCCAGGCCGTTATTGATGTGCAGTATCAGGCACGCAACCTGGAGCGCGCCTGATAATAAGAATTAATCTGTGAGTTTGTTATGAAGTATTTTCTACGAATCATTATTGTCTGCAACTGCATGGCATCACCCCTAGCACTGGGTGAAGCTTTTCAAGCTGGCCTGAACGCACTGGAACGTGGGCATTATTCCACGGCAATGCGCGCTTGGTTAAAATTGGCCCGCGACGGTGCTGCAGAGGCACAGAATAATGTTGGCCATATGTATGAAGAAGGTTATGGCGTGTCGCAGAGCTATGCGCGGGCCATGGCTTGGTACAAACAGGCCGCGGAACAGGGCCTTCCTGAAGCTCAGCATAATGTCGGTATGCTCTACTATCATGGCTACGGCACAGCACAGAATTACCCTGTTGCTAAGCAATGGTTTAAGCGCGCAGCACAACAAGAGCTAGCCGACTCGCAATATATGCTGGGCCTAGCCTACCATCAGGGTAAAGGTGTTGGGTTGGATTATGAGTTTGCTAAGTATTGGTTTTTAAAGTCGGCCAAACAGTCCTATGCCAATGCTCAGTTTATGCTGGCATTTATGCTGCAGGCTGGCGATGGCGGTGAGCCAGAGCCCCTTAAAGCCCTAGTCTGGAGTGAGCTGGCCAGACGTAATGGTAAAACGGATGCGGATGATATTTCTAATTTATCGAAGCTCTTGGTTGGGGATGAAGATATCGCCAAAGCACTGGTTTATGCCGATCAATGCCTAGCAACAAACTATGAAAAGTGCCCACAGTAAAAAATTACCTCTTTAGGATAATTAATTCCATACTGGGCAGCATCTAGGACTTAAAAACCATGGCATCACAACCATAGGGCCATTTCGGGTCATGGGTTATTTTAAAATATTTACAGGCCCAGCAGTCAGAGCTGTTCTTTTTTAACTGCGCCACGCTTCGGTTTCCAGTACTCCTGATAGACTTTCCACAGGATTGTAGTAACAAACATCACACCAATAACCGTGGCAAAGATATCAGTAAGGGCTATACCTTTAATCCATGACAGCTCGGACTTGATGTGCAGCATCAAAATTATGGATACGGCCACTAAAAAATAGGTGCGTATCAGTTTGCACATAACGTAGAGCGGCGTGCTGTTTTTGTCTGCCATTTAAAGCAAGTGTTTTATTCTGATTTCACTTTATGCATATCTGATCCATGACGCCAAATAATCTTTTATTTAAGTGCCTTTGCTGTCACCACTCGCACACGATACTGAGACGCTTTATCGGCATCCGTAATTGGCCCAATGCCTGTACTGACCCTAAGCTCACGACCTGCAGGTATTGTTTGCGGCAACGTTAGACGCCGCCCATCGCCTGGCACCGACAGCTGTAACTGGATTGCTGCCATGCTGACCGGGCTATTATTTTTAGTAGTAACCACCAGGTAACCCTCTTCAGTTAAAGACAGCTGCGCACTTAAAAATAACTGAGGCTCGAGCTGTAAGCGCACTTCATTCAATTGTTGAAGGGACCGTTTGCCGATCTCGCCACCAGCCGCGATAGCCTGTTTAAAATAACTTGCCGCCTGCTGATACTGTTGGCTTGCCAGCGCGGATTCTCCCAAATAATAGCTGGCTGCAGGGGTTGGTAGCAGTGCATAGCTGCGCTTTATATCCGCTAAGCCCAAGTCTTTTTGGCCGCCGTCATAACGTAGAATCCCACGCGCGAGATAGCCACTGAAATATTCTGGGTTCTTGCCTATAGCGGTAGTAAACGCTTTTTCTGCATTGCTGTCATTGTTCATCATCTTCCAGGCCTGACCACGCAATTCCCAGAATGAGGCTTCGCCGGGCTGGATGGCAATGGCTCTATCGAGTTCGTTTAATGTCGCTTTGCCATCTTTCTTCTTCAGTGCTGCCGCACCGGCCTCTGCAGCTTTATAGGCATTGGCATCTTTTCTCAACTGGGCGATCGCTGTTTGATAACGCGCCTTGTAGCGCTGGCCGCGGGGCAAAGTTTGCGCCTTGGCAATATTGGCTTGCACACGTTTAATTGATGGCGGATGGCTGGCAAATAGACCGCGGAGAAAATCGGTCTGGCGCCCTTCACTGAGTTTGACAAAAACTTGCTGCAGCTCCACTGCACCGTCGGGCTCATAACCTGCCTTAGCCATATAGTTCATGCCGTAATAATCTGATTCCAATTCATCATCGCGTCCATACTTGGCCATCCATGCAGCGGCGCCCAACTGCGATGCCATACTGTAAAGTTGTGCGCCTTCACGCCCCGCAGTACCTATTCCTAATGCTGCAATACCTATATTACCGAGGGCTCCCCGCGTCATTTGCGAAGCGCCATGGCGCGCGGCCGCATGAACAATCTCATGGGCTAGCACCGCCGCAAGCTGCGACTCATCCTCTAAATACATTAACAGACCGCGGTTAATTGCGATTTTCCCCCCAGGCAGGGCCCAGGCATTGGGGACTGAATTATTGAGTACTACGAACTCATAGGGCAGATCTGGCTGATCACTAACCGCCGCCAGTTTTTTACCCACGCCAGCGACGTAGGCCTGAAGTTTGGCATCGAGATAGTAGTCACCACCCTGTGACTGACGCGAGGGCTGATAGTTTTTTTCGCCCAGCGCGATCTCTTGCTGAGACGACATAAAAGACAGCTCGTTTTTACCAGTCACCGGGTTGACCGAGCAGCCTTGCAAAAACAGAACTGCAGTTAAAAAAGCCGCGTATACTAGGATGATTCTGATGACCATGCTGTTACTCCTTTTTGTCTCTCTAGCGCTTTTTGCTTGCTATAATGACAGCATTAAATGCACTGAATTTCCACAAAACGGTAAATTTAAATGATGTTGACTGTTATTTCTCCCGCCAAAAAGCTCGACTACAGCGGCACAGTTGAGACTCAGGCTCATACTCAACCAGAACTTCTAAGCCATTCGAAGGAATTGCTCAAGGGCCTTAAAACCCTTTCGCCACAGGATGTCTGTGCACTGATGGGACTGAGCGATAAGCTCGGCGCGCTTAACTATGAACGCTTTCAGGAATGGCGTACACCATTTAATCAAAGTAATGCGCGCCAAGCGGTGCTGGCATTTAAAGGTGATGTCTATCAGGGGCTGGATGCGCAGAGCATGAGTGCTTCTGAACTCAGCTGGGCACAGGATAATTTACGTATTCTGTCCGGGCTCTATGGCCTCCTGCGGCCGCTGGATTTAATGCAACCCTATCGCCTGGAAATGGGTACTAAATTTAGCAACAGTCGAGGCAGTGATCTGTATAAATTTTGGGGCAATATCATTACCGATGAAATCAATAAGGTGCTAACTGGCAAGGCACCCGTTCTATTGAATCTCGCCTCCAATGAATACTTTAAATCGGTACAAATTAAAAATATAAACGGCCGAATTATCACTCCTCAGTTTATGGACAAGAAAGGTGATAAGTACAAGATTATTAGCTTTTTTGCCAAGAAAGCCCGCGGCCTTATGAGCGCCTATATCATCAAAAATAAAATTACTGATGTTGAAAAAATCAAAGGCTTTGATGCGGATGGTTATAGCTATAGTGCCGCGATGAGTGAGGGTGATAAGTGGGTTTTCACCCGCGGTTAAATTTTAGAATTTTTCTGGATGGGACATGGATAAGCCTTTTTCACAAGCCTGTATCAATAATCGCGGTCCTATAGCTGATATTCTTGAGCGGGTCTTTGCAAACAAAAGAGATATTCTAGAAATCGGCAGCGGCTCCGGCCAACATGCGGTTTGGTTTGCCAGTAAAATGCCTCATCTTTGTTGGCAGACCAGTGATCAGCTGCAAAACCATGCGGGTATCTGTCAGTGGCTCGACGAATATCCATTACCCAATTTACTTGCGCCTATTTCTTTAAATGTCCTGACAGATCCTTGGCCTAACCGTTCTTACGATGGTATCTACTCTGCTAACACCGCACATATCATGCCTTGGGAGGCCGTGGTGGCGATGTTTGCTGGCGTTGGTGAGCGACTTTTAAGTTCTGGTGTGTTCTGTCTTTATGGGCCAATGAAATATAGGGGTGAGCTTGATGCACAGAGTAATGTCCAGTTTGATCGCATGCTCCAGCAACAATTTCCCCATCAAGGCATTAGAGAATTTCACGATATTAATCGGCTAGCTCTCGAGGCCGGATTAGTACTTTTGGAGGATGTTGCCATGCCAGCTAATAATAGATTATTGGTGTGGCAAAAAGTGTAGGCGGGTAACAACTAGCCAAGCAGTAGATAGTCCAGTGCTAGGCCGATAAAGATCACCATACCAACTCGATGGTTATTTAAAAAAGACTCAAAACAGGCTTCACGCTCCCGGCTTCTTGCCTGTATATATTGATTGACGAAATACAGTGCAGCGGCAATTAGCCCCGACATATAAAACCAGCTGCGGCCAAATTCCAATCCGGCTATAAATAATAAAATTAATGTCATTAGCTGCAACAGCGCTATGATCAATAAATCATATCGGCCAAATAATATGGCTGTAGATTTAATACCAACTTTTAAATCGTCTTCTCTATCAACCATCGCGTAGTAAGTATCAAAGGCGATAGTCCATAAAATGACCGCCACAAAAATAAGCCATAATGTAACTGGCAGTTGGTTGCGCTCGGCGGCAAACGCCATGGGCACAGCCCAAGCCCAGGCCGCACCTAAGCCTAGTTGCGGCAAATGGGTAAAGCGCTTTAAAAACGGATAGGTAGCAGCTAATGCCAATCCACCAAACGACAAGATGATGGTTAGCTGGTTGGTCATCAGTACTAGCGCCAACGATAAGCAAAGCAGTACAAAAAATAAGATCAGAGCCTGATTTGGCTGTATCTCACCGGCAGGGAGCGGTCGATTTTTAGTCCGCTCAACGCTGCCATCAACATTGCGATCTGCATAGTCATTAATGACACAACCAGCCGCACGCATCGACACTACGCCGAGGGTAAAAATAATAAGATTTGCGAGCGATGGGCTACCCTCTCCTGCAAACCACAACGCCCATAATGTCGGCCACAATAGGAGGTAGGTACCTATAGGTCGGTCGAGTCGCATAAGTCGCAACCATCGATTGGCCTGCTTGGGCATTTCACTCGAGTTCGTCATTTATTGCTGCCGTATAAATCCAATGTTAAGGCTTTGATTGTACGGCTTAAATTCAGGTAAAAATATCTCGCTGACCAATAAGGGTTTTTGATCGAGGCGAAAGACCGAACGCCGCCCCCAGAGTGGTGATGTAATATCACCTAATGCGGACGGCAGCTGAGCATTATTAGAGGAGATGCAGGCAACTTCCACCGGCGCACGGCTCATACTCGCATCATTAAATAGCAGCGCACCCAGAGGACGGCTATCGAGATGTCGCAGCTTTCGTAGCCGCCCAGTCAGAGTAGCCAATGGAATAATACTGCGCGCATAGACCCAGGGTTGGCCTCTGCCATATAAAATCACTTCTCTTATCAATGCTAACCTGCGTGGCGGCAATGATAGGGCTCGCATCTCGGATAATCTGGGTAACTGCATACTCTGCTTGAGCACCTGGACGCTAAATTCACCCTCACTGGCATCAATAAGACGTTGCGTTAATGAGCCAGCATCAGATAACCAGCCACGCCAGTGCTGGGGGACTGACCTATCTGTTGCTGAGATCATCTGTCGCCAAGCAGGTTCCCTATGCAGCCGAAAGTTTGAAAATCGCGAAGTGGGCAAAGGGGCCTCAATTTATCCTAGAGTAAAGTTTAGGCATGCCTTCGGGACGGGCGCGGAAACGTTTGTATTCCCACTGATACTGATCAGGCGCCAGATCAACAATAGTTTCCACGCCCTGATTCATGGCCTGCAAGCTGGTGTGTTGGTCTTCGCTATAAATCGTTTCAGCAACGGGCTTAAAAACTATTTTCCAACCACCAGCCACGCGCAGTGCGGTGCATAGAAGTGCCTGACTACCAGATCGCTGCAACAGGTTGTGAACTAGAGTCATAGTCTGGGCGGCCACGCCAAAAATTGGCGCGAACTCGCCACTCACTTCCGGTGGCTGTTGGTCCGGAAGAATAGCTGTAACCTCACCTCTCTTTAATGCCTTAATTAATGCCGCTACACCACGCACGTTAGTCGGCACCAATTTTGCGCCAGCGCGCTCTCGCGATGATTTTATATAGTGCTCCAGTGCGCGCATTTTGGGTGGCTCATACAATGAGGTCATAGCGGCTTGCTGTGAAATCCACAGACCTATCACTTCCCAATTGCCCTGATGGGGTATCAGTAAAATGGTGCCACGGTCATTGGCTAGGACAGTCTGCAAATAATCCAGTCCCTCTACTTCTACTATTTTGCTGCCCAACCATGGATTACCTTTGCGCCACAGGCGTGGGGTTTCGCAAAGGGTCTGACCAAGGTGGAGCATGCGACCACGACCTATGGTCTCGATCTGCTCAGGGGACAACTGGGGGTAGCAAAGGGCTAGGTTAATCCGTGCAACACGAATTGGCTGCAGATCAAGCCAGATAATCATATAGCCCAAAAACGTCCCAAGCCTGCGGGAGACCGGAAGGGGTAACCAAGACAGTAGCTTGAGAAAGATTAGGATAAGGTTACTTTTCAATGGAGTCTCAGAGTTTACCCAGCAGATCATTTTTAAGGTAATCGCGGAGATCATCACCAATCTCAGGATGTGATAGTCCCAACTCAATATTGGCTTTTAATAAACCCATTTTACTGCCGCAGTCATAGCGGATGCCTTCATATTCGTAGGCTAACACCTGCTCTTCGGTCAGCAACGTCTGGATGGCATCTGTTAATTGGAATTCACCGCCAGCACCTGGCTTTAGGCGCGCCAAATGAGAGAATATTTGTGGGGTGAAAATATAGCGACCCGTAACACCCATATTTGAGGGCGCATCGGCAAAAGCGGGTTTTTCAACAATTTGGTCAAGCAGGTAAACCCGCTCAGTTTGTTTGACGCCGCTGATCACACCGTAGGAAGAGATATCTGGGCCTTCAACCTGTTGCACTGCGATCACTGAGCTTTTGTAAAACTCAAAGGTTTCTACCATCTGCCGTACTGCACCTTTTTTATAATGAATAAGGTCGTCTGCCAGAATTACCGCAAAGGGTTCATCGCCAACCAGATGAGATGCTGTAGAAACCGCATGACCGAGGCCCAGAGCTTCGGTTTGACGAATATAGGTACAGCTCACGCCCTTAGGTACCACGTTCTGCGCAATCGCAAGCAATTCTTTCTTGCCGCGCTGCTCAAGCTGGTGCTCTAACTCATAGGCCTTATCAAAATGATCGGCAATACTGCGCTTGGTTCGACCGGTGACAAAAATCATTTCTGTAATGCCCGCCTCAACGGCTTCTTCAACCGCGTACTGAATAAGCGGCTTATCAACGACCGGCATCATTTCCTTGGGGCTCGCTTTAGTGGCTGGCAAAAACCGCGTGCCCATACCTGCAACGGGAAACACTGCTTTGCGAACCTTTTCTCCATGTCTAACATGAACCATCTAAAACTCCTTATGTGGTGAGACTATCATTTTGAATAGTCATATTATATCCATAAGTGATTGGTTGAAGGCCACTTATTAAAGGGTTTGAGGTACATATGCCCTATCTTTCTGGGCATGCGCCTTTATAATTGCCGGTTCTTTAAGTCGTATTTAAATTTGTAGGTGAATTTGTGGGAAATCTGTGTGCACCTCCTGATACTTTTCAGGAGTTAATCTCAAGACTTCAGGAGTACTGGGGCAAAAAAGGCTGCGTGGTTATGCAGCCATTAGATCTGGAAGTTGGTGCCGGCACTTTTCATCCTGCCACTTTTTTGCGCTCTATAGGCCCGGAGTCATGGAACAGTGCCTACGTGCAGCCATCACGACGACCCACCGACGGACGCTACGGAGAAAATCCCAACCGTTTACAGCATTATTATCAGTTTCAGGTAGTGATGAAGCCTTCCCCCTCGGACTTCCAGGAGCTTTATCTCGGCTCTCTGCGCCATCTGGGCATAGATACCCTGGTTCACGATGTGCGCTTTGTTGAAGATAACTGGGAATCACCTACTCTGGGAGCTTGGGGCCTAGGCTGGGAAATTTGGCTCAACGGCATGGAGGTCTCGCAATTTACCTACTTCCAGCAGGTCGGTGGCCTCGAATGTTATCCGGTAACCGGAGAGATAACCTATGGTCTAGAGCGCATTGCTATGTATTTGCAAGCCGTAGACAGTATTTATGACCTGGTCTGGGCCCATGGTCCGGACGGCGATGTGACCTATGGCGATGTGTTTCTACAAAATGAGGTAGAGATGTCTACCTTTAACTTTGAGCATGCAGATGTAGATTTTCTATTTAAGAGCTTTGACCAATATGAAAAAGACGCAGAGCGCCTAATTGAGGCGAGCTTGCCACTGCCCGCTTATGAAATGGTGATGAAGGCCTCACATACATTTAACCTACTGGATGCGCGCAAAGCCATCTCGGTAACCGAACGCCAGCGCTATATTTTACGTGTGCGCACCTTGGCCCGCGGGGTTGCACAGGGTTATTTTGATTCTCGTATGGCTAAGGGTTTCCCTCTGGCTAATAAGGAGATTGCTGCACAAGTAATTGCCAAACACAGTGGAGAATCGAAATGAGCGCAGATTTTCTAATTGAGTTAGGTACCGAAGAGCTGCCGCCAAAAGTACTGCTGGGCCTATCCGAAGCCTTTACAGCGGGTATTGTCAGTGGGTTTAAAAGTCATAACCTGTCTTTTGGGGAGGTGACTTCGTACGCTGCCCCGCGCCGCCTTGCCGTTATTATTAAGGACTTAGATACGCAGGCACCAGACTCTGAAATTGTTGCCTGGGGACCACCTACCAAAGTCGCCTTTGATAGCGATGGCAATCCGACCCGCGCCGCTGAAGCTTTTGCTGGCAAAAATGGTATTGCAATCGCCGAACTACAGAGCAATATCGAGAACGATGGCCAGCAGGACAAGCTCTGTGTGCGCCGCATAGAAGCAGGAAGTCAAACCAACAGTCTGCTCAGTGAAGTGATCAATGCATCGCTGGCCGCGCTGCCGATTCCCAAACGCATGCGCTGGGGTAGTAATAAAGAAGAGTTTGTGCGTCCGGTGCAATGGGCTGTACTACTGTTTAATGATCAGGTTTGTCGAGAAAACATTCTCGGTCTTGAGTCAGGCAATACCAGTAGGGGCCACCGCTTTCACTGCAGTGAAGATATTATCATCGAGTCTCCCGATAGCTATGCCGCACAGCTTGGGCAAGCGTATGTGATGGTGGACTTTAATGAGCGTCGCAACGTTATCCGCGATGGAGTTGTGAATCTGGCAACTGAGTTTGGTGGCATTGCAGTTATTGATGAGGATTTGCTCAATGAAGTCAGCGCGCTAAATGAATGGCCAGTGCCTCTGCTCGGTCAGTTTGACCAGCACTTTTTAGAGGTGCCAGCCCAGGCATTAATTTCCTCGATGAAGGAACACCAGAAATATTTCCATGTAGTGGATGCCGAGAATAAATTGATGGCGGCCTTTATTACCGTAGCAAACATTGAAAGCAAAGACCCTGCACAGGTGATTGATGGTAACGAGCGGGTTATTCGGCCGCGTCTGGCAGATGCAGCATTCTTTTATAAGAACGATAAAGGTGCCTCGTTGGAAAGTCGACGAGATGCGCTTAAACAGGTGGTATTTCAAGCGAAGCTTGGATCTGTTTACGATAAGACTGAGCGCGTCGCTGCGCTGTGTGAGACTCTTGCACCATTTTCCTCTGCTGATGCCAGCCTGGCGCGCCGCGCTGCTGAGCTCAGTAAATCTGACCTAGTAACCGACATGGTTGGCGAGTTCGCCGACTTACAGGGAACAATGGGTCGTGACTACGCGCTAAACGACGGCGAAGACGCCGCTGTTGCAGAGGCGCTTTTCGAACAATATCTACCGCGGTTTGCCGGCGATGCTGTACCAAGTAATGCGGTGGGAACTACATTGGCGCTGGCCGATCGCCTGGATAGCTTGGTGGGTATCTTTAGTATTGGCCAACAGCCTTCAGGCTCTCGAGACCCCTTTGCCCTGCGTAGAGCTAGCCTCGGCGTATTGCGAATTATGGTCGAGAAAAAAGTTGATATGGACTTGAATATTGCCATTGCCGCAGCGGCCAAGCCATTTAGCAATGGCGGAGATGAGTTATGTAAGCAAGTGTTTACTTACGTTATTGATCGCTTTAAATCTTGGTACAGAGATGAGAATATAGACCCAGAAGTATTTTCCTCAGTAGCTGCACTTGGGCTTTCAAACCCCTTAGATATCAATGCTCGAGTGCAAGCTGTTCATCAGTTTACCCTACTGCCAGAAGCCGCCGCTCTCGCGGCCGCGAATAAACGCGTGTCTAATATTCTTGCTAAACAGCTGGGCGATAAGGCCCCAAAGCGAGTGAGTGCAGATCTATTACAGGATGCCGCAGAGATAACTCTGGCCACAGAGATCGATGCACTAGCCAAGCTAGTTGCACCATTACTTGAACAGCGCGACTACAACGCTGTATTACAAAAGCTGGCTATGTTGCGTGGCCCTGTAGATCAGTTTTTTGATGACGTGATGGTGATGGCTGAAGATCAGGCCGTACGTGAAAATCGACTCGCTCTATTACATAGCTTACGCAAGCTATTTATTGGAGTGGCCGACATCTCGCAACTGGTTCCTGCAAAATAAGCTTTAGGTAATTGCTAGCTAATATGACTTTACTCGCGCAACTGGGACGCTCAATGAGATCGCTACTGTTTTACATTGGCTTTATCGCCATTGTGGCTGTTATGAGTACTGTCTGCTGCTTGTTGTGCTTTTTGCCGTTTAGGTTGCTGCAACGAATAGCCACTTATGGCAATTATCTAACGATGCTGTGGCTGCGCTTTACCTGCAATATTCGCATCCAGATCAGTGGTCAGGAAAATTTGCCCTCGGGCCCCTGTGTCATTCTCAGCAATCATCAAAGTACCTGGGAAACCTTCTTCCTTCAGTGGTATTTCCAGCCAGCCAGCGTTATTTTAAAGCGTGAGCTTCTATGGATTCCTCTATTTGGTTGGTGCCTGTACTTTATGCGGCCTATTGCGATTAAACGATCCAATCCAGCTGGTGCCATTCGGCATGTGTTAAAGCGTGGTAGGCAGCGCCTGCAAGAAGGCAATAGAATTGTGATCTACCCTGAAGGGACCAGAGTCCCAGCGGCAACCCTAGGTGAATTTAAAACCAGCGGTGCTGCCATCGCCAAAAAAGCTGGCGTGGCTATAGTCCCCGTTGCGCATGATGCCGGTGACTACTGGTTGCGCGATCGCTTTATCAAACAGCCTGGTAACATCCAGATGCATATAGGCCCGGCTATTGATACCAGCAAGGGCAGTGCGCGCGAACTAACCGAAAAAACGCGGCAATGGATAAGCGACAAATTGCAGATCTGACCTAACAGACAATACCTCTAAGAAACTGTCGAGATAGTTGCGTTAAGGTATATGGAAGGAAATCCGCCAAAAGCTATTAGTAAATGTCGACTAATAGCTTTTCGCTAAAATTTACTTTAAACGTCTAGATTAACCACTGACAGCGCGTTGCTCTCAATAAAGTCACGCCTTGGTTCAACCTGGTCACCCATCAATGTAGTGAACATTAAATCTGCCGCGATGGCATCTTCAACAGTAACAAGCAGCATACGCCGGCTCTCTGGGTCCATAGTCGTTTCCCACAGCTGCTCTGGATTCATCTCACCAAGACCTTTATAGCGCTGCGTATTAATGCCGCGACGAGACTCTGTCATCAACCAATCCAACGCTTCCTTAAAGCTCGCCACAGGCTGATTGCGCTCTCCGCGCTGCACATAAGCGCCCTCTTCAATAAGACCTTGCAGAACATTACCCAATTCAACCATCGACTTATATTCATTAGAATCGAAGAAATCGCGGCTGAGACTATGGTAGTGAGGTACACCATGGGCAGTAATTTCAATACTAGGCAGGAAGATATTACGCTCTTTATCTTCCTTCGCCGTAACCTGGTAGCGATGCGTACCATTCTCAGTTTCACTAAGTTTTTCCTGGAGTTCACCACACCAGACCCCAAGATCGCCACCATTTTGAAGAAGTTTACTGTCCAGACTACTTATGTAGACCAGCGCTTCCAGCACTTCTCGTGGATATACCAGCGACATACGGTCCATCAGATTAGACACATGTCTATACTGGCCCACCAGAGCCTCAAGGGCGGCGCCCTGCATTGCCGGCGCCTCAGCACTTACATGCAAACTGGCACTTTCAAGCGCCTTTTGCGTGAGATAGACCAACAGCGCAGCATCGTCTTTAACATACTGTTCATTTTTGCCTTTGCTGACCTTGTACAGTGGTGGCTGGGCGATATAGATATGGCCGTTCTCAACCAGCTCGCGCATCTGTCTAAAAAAGAATGTTAACAGCAGCGTGCGGATATGAGATCCATCCACATCCGCATCCGTCATAATCACAATGGTGTGATACCGCAACTTCTCGAGATTAAACTCTTCAGTACCAATACCGCAGCCTAGGGCGGTAATAAGGGTGCCAACCTCCGCACTGGACAGCATCTTATCGAAACGCGCTTTCTCAACATTGAGAATTTTACCCTTGAGCGGCAAAATAGCCTGAGTCTTACGGGCTCTACCCTGTTTGGCAGAGCCACCAGCAGAATCTCCCTCCACTAGGTACAGCTCAGACAGAGCAGGGTCTTTTTCCTGACAGTCTGCCAGCTTACCCGGAAGCCCAGCAATATCTAAGGCACCCTTGCGTCGAGTCATCTCACGCGCTTTACGGGCCGCCTCTCTAGCACGGGCTGCATCAATCATCTTATTGACGATAGCTCGGGCTTCCTGAGGGAACTCCATCAGATAATCGCTAAACTTTTCGCCCATCTCCTGCTCTACCGCGGTCTTAACCTCAGAGCTCACCAGCTTATCTTTAGTCTGCGACGAGAACTTGGGGTCGGGAACCTTGACGGAGACAATGCCGGTCAAGCCTTCACGCGCATCATCCCCCGTAGTAGCGACCTTGGACTTGCCATTAATACCCTCTTTCTCAATATAGCTATTAAGGCCACGCGTAAGCGCTGAGCGGAATCCCGCAAGGTGTGTGCCGCCATCCCGCTGAGGAATATTATTGGTGTAGCAAAGGATGTTTTCCTGGAAGCCATCATTCCACTGCAGCGCCACCTCAACACTAGTGCCATCTTCACGGTCAGTGCTAAAGTGCATAATCTTGTTAACAGTGGTTTTATTAGTATTTAAGTACTCAACAAAGGCGCTGAGACCCCCATCATAGGCATAGGCCTCTTCCTTACCGCTGCGCTCATCATGGAGAACAATACGCACGCCTGAATTGAGGAAGGAGAGTTCACGCAATCGTTTTGCCAGCTGATCGAAGTGGAACTGAATATTGGTAAATGTATCTTCAGATGGCGCGAAATACACCTCGGTACCACTAATATCGGTGTCACCAACAATTGCTAACGGCGCCACGGGAACACCATGCTCGTAAGTCTGCTCATGGACCTTGCCATTGCGGCGAATAGTCAAACGCATCTTTTTGGAGAGCGCATTAACAACTGAAACACCTACGCCATGCAGTCCACCAGATACCTTGTAGCTATTATCATCAAACTTACCACCAGCATGCAGCACGGTCATAATCACTTCGGCTGCAGACACACCCTCATCGTGCATTTCTGTAGGAATACCACGACCATTATCCGACACTGAAATGGATTCATCTGGGTGGATAACAATACGAATTTCAGAACAGTGGCCCGCTAGAGCCTCATCGATTGAGTTATCGACCACCTCGAAAACCATATGATGAAGGCCAGTGCCGTCATCTGTGTCGCCGATATACATGCCGGGACGCTTACGCACAGCATCAAGCCCTTTAAGCACCTTAATGCTCGACGAGTCATAATTCGGTTCTTCACTCATATCTTATACTTTCCTGTTTATTCAGCCTACTGAAGCGACACCATGTTCCATGTGGAACATCTGATGTGCTATCCCAACAACCAGCTCTTCAAAGTCTTTCTTGTCGACCCCGGTCATAAAATACTGACAACCCAAGCCATTGAGACAGGACACAACCTGCCCGCGATGTTCATAATCCAACTCTGCCGGCAGATCATCTAACAAAAACAGGCAGGACTGCCCCGCCTTATTTTGATAATGCATGCCTTGAGCGAGCTTTAACGCATAGACCAGCAACTTAATCTGACCCCTGGACAGCCGCTCAGCAGCAGCCACTCCATCAACTTTTATCCGAATATCCGCTTTATGAGCACCATGGTTTGTTTTACCCGTCGAAATATCACGAGCTTCGTCAGTCTTTATAACATCCTCTAGACTGCGCTGGTCATCCCAACCCTGATAATACTCAAACTCTAGAACGCCCAGCCCATCAAAGCGCCCCGCAACTGCAACCACCTGCTGAGTAAGCTCAACCAAATACTGCTTGCGATAGCTAGTTATCTGCTCGCTTAAGGGTATTAATTCTGCCGTCCAAGCACGTAGCGAATCTGCGTCCATTCTACCATGCCGAAGCAATTGATTGCGCTGTTTTAACGCCTTTTGAAACCGCCGCCAAAGAGCGGTGTACCCATGTTCCACGTGGAACACGCCCCAATCCAAGAATTGACGCCTTTGCAGTGGCCCGCCCTCTAAAAGGGTAAAGCTATGGGCATCAATTAATTGCAACGGCAACTCTTCAACCAACTGAACTGCCGACTGTAAGGACTTGCCATCCAGCCGAGCCTCGAAACGGCCCTGGGCCGTGCGCTTAACGCCTAATTGGTGGCTGCTATTGGACCGGTGACGCTCAATACGCGCTGACACCACCAACTCATCAGCATGGCTATTCACCACCACACGTAGATCTCTATGTTTAAACGAGCGGCCGCGGCCAAGGAGGTATATAGCTTCAAGCAGGCTGGTTTTGCCACTGCCATTGGACCCATAAATAACATTTGCTCCAGCATGGCAGCAAATCCGGACATCCTGTAGGTTTCTAACCTGCAGAATATCCAGCTGAGAGAGGTGCATCGAGAATTAAAACTTAGGAAAAAGGAGGTGAGCGCCCGGCATCAAAGACGCATGGGCATAACAACATATACAGCACTACCCTCACCAGCATCTTCCACTAGCGCACTGCTATTTGAGTCAGAGAGCGTAAAACGAATATCAGTCCCCTTAAGTACGTTTAGCACGTCCAGTAGGTAGCTGACATTAAAGCCAATCTCAAGATCGTCACCCCCATAGTTAACCGTGACCTCCTCTTCAGCCTCCTCTTGTTCTGGGTTGTTGGCTACCATCTTAATAGCGCCATCAGAGAGTAGAATACGAACCCCGCGATACTTTTCATTGGATAGGATGGCGGTCCGGCCAAAAGCTTGTTTAAGCTCAGCGCGGTCACCAGTTACCAGTTTGTCGCCGCCTTTGGGCAATACGCGATCATAATCAGGGTAAGCGCCATCAACCAACTTCGAGGTAAAACAGTAGCCAGTGCCGGTTATGCGAATATGGTTAGACCCCATAGACACCTGAACCTGTTCTTCACCCAGTAACCGTGAAAGCTCCATAATTCCTTTACGAGGCAGTATTGCCGTTAAAGTCTCTTGCACCTCAACCTCACAGATACCATCACAGAGCGCCATGCGGTGCCCATCTGTCGCCACTGCGCGTAATTTATTAGTGCTCAGCTCCCAAAGCATACCGTTGAGGTAATATCTAACATCCTGCTGTGCCATAGCGAAGGAAGTAGCCTCAATCAAACCCTTCAGCATGCTTGCTTGAACTGCAAACCCAATGCTCTTCTCACCCTCATCAACAGAGGGAAACTCATTGGCGGGTAAGGTAGCTAGTGTAAACTTAGAGCGCCCACTTTTTAGCATGGCTTTGCCATCGCTGCTGGAAAAATCAACCTGTGCGTCCTCTGGCAACGAACGACATATATCGAGAAACTTACGCGCTGAAACCGTCACCTCGCCAGCTTCTGCTGCTACCCCCACTTCGGTGGAGCCAACAATTTCAACCTCAAGATCCGTGCCAGTAAGAGACAGCTTGGTGCCTTCCAAGCTCAATAGCACATTAGATAGGATTGGTAGTGTTTGGCGGCGCTCAACAACACCAACAACAAGCTGTAGCGGCTTTAATAATGCTTCGCGGGAAAGGCTAAATTTCATGGTAATTCTCTATCTCCATCATTGTGTAAGTCATTTAGAAAATAATTACATCGATCAGTTACAGGAATAATAAGGCAGCATCAGGTAGATAGCGTACGGTAGAGATTCTTAAGATCTCGCTGCACTTCGCGATCTATACCCTCAAGCTCTTTCACCTTGCGGCATGCATGCAATACCGTCGTATGATCACGACCTCCAAAGGACTCCCCTATCTCTGGCAGGCTATGATTGGTCAACTCCTTAGCAATGGACATGGCCACCTGCCTTGGGCGTGCAACAGAGCGACTGCGCCGCTTAGAAAGCATGTCCGACATCTTCAACTTATAGTAGTCGGCCACCACTCTCTGAATGTTATCTATGGTAACCAGCTTGTCTTGCAGTGCCAATAAATCTTTAAGCGATTCACGAATTAAATCAATATCAATGATTCTACCGGTGAACTGTGCATGCGCCATTACTCGCTTTAATGCTCCTTCCAATTCACGCACATTGGAGCGAATGCGCTGTGCTATAAAGAAGGCCGCGTCCTTGGATAATGACACACCAACCTGTTCAGCCTTGTTCATTAGAATTGCCGCCCGTGTTTCCAGTTCAGGTGGTTCCACTGCCACCGTCAAACCCCAACCAAACCGAGACTTTAACCGCTCTTCAACGCCATCAATTTCTTTGGGATAGCGATCACAGGTCAGAATCATCTGCTGCCCACCCTCTAATAGCGCATTGTATGTGTGGAAAAACTCCTCCTGAGAGCGCTCCTTGCCGGCAAAAAACTGGATATCATCAATCAGCAGCGCATCTACCGACCGATAAAAGCTCTTAAACTCATCAATCGCCTTGAGCTGCAATGCTTTAACCATATCAGCGACAAAACGCTCAGAATGCAGATACACGATCTTTGCATCAGGTTTCTTCGCGCGCATGGCGTTACCCACAGCATGCATCAGATGAGTTTTACCCAGACCAACGCCACCGTAAATAAATAACGGGTTATAGGAACCACCAGGATTCTCAGCGACCTGCTGTGCAGCGGCAAAGGCGAGTTGGTTTGACTTACCTTCAACAAAACTGTCGAAGGTAAAGTTTTTATTTAGATTGGTTTTAAGGCTGCTCTCAGCGGCAGATTTGATAATTGCCGGTGCTTCAATAATTGTTGCAGGCTGAGAAACTATACTGGGTTCTGGCTGCGCAATCGCTCGAGCCTGACTATTAGGGGTCTCAGTCTCAACAGACCGTTGAAAAACCGGAGTACTTGTTCGTTCGGATGCAACGCACAATGAAACAGACTTGCCGCCGAGCTGATCAAACAGCTCTTCAATGCGCGCCAAAAACTTATTCTTAACCCAGTCTTCAATAAATCGGTTAGGCGCCAATAGTTGAACAACCGCATCTAATTGATCAGAAGACGACTGAATGATCAGCGGTCTAATCCAAGTATTGTATTGTTGTTCCGGCAACTCGCTTCGCAACTGACTCTGGCATTGAGACCAAACTACCTCAGGCACATCAAACCCCATTCTCTCGACCTTTTAATTCTACTATTGATTCACTCGACCAATTTCGCCAGGTCCATCACACGGTGACAGTGCAATTTATCAGCGCATTCAGGCCAGCAAACCAACCTATTATTTTGTAATTTTACACGCGAACTTTAAATATCTCGCTCAAGAGAGATTCTATACCCAAGATTACGAATTATCCACAACAAGAAAAAGAACAGAAAATGGAAGATTTTTAATTAAACTATAAAAATCAGCATGTTATGGAAACTCAATGTTTTTTTTATCAACAAGGTTTTAAAATAAATTGGTTGTTTTTCAACCAATTCTTGTGGATAAGTTGTGTGTATACAGTATAAAACCAGTGTTTAACTGATAAATCACCCTGTATTAAAGAATACTTTTAGCAACACATAACTCTATAGTGACCAGCAGCCAAGCCTTGGTCACTTTCCAATACAAAAGGAAGAAAAGATACGGCCCAACAAGTCGTCAGATGTAAACTGGCCGGTGATCTCTGACAGCTGTTGTTGGGCCTGGCGCAAATCTTCAGCAAGCAATTCACCTGCTCCTGCACCCTCAAGTTGAGCAACACCTGTTGTGACCAAACTCAATGCTCTACGCAGCGCATCCAGGTGTCGGCGCCGCGCGGAAAAAAGCCCCTCCGCTTGCCCCTCATAGCCAATGGTTTGCTGTAAATAATCACTGAGTGCGGTAAAACCCATTCGCTGTTTAGCAGAAATAGCAAAGGCACTTTCACGCCCAGCAACAGGCCCAGCACTGTGGCCTGAGCGATCAATCTTGTTTAATACCAAGGTGACTGGCTGCCGAGTATCGGGAAATCTACTAAAGTATTCAGGCCAAATTTCAGCTAAATCAGGGTTATCCGTCTCGGTTGCATCTACTACAAATAGAACCTGATCAGCCTTTTCAATTTCAGCCCAGGCACGACGCACGCCCTCCTGTTCTATTTCGTCGTCACTGTCCCTAAGGCCCGCCGTATCAACAATATTTAACGGTAAACCATTAAGTAGAATACGTTCACGCAACACATCCCTAGTGGTACCAGCCACCGGCGTAACAATGGCGGCTTCATTGCCTGCGAGGGCATTTAATAGACTCGACTTACCAGCGTTGGGTTTGCCCGCCAGCACCAGTGTCATACCATCGCGTAACATCGAACCCTGTTCAGCGCGACTTAGTATATTGCGCAGATTAGAAGCCAAGTCATGTAGGTTATTTATAAGGCCCTCATCTGCTAAGAAATCAATTTCTTCCTCGGGAAAGTCGATTGCTGCTTCCACGTAAATTCTCAGCTCAATCATCTTTTCAACCAGCTGATTAATCAGCACAGAGAACTCACCCTGCATTGAACGTACCGCAGAACGTGCAGCTTGAAATGATGATGCATCAATTAAGTCAGCAATTGCTTCTGCCTGAGCCAGGTCCATTTTGTTATTTAGAAATGCCCGCTCGCTGAACTCACCAGGGCGAGCTAAACGAGCGCCCAACTCCACACAACGCTGTACCAGCCTATCAAGCACCACAGTGCCGCCATGACCCTGCAGCTCAAGTACATTCTCACCAGTAAAAGAACCCGGGTTAGGAAAATAAAGCGCAATGCCTTCATCAATGGTGTGGCCTTCAGCATCTCCAAAGCGGCAGTAAGTAGCTTGCCGAGGTACTAAAGCTTCTCTCCCCAATAAACCAAAAAGATAAGTCGTCAAGTCAACGACACCAGACAGACGGACAACACCAACACCTCCCTTTCCAGGGGCAGTAGCAACCGCGACAATCACATCTTTATTATTTTGCAACATAGAACAATTATGCCTGAAAAACCCAAGGTAAAACGCGCATGGTAAAAAGGCCCCATCAGGGGCCTTTTAAAATCAATCAATCAGCACTACTTTTTTTGTTTGGCCGTCTGAAGCTGCTTATTAACAATCCATTGCTGTGCCATAGATAAAAGGTTATTAACTGTCCAGTAAAGCACCAAACCAGCGGGGAAGAACATAAAGAAGAAAGTAAAGGCAATAGGCATAATCTGCATAACCCTAGCTTGCATTGGGTCTGTTGGCATCGGCTGCAATCTCTGCATCAGCAACATACTAGCGCCCATTATCAGTGGCAAGATAAAGTAGGGGTCTTTCGCCGACAGATCCTCGATCCATAGCATCCAAGGGGTATGCCGGATCTCGACGGATTCCAACAAAACCCAGTAGAGGGACAAGAAAACCGGCATTTGCAGCAGCATTGGGAAACAACCACCAGCTGGGTTAACCTTCTCTTTTTTATACAGTCCCATTAACTCTTGCGACATCTTTTGGCGATCATCGCCATACAATTCCTTTAAGCGTGCCATTTCAGGCTGAAGATTGCGCATCTTTGCCATTGATTTAAGGCTGGTTGCAGACAGTGGGTAGAGTAAGAGCTTAATAAATAAAGTTAACAGGATAATTGACCAACCCCAATTATTCACTATGTTATGAATAGCCTGCATAGCAAAGAAAATTGGCTTAGCCAGCATCCACAGAAAACCGTAATCAATTGTTAGGTCCAAATATTCAGCTAGCTCAGATAATTTATCCTGATCCTTAGGGCCAACATAGAACTGGGCCCCATAACTCCCCGAACCACCGGCTGCCACTGCGATTGGTTGTCCAGTAAAACCCATCAAGTAAATATCTTTGTTGCCTAACTTGCGCAGACTAAAGCTATTTTGGTCTGCTCTTGGTGGCACCCAAGCGCTTACAAAGTAATGCTGCACCATTGCAACCCAGCCACCTTTAACCGATGCAGTTACGGTCTCATCTTCCATATCACCAAAATCATACTTAGCATAGTTCTGCTCTGCCTCTCGCAAAGCTGCCCCGAGGTAGGGCTGTACGCCAGTAGCCTCAATTAAAGGCGACTTAGAATCGCGTTTAATCTGACCATAGAAGGTAGCGTTCCAATCAAATGATGTCCCGTTATTAATTAGGTACGCAACACCAATATCATAACCAGTCGCACTAAACTGGAAACGCTTTACCAAACGGACACCGTTTTGGTTAAACGTTAAGTCCACATTTAATAAGTCACCGCCGTCACTAAAGTCATAGCTGCTTTGAGCGGCAACAAAACGTGGCCGGCCATCACGGGTATCAGTGCCATCAGGTCCAATTAAACCACTTTGCGCAATATACATATTACCGCTGGTACGGTTGAGTAGTTGAAAGGGCTTCCCCCCATCCCCTGCCATCTTAGTAAGATGCTGCAGTAAGTTAACTTCGATGATATCGCCACCGAGCGTATCGATAACAACCTCAAGCACCTGGTTGCGAACAGTCACCAACTGGCTGCTGGTTGCCGCAGCTAGAATAGGTGTTGGCGCCTGTTGATTACTACTTAATTCTGGTAACTCAGTTTCAACACTGCTCTCAGCAACATCTTGCGGAATGGGACTCTCTGTAGATGGAATGGCATAACTACTCTGTTGCACAATTTCTGGCTTGCGGTCATCTTGAAACTGAGTCCACTCAATAACCAGCAACCAGGCAATGACAGCCATACCACCTAATAATGTTGTTTTTAGCCAATCCATTCTATTTATAACTCTGTGTGATTATTATTGCAGGTGGTATTTACGCCAGTATCATCTTGCCCGCCAACCGGATCGTAACCCCCTGGATGAAAAGGATGGCATTTTACGAGTCTAAGCATCGTAAGGTAACCCCCTTTGAAAAACCCATAGCGATCGAGTGCCTCTTCGGCATAACACGAACAAGTTGGGTAAAATCGACAGTTTTTTCCCAGTAGCGGACTGAGCGCAAATCGATAAAACTTTATCGCACCAATTGCCAGTTTACGCATTGTTATCTCCCAGAGATTCACAGCGCTGCTGCAGTCTGCACCAAGATTGATGCAACAACAAGTTCATCTCCTGAGAAGACAGCTGGTCAGCGCCTTTTCGAGCCAAAAAAACAATATCTAGAGCCACTGGGAAGTCAAACTGACGAAACGTTTCACGTACAACACGTTTCACACGATTGCGACCGACAGCAGTGGGAATATTTTTTTTACCTAATACTAACCCCAGCCGTGATTGACCAGAATTATTCGGAAGTGCTAAAAGGAGGAGCTTGGGGTGAGCGACTTTAAGACTATTGCAATCAAAAACCTCTTTGTATTCAGAGGCTTTTAAAAGGCGTCGATTCTTAGTGAAGGCGTGACTGGGCACGGGGCCCTAAAACCTTACGCAGATAAACGCTTGCGGCCTTTAGCACGACGACGGTTAAGAACAGCACGACCACCAGGAGTAGCCATACGGGATCTAAAACCATGGGTGCGTTTGCGCTTTAGGTTGCTAGGTTGAAATGTTCTTTTCATGTTCTTAATCCAAAAAATATTTGCAGTACTGATTTCAGGCGGGGGAGTCTAATGAAATTACCTCTGCATATCAATTGTTTATTACCCTAATCTTAAATAATTACAAGCTAGCATTTAGGCCAACTCACCGCTGATTATCGCACCACAAATAACTAACAACTTATACCCAAGGAATTAAGATAGGGCTTTTTAAAGCCAACTATTATTATTTATAGGTGCAAAACCTATGGATAAGTTCGATAACTACCCACTGATTTATAGACTTATAACTAACTGATAATATCAATGCCAAAATTAATACCGACGTGCACATAAGTAATCACAACGAAGAAAACGTTTTGATAACGCGGTTATACAGTCAAATTAACTCTTTAACCTATTGTTTTACAATATTATTTTAATTTTAATAACAAAAAAACCTTCCTCTAATAACAACAACAATAATCAAATAGATACTATATATAGATAATATTACTTACATATAAGTTTAAGAGGGCGAAGATAACCACAGCTAAAATTCACTAACAAAACTGCTTATTATTTAGCCACACACCCGTATAATGGTCGGCCGAAAATCAAAATATATGCCGTAGTCTTATGCAATACCCAGATATATTCGACGTAATCGTAATTGGTGGTGGCCATGCTGGTACAGAGGCGTGCCTTGCCTCTGCTCGTATGGGTTGTCGCACATTGCTGCTGACGCATAATATTGAAACTCTGGGCCAGATGTCATGCAACCCTGCCATAGGTGGTATTGGGAAAAGCCATCTGGTGAAAGAGATTGATGCGCTAGGCGGGGCTATGGCCTTGGCAACGGATCTTGGTGGCATACAGTTCCGAGTACTCAATGCTCGAAAAGGCCCTGCTGTAAGAGCTACGCGCGCTCAAGCAGATCGAGTTCGCTACAAGGCCGCTATTCGCAATATTTTAGAAAATCAACCAAACCTAACTATATTTCAGCAAGCTGTTGATGACCTTATTATTGAGGGTGACAGAGTCACGGGCGCCGTTACTCAAATGGGACTGCGCTTTAGCGCCAAAGCGGTTGTAGTAACTGCGGGTACATTTTTGGCGGGAAAGGTGCATATTGGGCTGGAAACCCACGCCGCCGGTCGTGCAGGTGATCCACCAGCAGAAAATTTGGCGCAACGGCTGCGAGAACTACCTTTTAGAGTTGAGCGTCTAAAAACCGGTACACCTCCAAGAATTGATGCACGTAGTGTTGATTTTACTCATTTACCAGAACAATGGGGTGATCAGCCTGAGCCTGTAATGTCATATATGGGGCGGCTTGAAGATCATCCCCGGCAAACCTGTTGTTGGATTACCTACACAAACACCACAACACACGAAATTATTCACGGTGGGATGGATCGTTCACCAATGTACACCGGTGTTATTGGCGGAGTTGGACCCAGGTACTGCCCTTCAATTGAAGATAAAGTGGTGCGCTTTGCCGATAAAGACAAACATCAAATTTTTGTCGAGCCAGAGGGACTAGATACTCATGAGCTCTACCCTAATGGTATTTCAACAAGCTTACCATTTGATGTTCAGCTAAATTTGGTGCGCTCTATTCAAGGGTTTGAAAACGCCCATATTACTCGCCCTGGTTACGCGATTGAGTATGATTACTTCAACCCACAAGACCTGCAATACTCTCTAGAAACCAAGTCTATTAATGGGTTGTTTTTTGCTGGCCAGATAAATGGCACCACAGGCTACGAAGAGGCTGGTGCTCAAGGTTTATTGGCTGGTACTAATGCGGCATTGCAGGTTCAAGATAAAGATAGCTGGTGCCCCAGGCGTGATACCGCCTATATGGGTGTATTAGTCGATGACCTTATTAGCATGGGAACGGCAGAGCCCTACCGTATGTTCACCAGTCGCGCTGAATATCGCCTGCTGCTGCGTGAAGATAATGCCGACCTACGCCTCACTGAAAAAGGCCGTGAACTAGGATTGGTTGATGACAGTCGCTGGCAAGATTTTTGTGAAAAGCGCGAAGCTATTGAATTAGAGCGTCAGCGTCTAAAGGATACATGGATTCAACCCGGTTCAGAGGGGGCGCAAAAGCTAGCCGATCATATTGAAAATAAACTGTCCCATGAGTATTCGCTATTTGAGTTACTCAAACGACCAGAGCTCAGCCATAAAATTATTAGCTCCCTATACCCTGCCGCAGAAAATACGATCGATGAGAAAGTGGCAGAGCAGATCGAGATTGATGCCAAGTATTCCGGTTACATCAATCGTCAGCAAGACGAGGTCGATAAATTACAACGTCACGAGAACACCGTTATCCCAACGGACTTTGATTACAAAAAAATCAGTGGTCTGTCTAATGAGATCAAGCAAAAACTTACTGATGCTCAGCCGCAGACATTGGCTCGTGCTTCGCGAATACCAGGTGTTACACCCGCCGCAATCTCTCTACTGCTAGTGATGCTAAAAAAACATGCTGCCTGATTCTTCAGCAAGCCCATCATTTAACCCTTATGGCAGGGGACCAAAAGGTCAAAAGCGGGCTCAGCTTCAGGCCGGCATAGAAGCGCTCGCTTTAGCCTGCACTAAAGAGCAGCTGGATTTACTTTTAACCTATTTAGATATGCTTGAGCGTTGGAATAAAACCTATAACCTCACCGCTATTCGCGATCCTATGCAAATGATTAACCTGCACCTGCTCGATAGCCTGGCAGTGCAACCCCATGTTGCTGAAAAAAAGAACCTGATTGATATAGGTACTGGACCTGGTTTGCCTGGCATACCGTTGGCAATTATGAACCCAGATAAAAAATTCACCTTACTGGATAGCGCAGGCAAGAAAACACGCTTTCTATTTCAGGTACGCACCGAGCTAGGGTTGGATAATGTTCTTGAAATTAATAAGCGTGCAGAAGCCTTCTTGCCTGAAGTCCTTTACGACACTGTGTTAAGCCGTGCCTTTAGTTCTATTCCAGATATGCTTAAAACCTGCCAGCACCTGACTGATCGCAATGGGTGCTTTATAGCGATGAAAGGTAAATTACCGGAATCAGAGTTGAGCGCAATACCGAAAGACTATAAGGTCGCTGACTTGTGTCGATTAGAAATACCTAATATTGATGGCGAAAGGCATCTGATAACAATAATCCACAGCTAGAAATAAAGCTTATTTAAGGTAAGAAGACTAGTGCGCATACTCTCGATAGCAAATCAGAAAGGCGGGGTCGGTAAAACCACGACCAGCGTCAATCTTGCTGCGTCACTGGCGGCTTATAAAAAACGTGTGCTGTTGGTGGATATAGATCCTCAGGGCAACGCAACCATGGGCTCTGGTATTAACAAACAAGATTGTAAGTTGAGCGTTTATCATGTGCTCACAGAAAAAAATACCATTGAAGATGTTATTTTGACAGCGGAGCAAGGTAGGTATCACCTGTTGCCTTCCAATGGTGACCTAGTGGCTGCAGAAGTAGAGTTAATGCAAGAGATTGGACGAGAAAGCCGGCTTCGCCACGCCATTAAACGGGTTGCCAGCAACTATGACTACGTTATTATTGACTGTCCTCCTTCTCTAAATATGCTTACTGTTAATGCGCTAGTGGCCAGTGATGGCGTACTTATCCCGATGCAATGCGAATACTATGCACTTGAAGGTCTTTCCGCCCTCAACAACACCATTCGTCAAATAGCCAAGCTTATTAATCCAAGGTTAAAGATTGAGGGTATTTTGCGAACCATGTACGACCCTAGAAGCAGTCTAACTAATGCGGTGTCAGCCCAACTAAGAAAGTATTTCGGCGATCGCGTCTACCGCGTCAGTATTCCGCGCAATGTGCGCTTAGCCGAAGCCCCAAGTCATGGAATGCCAGCGCTGGTTTATGATCGAAACTCCAAAGGATCTGTCGCCTATCTGGCACTGGCCGGCGAGATACTGCGTCAAGAAAAAATACAACAAAATCAAAAACCCCAAGCTTCAGGAAACTAACTATATGGCAACAAAACGACAAAGTCTTGGTAAAGGATTGGATGCATTACTAGGCATCCCGGAAGAAACAACCAGTTCTGATCAGAGCCTAGATGTTCAAGCTGTTGCAAGTCCTGTTGAAGCTAGAACAGACGGCCGACTGTGTCAGTTACCAGTAGAATTCCTTCAGCGCGGCAAATATCAGCCGCGACGCGACCTAAATCCAGAAGCGTTACAGGACTTAGCCAGCTCCATTGAAGCTCAAGGTGTTATGCAACCTATTGTGGTGCGCGCTATAGGCCAAGATAAATATGAAATTATTGCTGGTGAGCGTCGCTGGCGGGCTACTCAACAGGCTGGCCTCGACAGTATTCCTGCAATTGTTCGTGAAGTGTCCGATGAAGCCGCTATTGCTATGGCCCTAATCGAGAATATTCAACGCGAAGATTTAAACCCTATCGAAGAAAGTCTGGCGCTTATCCGTTTGCAGGATGAATTTAAATTAACCCAGCAGCAAGTAGCGGATGCGGTCGGTAAGTCCCGTTCAGCGGTAACTAATCTGATGCGCCTTGCATCATTGGAATCTGCGGTGCAACTTCAGGTTGAGCGTGGCGAGCTGGAGCTAGGTCATGCTAAATGTCTCCTTGGCCTAGAAGGCATTGTTCAGATACAGGCGGCGCGAACTGTTGCCGCCAATGCTATGACTGTTCGCCAGACTGAAGTTCTGGTTAAAAAACATCAAAACCTAGGAACAACCAAACCCCAGCAAAATGGCCAGAATAACAGTCCAGATATCATGCGGTTGCAGGAAGAGCTTTCTGAAAAAGTAGGTGCTGCAGTGCAGATTCAACATAGCACCAAAGGAGCAGGCAAGCTGGTTTTCAAATATAACAGCGTCGATGAGCTCGAAGGTATTCTCGCGCATCTAAAATAGACTGATATCAGACAGGTTAATTACCATTATATAAAGGTATTTAGCGAGTTGAATATCACCAACACTATACCTATAATGCCGATCCGTTTGGGGAGGGGCTAATTTCCCTTGTAATCGATGTGGGGAAAATGGCCAAACATACCATGACAACCATTCCCAAGCCGCCAATACATAGAGTTGCGCTGTATCAGTTGCTGGTACTGCTTTCCGTTAGTGGTCTGCTGTTGTTTGTTAGTGAGATAGTTGGCTTTTCAGTCTTGGTTGGTGGTTTGATTCAGATTGTCCCGCAAGCTTGGTTTGCTAGACAAGCATATAAATATACCGGTGCTCGGCAAGTGGATTTGATGGTTCGTGCTATGTATCGAGGTGAGACAGGAAAGATTGTTTTAACAGCGGCTATGTTTGTCACCACATTTATATTGTGGAAACAACTACACTTTTTGGCCGTTTTTAGTGCTTTTATCGTAATGATCCCACTGCAGTGGCTTATTACCATAAGAATATTGAAATAGTAGTACCAGATAATGCCTGGCGAGCCCCTTAAGGAGCCTGTCAGCCCAAATTAGAATTGCACTGATTTAATGAGAGTTGAGATACATGGCAGGCGAAAATCCCGCAAGTACAACTGAATATATTCAGCATCACCTAACCAACTTGGTCTACGGAAATCATCCTGAAAATGGGTGGGGCTTTGCTCACGGTGCTCAGGAAGCGGCAGAAATGGGTTTTATGGCTATCCATGTTGACTCTATGGCGTGGTCGATTGGGTTAGGTATTCTATTTTGTTGGATCTTCCGCTCAGCGGCAAAACGTGCAACCACTGGTGTCCCTTCAGGCGTACTTAATTTTGTGGAGTTAATCGTCGATTTCATTGATGGTGCGGTTAAAGATAGCTTCCATGGCAGTAATAAAATGGTCGCGCCACTAGCGTTGACTATCTTTGTGTGGATCTTCCTGATGAACTTTATGGACCTACTGCCTGTTGATTTAATACCAGAGCTGTTAATGCTCGCTGGTGTTAACTATCAGAAGATTGTTCCATCAACGGACCCCAATATCACGTTGGGTATGGCGTTGGGCGTATTCATCCTGATGCTCTATTACTCAATCAAGATCAAGGGCGCTGGCTTTATTGCCGAGTTGACCATGCACCCATTTAACCACTGGGGTTTTATACCGATTAACCTATTTATGGAAACCGTTGGTCTTTTGGCCAAGCCGTTTTCACTGGGTCTTCGACTGTTCGGCAACATGTACGCCGGCGAAATGATTTTCATCCTGATCGCGACTATGTTTGCGGCAGGTGCAGGTGCTGGCCTAGTTGGCGGCGGTCTGCATGCACAAATTTTTGGGGAGCACACCAGTGCATGGTTCTGGTTGGTGATCTTTATTCTGGTCTGCAGCGTTTGCGGGCTTAACCTCAAAGGAAAAATATCCACGGGTAAAACAGTTCTACTCTGTATGGTCTTTATGGCCTTAGGTGGTGGACTGACAGCCCTGGGTGGCGGACTAATGCAGTGGGGCTGGGCGGTATTTCATATTCTGGTTATTACCTTGCAAGCATTTATTTTCATGGTTCTGACTGTCGTCTATTTAAGCATGGCGCATGAAGATCACTAATTATTACTTTATTACTTAACTACTAAAATCGGGAGTCTACGATGGAACTTGTAATCATTGCTGCGGCAATTATGCTCGGATTGGGCGCACTGGGGGCAGCTGTTGGTATGGGTCTGCTGGGCGGAAAATTTATTGAAGGAACTGCTCGTCAACCAGAGCTGGGTCCAATGCTTCAGGGCAAAATGTTCCTGCTTGCTGGTCTGATTGATGCTGTGCCAATTATTGGTGTTGGTATCGCTATGTACCTGATCTTTGTTGTTGCTCCAAGTGTTGGCGCGTAACAAAAATTAATGATTTTTAACTCATCTATTAATGAGGTAATGGCGTGAATATTAATCTAACGCTTTTTGGTCAGATGGTGACGTTTGCATTCTTTGTGTGGTTTTGCATGAAGTTTGTATGGCCGGTCATTATTGAGGCTATGGAAGAGCGCCAGAAAAAAATCGCTGATGGACTTGATGCAGCTGACCGCGCCCTGCGCGACCTTGAATTGGCTCAGAATAAAGCTACTGGCCAAATGAAAGAAGCTAAACAGGAAGCGGCGGCTATTATTGATCAAGCCAACAAACGCGCTAATCAAATTATTGATGAAGCAAAGCAGCAGGCTTTAGCTGAGGGCGACCGCCTTAAAGTTGCAGCTCAAGCAGATATCGAGCAGGAAATAAACCGTGCTAAAGAAGAGTTGCGTGCCACAGTGGCGGGCCTAGCTCTATCTGGTGCGGAAAAAGTGCTCGAGGCTTCAATTGATGATAAAGCTAACCGCGCGTTAGTCGACAAACTGGCAGCACAGCTGTAACCGAGGTTTAACATGGCAGAATTGAGCACATTAGCTCGGCCCTATGCAAAAGCAGCGTTTGAATTTGCTGCTGATGCCGGGGACCTGCAAGGCTGGTCACAAAGCCTTTCCACTGCTGGAGCTGTTGCACAACAGCCAGCTGTTGTTAAGCTTTTGAGTTCTCCGAGCTCAACAGCGGCGCAGCAAGCAGCAGCGGTTATTGATATTTGTGGTGATGCGTTGAGTGCAACGGGTCAGAATTTTGTTGCAATACTGTCAGAGAACCGACGCTTGCAACTATTACCGCAGATATCGCATCAGTTCGAGATCATGAAAGCTAACCGTGAAAAAGCGGTTGACGTGGAAGTGATTGCAGCACAGGAACTGGATGCAAAGCAGCAGCAACAACTTAGTGATGCACTGGGTGCAAAGCTAGAACGTAAAATAAACATGCAGGTTAGTTTAGATAAGAGCCTGCTGGGTGGTGCGGTAATACGCGCCGGGGATACCGTCATAGACGGGTCTATTCGTGGCCGTTTGGCCAAACTCGCCGAGTCACTAAATTCCTAAGGATTGAGGCCTAAGCATGCAGCAACTGAATCCATCAGAGATCAGCGAAATTATTAAGAGTCGTATCGACAACCTTGATGTTTCGTCAGAAGCCCAAAATGAGGGCACCATTGTTTCCGTATCGGACGGTATCATTCGTATTCACGGTCTAGCCGACGTGATGTACGGCGAAATGATCGAATTCGATGGCGGTGTTTACGGTATGGCACTTAACCTGGAGCGCGATTCTGTTGGCGCCGTGGTTTTGGGCGATTACCAAACACTGGCCGAAGGACAAAAAGCCCGATGCACCGGACGTGTATTGGAAGTACCAGTAGGTCCAGAACTGGAAGGTCGCGTTGTCGACGCTCTGGGTAACCCTATTGATGGCAAGGGTCCAGTTAACGCTGCCCTCACCGATGCAATTGAAAAAGTTGCTCCAGGTGTAATTGAGCGTCAATCTGTTGATCAGCCAGTGCAAATTGGTTTGAAAGCAGTTGATACCATGGTGCCAATCGGTCGTGGTCAGCGAGAGCTGATTATTGGTGACCGCCAGATCGGTAAATCAGCCATCGCGGTTGATGCCATTATCAACCAGAAAGGCTCAGGTATTAAATGTATCTATGTAGCCGTTGGTCAAAAAGCTGCTTCTGTTGCCGCCGTTGTGCGCAAACTGGAAGAGCACGGCGCAATGGAACACACCATTGTTGTTGCTGCTACAGCATCTGATCCAGCCGCCATGCAGTTCCTGGCGCCGTTTGCTGGTTGTTCCATGGGTGAGTACTACCGCGATCGCGGTCAAGATGCCCTGATCATCTATGATGATTTGACCAAGCAGGCTTGGGCCTACCGTCAAATCTCACTGTTGCTGAAACGCCCTCCGGGTCGTGAAGCCTATCCAGGTGATGTTTTCTACTTGCACTCCCGTCTGTTAGAGCGTGCGGCACGAGTTAACGCTGACTATGTAGAGAAATTCACCAATGGTGAAGTTAAAGGCAAAACCGGATCACTAACCGCCCTTCCCGTTATTGAAACTCAGGCTGGTGACGTCTCTGCATTTGTACCGACCAACGTAATTTCGATTACTGATGGTCAGATCTTTCTTGAAGCAGATATGTTTAACGCCGGTATCCGTCCAGCGATGAATGCGGGTATCTCTGTATCTCGAGTCGGTGGTGCAGCCCAGACTAAAATCATTAAGAAACTGTCCGGTGGTATTCGTACCGCGCTGGCACAGTATCGTGAGCTAGCGGCTTTCTCGCAGTTTGCCTCTGATCTTGATGATGCGACTAAAGCACAGCTTGACCACGGTGAGCGAGTAACCGAACTGATGAAGCAAAAGCAGTATACGCCTCAGAGTATCGCCGAAATGGGCGTTATGGTTTACGCAGCTGACAACGGTTTCTTGCAGTCGGTTGAAGTTAGCAAGATTGGTGATTTTGAGGTCGCTCTACTCTCTTATATGAAAGCTGAGCACGGCGATCTGATGGATCAAATCAATCAGTCAGGTGATTACAACGACGATATCGGAGCTGGTTTTAAAGCGGCTCTGGATAAGTTTATTGCAACTCAAACCTGGTAAGTCAGAGTAACCGGACAGGCATAAGAAATGGCAATCGGTAAAGAAGTCAAAACGAAAATTGCTAGCATTGGCAGCACGCAGAAGATCACTAGCGCCATGGAAATGGTTGCGGCGAGTAAGATGCGTCGAGCTCAGGACCGCATGGCATTGGGTAAGCCCTACGCCCAACGTATCCGTGATGTAGTGGGTCATATCGCCAATGCCGTTTCCGAGTACAAACATCAGTATTTGGAAGAGCGTGAAGTTAAGCGTGTGGCTTACGTAGTGATCTCAACAGACCGCGGTCTCTGTGGTGGCTTGAACATTAACCTGTTCAAAGCCGCCTTGAAGTCGATGAAAGAATGGTCTGATCAGGATGTCGAAGTTGATATCTGTGTCGTTGGCAATAAAGCGGCAGGTTTCTTTAGTGCCGTCGGCGGCAATGTTGTTGCAGCGGTTAAAGATGTGGGTGATGAGCCTAACGCGGCAGATTTGATTGGTGGAGTAAAAGTGATGTTGGACGCCTTTGATGAAGGCCGTATCGACAAGCTGTTTGTGGTGAGTAACGAATTTGTTAACACCATGACTCAGTCACCGACCGTTGAGCAGCTTTTACCATTGGCAGCGACAGATGATACCAGTCTCAACCATCATTGGGACTACATCTACGAGCCAGATGCTCAAGAATTACTGGATGGTCTGCTGATTCGCTATATCGAATCCCAGGTATATCAGGGTGTTGTAGAGAACAAAGCCTGCGAGCAGGCAGCCCGAATGCTAGCTATGAAAAATGCCACCGACAATGCTGGTGACATGATTGATGAACTACAACTGCTTTATAACAAAGCGCGCCAGGCAGCGATTACCCAAGAGCTGTCAGAGATTGTAAGTGGCGCAGCGGCTGTTTAAAGCCAAACGAATTTTAAAGGTTTAGTTAAGAGGAACCGGACATGAGTAGTGGACGTATCGTACAAATTATTGGCGCCGTGATCGATGTGGAATTTCCCCGCGATCAGGTACCCAACGTCTATGACGCCCTAGTAGTTGACGATAAGGGCCTGACCCTTGAAGTTCAACAGCAGTTGGGCGATGGCGTAGTGCGAGCAATCGCCATGGGATCCTCTGAAGGGATCAGCCGAGGCTTAGGTGTTAATAACACTGCCGCACCTATTTCAGTTCCTGTGGGAATTGAAACCCTGGGTCGCATCATGGATGTACTCGGTAACCCGATTGATGAAAAAGGCCCGATTGGTGAAAAAGAGCGTATGGCGATTCACCGCAAGCCACCAGCCTATGATGAGCTGGCCGCGTCCGACGATTTGCTAGAGACAGGCATCAAGGTAATCGACTTGGTTTGTCCTTTCGCCAAAGGCGGTAAGGTTGGATTGTTTGGTGGTGCTGGTGTTGGTAAAACCGTAAACATGATGGAGCTGATCAACAACATTGCGACAGAGCACAGTGGTCTCTCTGTATTCGCTGGAGTTGGTGAGCGTACTCGTGAGGGTAACGACTTTTACTATGAGATGCAGGAGTCTGGTGTTGTAAACATCGAAACTCCAAGCGAATCTAAAGTAGCCATGGTTTATGGTCAGATGAATGAGCCTCCAGGAAACAGACTGCGTGTAGCACTGACTGGTCTGACCATGGCAGAAAAATTTCGTGACGAAGGTAAAGACGTTCTATTGTTCGTTGATAACATCTACCGATACACATTGGCAGGTACAGAAGTATCCGCACTGTTGGGTCGTATGCCTTCAGCGGTAGGCTACCAGCCTACACTGGCTGAAGAGATGGGCGTACTTCAGGAGCGTATTACTTCAACCAAGACTGGTTCTATTACATCAGTTCAGGCGGTATACGTACCGGCGGATGATTTAACCGATCCATCTCCTGCAACTACTTTTGCTCACTTGGATTCAACTGTTGTACTGAGCCGTGATATTGCTTCCAAAGGTATCTACCCAGCGGTAGATCCACTGGATTCGACTTCACGTCAGCTTGATCCACTGATTATCGGCACCGAACACTATGAAGTTGCACGTGGCGTACAGTCAGTATTGCAGCGTTATAAAGAGCTGAAAGATATTATTGCGATTTTGGGTATGGATGAGCTTTCAGAAGAAGATAAAATGGCCGTAGCACGCGCCCGTAAGATTGAGCGCTTCCTGTCACAGCCATTCCATGTTGCTGAAATCTTCACCGGCTCACCAGGTAAGTATGTATCTCTAAAAGACACTATCGCTGGTTTCCAAGGTATTTTGGATGGTCAGTACGATGAGCTGCCAGAGCAGGCGTTCTACATGGTTGGTTCTATCGACGAAGCGGTAGAAAAAGCAAAAAACCTATAAATTGCAGCAAGCAAAGGCAATAAAGAAATGGCTATAACAGTTCATTGTGACATCGTAAGTGCGGATGAATCCCTGTTCTCCGGGTTGGTCGAGATGGTTGTTGCCACTGGATCGCTTGGCGAACTGGGTATTACAGCTGGACATGCGCCGCTGCTGAGCGATTTGCGCCCTGGGCCGGTTCGCCTGGTCAAACAGAATGGTGAAGAAGAGGTTTACTATCTGTCGGGTGGCTACTTGGAAGTGCAGCCAAATACTATCTCAATACTGGCTGATACAGCAGTGCGAGCAGATGATATTGATGAAGCGGCAGCAGCGGAAGCGGTAAAAGAAGCTGAAACTGCGCTGGCCAACCAGTCGGGCGAGATAGAGTACTCGAAAGCTGCCGCTATGTTAGCGGAATCCACAGCCCAGCTTCGTACAGTTCAGACATTACGCAAGAAGTTAGGTGGCTAATCGGCCGCTGACTAAAAAGGGTGGCTAAGCCACCCTTTTTTTTGTCTATAGTTTTTAGCCTGAAGAGCGGCGCTGGCTCGCGGCCAACCCCTATAGCACTTGTGTTGTTGCCCATTTGACAGTACCGTGATCAGCTACAAAACTTATGTTAATTGCCATAGACCGGAGCATTTAAAAACCGCCCATGACCAGTACGGATATTGTTATTCTCGCCGCCGGCAAAGGCACGCGCATGCAGTCTGCTCTGCCTAAAGTACTGCATCAATTAGCAGGACAACCAATGCTGGCTCATGTATTAGCGGCAGCCGATACTGTGGCCAATGGCAAAAAGATCGTGGTTACTGGGCATGGTGCCGAGCAGGTAGAACAGATCACTGCAACCAGCGGTAGTATCTTTGTTCAGCAGACAGAACAGCTGGGCACAGCCCACGCGGTACAAATGGCTGTTCCCCATTTGCGCCTCGACGCCAAGGTTCTAATTCTCTATGGCGATGTACCTCTGATAAGTCCGAACACCATCAGCAAGATGTTAACCGCCGTATCCGCGAAAAATATTAGCTTGCTCACCATCAACCTCGACAATCCCATGGGCTATGGGCGCATTGTGCGCAACCAGGCCGGTGAGATCGACTCCATTATTGAACAGAAAGACGCCAGCCCAGAACAGCTTGCTATCAAAGAGATCAATACCGGTGTTTTGGCCTTGGGGGCTAGTCAGTTGATTGAATGGCTACCGCAAGTTGGCAATAACAACGCTCAGGGGGAATATTATCTAACCGATCTTATTGCCCTTGCTCGAGCCAATGGCTATAACATAACCAGTATTCAACCCACATCGGCAACTGAGGTAGAGGGAGTGAATAATCGAATTCAATTGAGCCAGTTAGAGCGGGCCCATCAGCTACATCTCGCTGAAGCACTGATGCTTTCAGGAACCACTCTAGCAGATCCAAACCGATTTGATCAGCGTGGGAAACTTAGTGCAGGGACAGATAATTTTATCGATGTGAACTGTATTTTTGAGGGCCAGGTTCATTTAGGCTCAGGTGTCCGCATTGGGCCAAATTGCCATATTATCGACAGCATTATTGGTGATGGTGTTGAGATTAAATCCAATACAGTCATCGAATCAGCTGATATTGGTGATCACGCAACTCTTGGCCCTTTCGCCAGAATTCGACCAGGCACCAAGCTGGGCAAAAATACTAAAGTCGGCAACTTTGTTGAAACTAAAAAAACCATTGTAGGTGACGGCAGTAAAATCAATCACCTCAGCTATGTCGGTGATGCCGAGTTGGGTGCAAACGTCAACGTCGGTGCAGGCACCATTACCTGTAACTATGACGGCGTCAATAAACATAAAACCGATATTGGCGGTGGTGCCTTTATTGGCTCAAATAGCACACTGATTGCGCCGGTGACGATCGGTGAGCAGGGTTTTGTAGCGGCGGGTTCTACCGTGACACAGGATGTTTCTGCCAGTGCCTTGGCTGTGAGCAGATCAAAACAACGCAACATCGAGGGCTGGAAACGCCCCACTAAAAAGGATAGTTAATCCATGTGCGGAATTGTTGGCGCAGCCACTCAGAGAAATGTTTATAAAATACTAATTGAAGGGCTTCATCGTTTGGAGTATCGCGGTTATGACTCCGCAGGCCTATCAATAATTGATAACAACCAAACCGTGCAAACCAGAAAGAGTATTGGCAAGGTTGCGTTGCTAGAAGCCGTAGCCGCACAAAATCCTTTGTCCGGCCATACAGGCATTGCACATACAAGGTGGGCCACTCACGGCGAGCCAAGCACCGAAAACTCTCATCCACATACGTCGGCCGGTGTGTCAGTTGTACACAATGGCATTATTGAAAACCATGATGAACTACGTCGTGAAATGACCAATGCTGGCTATACCTTTCTGTCGTCCACAGATACCGAAGTTATTGCTCACCTAGTAAATCATTATTTAATAACAGAAAAAAATCTGCGTAGCGCCGTACAAAAAACCATAGAGCGCCTAGAGGGTGCCTATGCATTAGGTGTTATTGCGGAAGATGAACCGACCCGTATTATTGCTGCTCGCAGTGGTAGCCCATTGGTCATTGGTGTCGGCATTGATGAAAACTTTATCGCCTCAGATCAAATGGCATTGCGGCAAGTCACCGATCGTTTTATCTTTTTAGAAGAAGGGGATTTGGTTGAGCTTAGCCATGAGGCTTATCAAATTTTCGATATAGCCAATAATAAAGTTGACCGGCCCATGCAAGAATTGCATGAGAAAGATCAGGTCGCAGAAAAAGGCAAGTATCGCCACTTTATGCAGAAAGAAATGTTTGAACAGCCTACTGTATTAGCAAATACGTTTGCTGGTCGTATCGCTGATAATCATATCCGTGATGCTATTTTCGGTTACCAAGCGGAAGAACTATTTCAAAAAACCAACACCATACATATTATTGCCTGTGGCACTAGCTTCCATTCCGGTCTTGTCGCCAAGTATTGGTTAGAGCAATATGCCGGAGCGCCCTGCCAAGTAGAAGTTGCCAGTGAATACCGCTACCGAAAGGTTGCAGTTCCCGAAGGAACGCTGTTTGTCACAATTTCACAATCCGGAGAAACGGCAGATACATTAGCTGCCCTGCGTAAAGCCAAAGAAAATGGCTACCTGGGGTTTTTGGCAATCTGTAATGTTGCCAACAGCTCATTGGTTCGTGAGTCAAATATTTCACTAATGACCATGGCTGGGCCAGAGATTGGCGTAGCATCTACTAAGGCCTTCACTACTCAGTTAGTGGCACTGCAACTTCTCTCTTTATCATTAGCAAAACACAAAGGCTTGGACGCAAAGACTGAAAAGGAACTTGTGCAAAATCTGCACAAATTGCCGGAGCTCAGCGAACAGGTATTAGCATTAGACCCTGTTATCGAAGCAGTATCAGAATCATTTGCCAACAAACATCACGCTTTATTTTTAGGTCGCGGCGAACAATATCCGATCGCGCTTGAAGGCGCCCTTAAGCTAAAAGAAATATCTTATATTCATGCTGAAGCCTATCCATCTGGGGAGCTAAAGCATGGCCCACTGGCACTAGTTGATGAAGATATGCCCGTTGTAACCGTTGCTCCCAATAATGAATTATTGGAAAAATTAAAATCAAATTTACATGAAGTGCGCGCTCGCGGCGGTCAGTTATTCGTCTTTGCAGATCGCGATTCAGGATTTGTTAGTGAACCCGGGATCACAGTTATTGATATGCCCCATGTTCCCCAAAGCCTAGAAGCCATTATTTATACATTGCCACTACAGATGCTTTCGTATCATGTAGCGTTACTAAAGGGGACTGATGTGGATCAGCCCAGAAATTTGGCTAAATCAGTCACGGTGGAGTAGAAAAGAGTAGTGCATTAAAAAGGAAAAATTATGGAAGTATTTGGAATGCTGGGAATGTCATTGGGAACAATGGGTTTTATATTTGGAATTATATGCTTAAGCAAAATGCAAAAACTCATAAAAGATTTAAAGGCAAAGGGACTCCTTGAAGAGGATTACAAAGAAAGTTAATGCACCAAACAAAACTACTCAGTGACAGTTGAGTAGTCGACAACAGTAAATTACTGAGGCCAGCTCAGCCAATTTCTCTGCAGTGTTAACTGCCTGTAACGATCGAGCTACGGTTAGCTAGATTATCGGATGGTTGACTGGCATAAGAGATTTATAGTTTGGCGAAACAAGCAATTAACGGCGCGAAGATGGTGGTTATAATTATCCATTCAACATTAGCGATCTTCGCAATAGTTCTGGGTCACCCTGCTAGTAATAGTCGAGAGCAAGGCAATATTTATTCAAATTGATTACGCCAGGATAGTATAACTAAACCCACCTCTTGATTCCCTTTGCTCTGAGATCTTTGGCTCCCTCAATTTAAGCGATAAGAAAATTTCAAATAACGGGCAATGTTCGATATCGCAATGCCCATATATTTTTCAATGATCGGTGGTTACGCGGGTGCTTTTACGCTTATTCTTGGGCGTATTTTTCATCAATTAATTTTCGGTTAAAAGCACCTGTACTCGTCGATTAAAAATATCGATGATGTCAGGGGCTTCTCAGTGAGGCTAGTCCCTCTTGCAGCTTCTGAAGATGCTGCTGTAGTTGCGGCCCCTTTTTCTTTGCAACACCAATCGCTAGTACGTCAATCACTGCAAGATGTGCGATTCGCGATGACAGTGGCGTATAGATTTTAATATCTTCTTTGGCATCGACTTCAATTGCGATACTTGCATTGCGGGCTATGGGGGAGCCGCTTGGTGCAATGGCAATAACAACGCCACCAGCCTGTTTAACTAATTCCATTGAATCTATTAAGGCCTGAGTGCGACCCGATTGAGAGATTGCTACAACGACATCTCCAGAATGAAGCGATGTCGCAGACATATTTTGTAGATGGGGGTCGGAGTATGCAGCGGAGGTGATCTGTAGGCGGAAGAATTTATGCTGAGCGTCGAAAGCAACAGCAGCGGATGCGCCAAAGCCATAAAACTCTACCCGCTCGGCGGCACAAATAGCGGCAACTGCAGCATCGAGGCGTTCGATCACAAGGCTCTCCCGAACCTTTAATAAGGTGTCTACAGTTGAGTCAAACACCTTGTGGGTATACTCCCGGGTTGAATCCGTATCTGTTACAGCGATCTGGCCATAACTTGGGCTTGATGCCAGCTGTTGCGCCAGAGCAAGTTTAAAGTCCTGGAAGCCATGACAGCCTACTGCACGGCAAAAACGTACCACTGTTGGCTCACTCACCTCCGCTTCTTGGGCGAGATCGACAATGCGCATGCGAATCACCTGCAAAGGGTTCTTGAGTACAAAGCCGGCGACCTTGCGCTCAGATTTGCGCAGTTCAGGGAGCGTATCGCTAATGGTTTGGGTGAGTTCAGCAGGTTTCATAATAAATCCAAAAAAAATTATGTAAAAAATTTACAAGAAAAGGCCTAGAAATGCCAGTTTTGTAGTAAAAAAAGTGTATAAGACCGGATATACCCACTATATCGGGCAATAAATTTCGATTCTCAGGATTAAAAAGCAAAAAAGAAATTGCCCCTGCCCCGCATTTTGATCACTAAGTTGCTAGAATGCAGGCCTATGGACGTTACCCCAATTCTCAATAATTTAAACCCTGCCCAGGAAGAAGCCGTTACCAGTGATAAGAAACATCTGCTGGTTTTGGCTGGCGCTGGCAGCGGTAAGACTCGCGTACTGGTCCATCGTATTGCCTGGAAGATTCAGGTCGATGGCCTCTCCCCCTACAGCATATTAGCGGTAACCTTTACCAATAAGGCCTCGCGGGAAATGCGTGAGCGTATTGACGATCTATTGGGCATGTCATTGCGGGGCATGTGGGTAGGCACCTTTCATGGTTTAGCCCATCGCCTGTTAAAAGCCCATTGGCGTGATGTTAACCTGCCAGAGAATTTTCAAATCCTCGATTCTGACGATCAGCTGCGACTGGTGAAACGAGTGATGCGCGCCATGGACCTCGATGAGCAGCGTTGGCCTCCCAAACAGGCCCAGTGGTGGATCAATGGCCAAAAAGATGAAGGCCTGCGCGCCGCCCATATTCAAGAGGGTGGTGATCCCTACTTGGCAACAATGCTGCGGATCTATCGTGAGTATGAAGCCACTTGCGAGCGCTTGGGTGTTATCGACTTTGCTGAACTTCTGTTGCGTGCTCTGGAGTTATGGAAGAACAAACCAGAGGTGCTGGATCACTACCAGCAGCGCTTCCAACATATTTTAGTTGACGAGTTTCAGGATACCAATGCAGTGCAATATGCCTGGCTGAGAATACTGGCCGGCAAAGTGAGTGGCGTTACTGCAGTAGGCGATGATGACCAGTCTATCTATGGATGGCGCGGCGCTAAAGTTGAAAATATTCTTAGTTACGAACGGGATTTTCCCAATACCCATACGGTCAAGCTAGAGCAAAATTATCGCTCTACCTCTAATATTCTAAATGCGGCAAACGCCGTTATCTCAAAAAATGCTGATCGTTTGGGCAAGAGCCTCTGGACCGATGCTGGTGAAGGTGAAGCTATTGCACTGTACGCGGCATTTAATGAGCATGATGAAGCTCGTTTTATTGCCGATCGATTGCACAGCTGGAGCAACGATGGCAATCGCCGTGAAGACTCGGCAATTTTATATAGATCCAATGCGCAATCGCGCGTTTTAGAAGCGGCACTATTGCAGGCCGATATTCCCTACCGTATTTATGGTGGCCAGCGTTTCTATGAGCGCCTCGAAATTAAAAATGCCCTCTCCTATTTGCGCCTGATGTTAAATTGTCACGATGATGTCGCCTTTGAGCGGGTGGTTAATGTGCCGACTCGAGGCATTGGTGATCGTACCTTGGAGCTAATGCGAGAGTTAGCGCGTGAGCAGCAAACATCAATGTGGGGCGCTGCGGCTCTTATTGTTAAAGAAAAACGGCTGGCCGCGCGAGCCACTAATGCCATAGCGATTTTTATAGAGTTGATTAATGAAATGAGCGGCCAACATGATGAGTTGCCGCTGGCAGAGCAAGCCGAGAATGCAATTGCCCACAGTGGTTTAATCGAAATGCATCGCCGTGAAAAAGGTGAGCGCGGCCAGGCGCGAGTCGAAAACCTAGAGGAATTAGTCAGTGCCTGTCGTAATTTTGAGGCAGAGGATAATGACTTGCCGGTGTTGCCGCAATTTCTAGATCAGGTGGCTTTGGATGCCGGCGATCGCCAAGCCGAAGAAGACGAGGATGCGGTGCAATTGATGACATTGCACAGCGCCAAAGGTTTGGAGTTTCCCTTAGTGTTTATCGCTGGGATGGAAGAAAATTTATTTCCGCACAAAATGTCCATTGATGAACCGGGGCGTTTAGAGGAAGAGCGAAGGCTGGCCTATGTGGGCATTACCCGCGCCATGCAAAAACTTTATTTGACCTTCGCTGAGAGCAGATCCATTTATGGCAGTGAATCGTTTAACTCTGTGTCTCGATTTGTGCGCGATATTCCCAAAGAGGTTATCGAAGAAGTCCGACTGCAAAATAATATCGCAAGGCCAACTAGCTATGCAGCTGGGGCGATACAGAGTGATGAGGGTGGTGATACGGGATTTGGTCTTGGTCAGCAGGTTTTCCACAATGTATATGGCGAAGGCGTTATCCTAAATTTTGAAGGCAATGGCCCACGGGCAAGAGTGCATGTCAGTTTTGAAGCTGTGGGCACAAAAATATTAATTTTGGCATCGGCGAACCTATCCGCTGTATAGACTTACAAAAATAAAAAGGGGTAAAAAATGCGCGTTGTGATAATGGTACTACTTTCGCTGATTCTAGCCAGCTGCGGCGGCAAAGATGTAGACCCTGCCACTGCAGGCACTGTCGATATTCAAAAGGTCTACAAGTGGAAGCTTGTCACCACCTGGCCAAAAAATTATCCCGGGCTGGGCACTGCGCCAGAAAACTTCGCTAAAAAAGTTGAAGCGATGAGTGGCGGTCGTATCCAAATAAAAGTGTTTGGTGCTGGCCAGTTAGTACCTGCCTTTGAAGTCTTTGATGCGGTTTCCCAAGGAACTGCGGAGATCGGTCATGGCGCAGCCTACTACTGGACAGGAAAGTCTAAAGCGACCGGATTTTTTACCTCGGTACCCTTTGGTCTTAATGCTCAGGAAATGAATGGCTGGCTACATTATGGCGGTGGCTTGGAATTATGGCGGGAACTCTACTCCCCCTTTAATCTAATTCCTTTTGCCGGTGGCAGCACTGGTGTGCAAATGGCCGGTTGGTTTAATCGCGAAATTAATTCAATGGAAGATATAAAGGGCCTAAAAATGCGCATCCCAGGGTTAGGCGGCGATGTCATTACTCGTGCCGGCGGTGTCTCTGTGACTATGCCTGGGGGTGAACTTTACACTTCCATGCAGACTGGTGTGATTGACGCGACCGAATGGGTTGGCCCATATAATGATCTAGCATTTGGTTTTCATCAGGTGGCTAAATACTACTACTATCCAGGCTGGCATGAGCCAGGCCCGATTTTGGAGTTGATTGTCAATAAGGATGCCTATGCAACTTTACCTGCAGACCTTCAAGCGATTGTTGAAGGTGCAGCTCGAGCGGTTAATCAGGATATGCTCGATGAGTATACTGCGCGTAACAACAGTGCCTTAGTAGAGCTGGTAGAGACACATGGTGTTGATGTGAGAAAACTGCCTGACGACGTGATTGCCGAGTTACGTAGGCTATCTGCTGAGGTGCTGGCTGAGCTAGGACAGGATTCAGAAATCTCCGGTCGAATTGCTGAATCAGTAAAGGCATTTAAAAAACAGGCTATGGAATATCATGCTATTTCTGAAGAGGCCTATTACAAGGCGCGAAAAGAACAGTAGCCATATTGTGAGTAAATTAAAAAAGGCCGGTGAATACCGGCCTTTTTTATGTGCTAAAGAATAACTCATTAGTGCTCACTGGCTCTAGTTTTTCCAGAATGTTGGAGTAAATAACACCAGCAGGGTGAAGATTTCCAAACGCCCTAACAGCATACCCCAGCACAGTACCCATTTAGCAAAGCTGCCGATATCCGCATAGTTGGTCGCCACAGCGCCGAGACCGGGACCGAGATTATTGAGCGCCGCAGCGGTAGCCGACCAAGCTGTGACATAGTCCAAACCAGATGCCAGCAATAACAACACCATCAGGTAAAAGATTGCCAAATAGACACCAAAGAAAGCCCAGATCGCATCTGCCACTCGCTCGGGAATTTGACGATTACTAATCTTTATCGGTAACAGGGCGTTCGGGTGCACTAACCGGTATATCTCGCGGATAACCTGCTTGCCCAATATCAGCATACGCCCGATTTTAATACCGCCACCCGTAGAGCCAGCGCAGGCACCAAAGAAAGACAAAAACAATAAGAAGAATGGCAGAAAGGTCGGCCAGCTACTGAATTCTGTGGTGGAAAAGCCGGTGGTAGTCATAATCGATACCAGCTGGAAGGTACCCTGACTAAAACTCTCGTCCCAGTTATAGGTGCCGCTGTAAAAAAGATAGAGGCAAGTGATAACAGTACCAATCAGTAGCAGATAGATATACATGCGTGCCTCAGGATCCTGCCAATAGGAACTTAGGCTACGGTTGTGCCAGACTAAATAATGCAGCGCAAAGTTAAGGCCCGAGATGATCATAAAAAACATACAGATCGACATAATAAGGCCGCTATCAAAAAAGCCGATACTCGCATCATGGGTAGAAAAGCCACCGATGGCGACAGTAGAAAAGCTGTGGCTAATGGCGTCAAAGCCGCTCATACCTGCGGCCCAATAAGCCAGTGCACAGGCGGCAGTTAGACCGAGATAGATACGGAATAGCACAGTCGCTGTTTCGGTAATACGTGGAGTCAGTTTGGAATCTTTGACCGGCCCCGGAGTTTCTGCACGATAGATCTGCATACCGCCAACACCCAACATGGGCAAAATGGCGACGGCAATAACGACTATACCTATGCCGCCTAGCCACTGTAACTGTTGACGATAGTAGAGAATGGATTTGGGCAGATCGTCCAGTCCAGATATTACGGTTGCGCCCGTGGTGGTCAAGCCAGAGACTGACTCAAACAGCGCGTTCATAAAGTTTAGTTGCAGCGCCTCTGAAAGCATCAGGGGCAAGGCGCCAAAGGTACTCAGTACCAGCCAGAAAAACACCGTGACAATAAAGCCATCGCGGGTGCGCAGCTCACCGCTACTGTTTCGCGAGGGTAACCAGAATGCCATGCCCACGAGTAGAGTGATGGCAAAGGCTGACAAAAATGTTGAGGAGGTATTTTCGCTAAACAGCCAGCCGACAAAAATAGGCGTCAGCATGGTGAGACTGAAGATCATCAGCAGTATGCCAAGAACTCGGGCGATAACGGCAATATGCATAGTGACTTACGTCCTAGAAAAAGGAGAAGCTAACGGCAAACAACTTCTCGACAGCTTTGGTGTTTTCTTTATCAACCACAAACACAATAACATGGTCATTATTCTGAATGACGGTGTCATGATGGGCAATAATTACCTCCCCATCGCGCACCAGTGCCGCCAGTGTAGCGCCTGGTGGCGATTTAATATCGCCGATTGCACGGCCTACAACCTTAGAGCTTTTTTCATCGCCATGAACAATAATCTCGAGGGCTTCAGCTGCACCGCGCCTAAGTGAGTGCACGCTTACAGTGTCGCCTCTGCGAACATGGGTAAGCAGCGAACTCGTTGTTGCCTGCTGTGGCGAGATAGCGATATCAATTTCGCCGCCCTGCATCAAATCGGCGTAAACCGGATTGCTGATCAGGGTCATAACCTTGCGCGCGCCTAAACGCTTGGCTAGCAGCGATGCCATAATATTGACTTCGTCATCATTGGTCAGAGCGAGAAATACATCGGTCTTATCGATGTTCTCATCCAGCAGTAGTTCTTGATCTGTGGCTGAGCCTTTCAATACCACAGCCCTATTCAACTGCTCAGAGAGAAATGCTGCGCGGTTGGCTGAGAATTCAATAATCTTGATATTGTATTCTTCTTCCAAAGCCTTGGTCAGGCGGAAGCCAATATTGCCACCACCGGCAATCATCAGCCGACGATAAGGTTTTTCAAGGCGGCGCAATTCACTCATCACCTTGCGAATATTCTGTTTAGCGGCAATAAAAAATACTTCATCACCGTCCTCAATCACTGTGTCACCCACGGGGAAAAGAGCACCATCTTTGCGAAAAATGGCAGCGACTCGGGCATCCACATTGGGTATATGTTCTCGCAATGTGCGCAGCTCTTGGCCGACTAAAGGGCTATTGGCTACGGCACGCAATGCCACTAGTTGCAGTGCGCCATCGGCGAAATCCAGTACTTGCAGTGCGCCGGGTTGCTCAACCAATTTACGGATATAGTTGGTCACTACTTGCTCTGGTGTGATCATCACATCGACCGGCATATGCTTATCATTAAACAGCAGGTTCTTATATTTTGGATTGGTGTAATTTTGTGCACGGACCCGAGCAATTTTGGTTGGGGTGTGAAATAGCGAGTAGGCGACCTGACAGGCGATGATATTAATTTCATCGCTGTTGGTAACAGCGACCAGCATATCGGCATCTTCAATACCGGCTCTGACCAGCACATCTGGATAACAGCCGGTGCCAATTACTGTTCGAATATCGAGTCGGTCCTGTAGCGCACGCAGCGCGTTATCGTTGATATCGACAACGGTGATATCGTTGTACTCGCGGGCTAAGTTTTCTGCCAGTGTTGCGCCAACCTGCCCAGCGCCGACTATTACTATTTTCATTATTATCCCGAGTCGCTTAAATCAAAGCTTGCTGAGTCTTGAGTAATAAAAACCATCGTTACCATTCACCAGTGGAAATAGCTGCCGCCCATGGTCTGTTGCTATTCCCCAGTTCGCGTCAATGGTCAGTACTTCTGCATCATCGTGTGAGCGGACAAAATTCTTAATAATTTCATCATTCTCATCGGGCAGTATCGAGCAGGTTGCATAGAGTAAAATACCCCCTGGCTTCAATGTCCGCCACAGGCTGGCTAATATCTGCCCCTGAATGGCTACTAGCTTATCAATATCCGAGGGTTTGCGCAGTATTTTGATATCTGGATGGCGACGAATAACGCCACTGGCTGAACAGGGTGCATCCAGCAGTATTCGATCATAGCCATTTCCATCCCACCAGCCGTCTAAATCGTTGGCATCAGCTGCCTTTAAGTCGGCCTCTAATTCAAGTCTGGTCAGGTTTTCTTCCACTCGGGCTAAGCGGCGTGGTTCAAGGTCAATGGCCAACAGCGACTGCAGGTCTGGTTGGCTCTCGAGAATATGACAGGTCTTGCCGCCGGGAGCGCAGCAGGCATCTAGCACTCGCTGCCCTTTGTCGAGCATCAGTAGGATGGCGGCTAACTGCGCGGCCTCGTCCTGAACGCTGACATGACCATTGCCAAAGTTAGGCAGCTCGCTGACGTCGCAGGGACGATCAAGCAAAATGCCCTGATCACTATGCGCCGTGGCGCTAGCGGCAATATCAGCCTGTGCGAGACAATCGATATAGTCTTGGCGCGAGTTGCGCAGGGCATTGGTGCGCAATGTCATAGGGGCGCGTTGATTATTGGCCGCAATAATCTGTGAGGCTATTTCTTCGGGCCAGGAATCGTGGATTTTCTTGAGCAACCACTTTGGATGAGCGGTTTGAAATACAGCATTATCAGCCTGTCCCTCTACGAGGTCCTGTTGCTGACGCTGGAAATTTCGCAGCACCGCATTGACCAAGCCCTTTGCCCAGGGCCGATTGAGTTTGCTTGCGGCGGAAACGGTTTCATTAATAATGGCATGCTCCGCGATGCGCATATGCATCAGCTGATATATCCCGCAGGCCACCAGCCCCTGAATCTCTAAATCTTTTTCACGCAGAGGCTTTTGAATCAGACTTTTAAGTAGGATGCTAATTTGTGGGTACCACCGCATGGTGCCAAAGCATAGCTCTTTTAACAGCGAGCGGTCTTTTTCGTCGACTTTTTCACTGTACTCGGGCAATAGTGCGGAAAGAGATTGGCCACGCAAAACGCCGGAGATGACCTCGGCTGCTGCCGCTCTGGTATTGAGAATTTTATTATTTTTGCCAGCCATAAATTATTGATTGAACTGTTTGCCAGGGGCGAACAGCTCAGCTCGTGATCTAAGAATCTCGGATACCGGCATCCGAGATTTGCCCGCAAGTTGTATTTCTGTCAATAAAAGACAGCCCTGCCCACAGGCTACCAGTAGGCCGTTATTATCTGCAGCCAGTATCTGGCCTGGTGAGGCTTGCTGTTCAGATGCGACCTGCGCCCCCCATATCTTCACTCTCTGGCCGCCTATCTCTGTGTAGGCCGCAGGGAATGGATTAAAGGCACGTATACGCCGATCAATGATTGCTGCTGACTCTGACCAATTGATCAACGCTTCTATTTTGTCTATTTTTTTGGCGTAAGTACTCTGGTCATTGTCCTGAGCAGTGGCAACGGCGGTGCCGGCTTCAATCTTATCGAGAGTTCCCAATAGTGCGGGCCCGCCCAGCGCGGCGAGTTTGTTATAGAGCGAACCACTGGTTTCATTCGCATCTACAGTGCAGCGGGTAATAGTCAACATGGCGCCAGTATCCAAACCGGCGTCCATCTGCATAATAGTGATGCCTGTCTCATTGTCGCCAGCCTCGACCGCGCGCTGAATAGGAGCGGCACCGCGCCAGCGTGGCAGGATGGAACCATGCACATTGATACAGCCAAGCCTTGGTGTATCCAAAATAACCTGTGGAAGAATGAGACCATAGGCCACAACCACCATAATATCTGCCTTCAAGCGGGCAAGAATGGCCTGTTGCTCGGCGTCTTTTAATGATTGGGGTTGGTAAATATCTAGATTGTTTTGCGCGGCAAGTAATTTAACCGGGCTGGCCGTTAGTTTTTTGCCACGTCCGGCTGGCCGGTCGGGTTGTGTATAAACCGCAACAATATCATGTTGGCGGATCAGCGCCTGAAGATGAGTCGCGGCGAAATCTGGAGTTCCTGCGAAAATTATCTTCAAGCGGTTGCCTATGCCCTTTGTTTTTTGAGCTTGGTACGAATGCGCTGGCGTTTTAAGGGAGACAGATAATCAACGAATAGCTTGCCTTCCAAATGATCAATTTCATGTTGAATGCAAACGGCCAACAGACCATTGGCTTCCTCTTCGAATGCATTGCCATCACGATCTAGTGCGCGAATAATCACGTGGGCTGGGCGATCGACCGGCTCATAGAAACCGGGTACTGACAGACAGCCCTCTTCATAGGGGCTAGTTTCTGGCTCCAGCACTTCAATTTCTGGGTTGATAAATACCCTTGGCTGGCTTTTGTCTTCAGATAGATCCATCACGATAACGCGCTGATGCACATCGACCTGAGAAGCCGCTAAACCGATACCATTGGCATCTGCCATGGTTTCAAACATGTCATCAATCAGGTTTCTGATGCTGTCATCGACCACCGTTACTGGCGCAGCTTTAATGCGCAACCGGGGGTTTGGATATTCAAGAATGTTTAGTCTGGCCATAGCGAATGTGATGGATTTCTAGAAAATTAGTTAAAAGCATTGCTACCATTAAATTAACGCGGAAGCATCTCCATGTTTTCATGTCTCTCGAAAAAAAAGATTATACATTAGGGGAAAGGACTCGACATGAAAAAAATTGTGCTTGGATTTATCCTGTTAGTTAGTGCAGCGATCAGTACACAGGGAGCAGAACAGCATCAGCTTCTCAATGAAGATATTCCCGATCAATATGAGGTAGAAAAGGGTGATACTCTCTGGGATATTGCAGCAATTTTTCTTCGCGACCCTTGGATGTGGCCTGAAATTTGGCATGCTAATCAAAGAATCGACAACCCCCACCTTATATACTCCGGTGATTTAATTTCCCTGGTCTATATCGATGGCAAGCCGCGCTTACAGGTTAATCGCAGTCGCGGATATAAATTATCTCCGCAGATTCGCACTATCGATCACCAGCAAGCCGTCGCCGCCCTGCCCCTGGATACTATTGATAATTTTCTGTCCAAAAGCCGTGTCACAAGTAGTGCTGAGCTCAATGCAGCGCCCTATGTGCTGGGCGGTTATGAGCGCCGTCTGTTGATGGGTATGGGGGATGATTTTTATGCTCGGGGCGACTTTACTGACAGCCAGCTGACCTACGGCATCTATCGTCGCGGTGACCCCTACATTGAGCCCTCTACCGGAGAAGTTCTGGGACTGCGGGCTAAAAATGTGGGCTCTGCCAAGGTTAAGGCGATAAAAGACAGTATTGCTACCCTTGGCGCGACCCGCTCTGTTGGTGAAATTCGTTTTAAGGATCGCCTGCTTAGCCGCGAGGAGCGTAGCCTGGCATCGACCTTCTATCCTCGGGCCCCCAAAGATAAAGTTGCCGGTGTGGTGTTAAATGTTGAGGGTGGCGTGCGCAATGCTGGAGCGTTTGATGTTGTTGCGCTTAATCGCGGCGATCGCGATGGCCTACAAGCTGGCGATACTCTGGCTATTTATAAGGAGGGCGAAATGATCAAAGATCGGACCGCGGATGAGCGCATTCGTCTGCCCGATGAGCGTATCGGTTTATTAATGGTGTTTTCCACTTATGAAAAAATGAGTTTTGGGCTGGTAATGCAGGCCGATAGGCAGCTCGATATTGGCGATCTCGTTCGCAACCCATAGCATTACACCTTCTGTGTGCTCTTGCGTTGCCACAAAAACCTCGGCTTGAGTAATACAGGAATGGATCATGGCATGTGCAGACGCCCTCGAAACCCACTATGCGCTGGTCGCGCAGTATCTGGCACAATTTCCACCTAAACTACAGTCCCAGCTAGTTGACCAGACAGGCAGCTATAGCGCTTTATTTACTGAGCCTGCGGAGCGTTTTGCATCTCAATTTCAAGAGGCTATTCGGTGGGTACAGGAGGACTATCATAGGCAACATTGGTCGCATCGGCTCAATTCAACCCTGCAAGTTATTGAGCGCGTTGGTGCTCTAATTATTCCCATCACCTCGCCAGATTACCCGCAGCAACTTAAACAGATAAGCGGCGCCCCGCCATTGCTCTATGTGCGTGGCGAAATCGATAGTCTACATTTACCCCAGATCGCCATAGTCGGCAGTCGTCGGATGACACGAGGTGGCGAGAGCAATGCGCTGCGGTGGAGCCGGTTTTTGGCAAGCAGTGGATTTGCTATTACCAGCGGTCTGGCAATGGGGGTGGATGGGTGCGCCCATCGCGGAGCGCTGGATGCTGGGGCCGGCAAAACCATTGCGGTGATGGCGACGGGCATAGAGAGTATCTATCCTCGGCGGCACGGCGAGCTTGCGGCACAGATTTTAGACTCTGGCGGAACATTGATTACCGAGTTTCATCCCAATGAAAACCCTCTGCCAACCCATTTTCCACGGCGCAATCGCATTATTAGCGGCCTGAGTCTCGGGGTCTTAGTTATAGAGGCTGCGGTAAAAAGTGGCTCTTTAATTACCGCTCGCTATGCACTGGAGCAAAATCGAGAGGTGTTTGCCATACCCGGCTCTATCCACAACCCTCACAGTCGAGGTTGCCATCTACTGATCAAGCAGGGTGCACATCTAGTGGAGTCTGCCGAAGATATTATCTCTGAGCTGGGTGGCGCTCTTGCGGCGGTTGCGGCGACGGTAAAAAAAACCCAGCTAAAACAGCCAATATTGGATCAGCAGGAGGACGACTTACTCAAGATATTAGGCTTTGATCCTGTTGATTTAGATAGCCTTGGACGAGAGACTAATTTGCCGATTAAGAGACTCTCCGAGCTTCTTGTTGGCCTTGAGTTAAAGGGCATAATTTGTAATGAAAATGGTTTTTATCAGCGCCTGGCCTAGCCGCAGTCATACAGTCCTGTTGCACCTGTTCTAAAGTTCCGGTAGCCTGCGCAATTCTTCAAAAAGGAGCCCTTAAATGAGCAAACCCTTCGTAGCAATATTGATGGGATCTGATTCTGATCTACCAGTAATGGAAGCCAGTTTTGCAGTCCTAAAGCAGTTCGACATTCCCTTTGAAGTGAAGGTAACGTCAGCCCACCGTACCCCAGAAGCTACCCATAGCTTTGTAACCGATGCTGACGCGCGCGGTTGCGCGGCCTTTATCTGTGCTGCAGGTATGGCAGCACACCTTGCTGGTGCTGTTTCGGCGACTACATTAAAACCTGTTATCGGCGTGCCTATTAATGGTTCGCTGGACGGTTTGGATGCGCTGTTATCAACGGTGCAGATGCCTGGCGGTATTCCCGTTGCCACTGTTGCTATTGGCAAAGCAGGTGCAAAAAACGCAGCCTATTTAGCCGCCCAAATTATTGGTGTTGGCGATCCTGAAATGCATCAAAAATTGATCGCTGAGCGTGCGGCCAATGCAGCGGCCATTATTGCCAAAGATGCGGCTCTTCAGGAAAAGCTGAAAAATAGCTGATCACAGCAGTGATCAATTGGTGCAATCACCCCAAAATCTGCCGTGCAGCGATTGAGTTGCAGACTGAGGGTGTGATTGCCTATCCTACCGAAGCAGTATGGGGCCTGGGCTGTGATCCATGGTCTCAGTCTGCTGTACAAAAAATTCTTAGCTTAAAACGCCGCTCCGAGGCCAAGGGCCTCATCTTGATTGCCTCTCATATTGATCAGTTTGCGCCTTTTTTACAGGGACTTGATGAGAATCATCGGGTGCGTATGTTAATGGATTACAATAAGCCAGTAACTTGGCTGGTTCCTGATAATGGCGCAGCGCCTAATTGGATTGTTGGTGCACATGACACAGTTGCGCTGCGTATTACTACTCACCCAGTAGCTGCAGCCTTATGCCAGCTATTTGCCGGCCCACTAGTATCGACATCGGCGAATCCTCAGGGTTTACCTGCTGCTACCACAGGGCTTAAAGTGAAGAGCTACTTTGGTCGTGGCGTTGATTATCTGGCGCCAGGCTATGTTGGGCAGGCGCGGCAGGCCAGTGAAATTCGCCACCTAATAACCTCAGAGGTCATCCGTCCGGGATAATATGCAGCACATTGATAAAAATCTGGTTAAAGACTACCTGCTGGCATTGCAAGACAGTATCTGTGATGCGTTGCAAGCCGAAGATGGTGCTGAATGGCAAGAGGATAGCTGGGTTCGCGAGGAGGGCGGCGGCGGGCGCAGTCGTGTTGTGGTCGATGGTCCGGTAATTGAGAAGGGCGGGGTTAATTTCTCCCATGTCTATGGTGATCAGATGCCCGCTTCGGCGACGCAAAACCGTCCGGAGCTTGCAGGTCGCAGCTTTGAGGCTATGGGCGTTTCTCTGGTAATTCATCCCAATAACCCTAATGTGCCGACTTCCCATGCCAATGTACGTTTCTTTATCGCTGAAAAAGAAGACGCAGACCCTGTGTGGTGGTTTGGCGGTGGCTATGACCTCACGCCCTACTATGGCAATCAAGAGGACTGCACTCATTGGCATCAGACTGCCAAAGAGGCCTGTGATCCCTTTGGCTTGGCGCTGTATCCGCGCCTAAAGCAATGGTGCGACGATTATTTTTATCTACAACATCGCGGTGAGCCGCGAGGTATTGGCGGACTGTTTTTTGATGACTTCAACGAGCCGGGTTTTGAACAGAGTTTTGCCTTTATGCGCAGTGTGGGCGATAGCTTTATCAAAGCTTATGTGCCGATCTTGCAGCGTCGCCGTGACCTGCCCTTTGGTGAGCGCGAGCGCAACTTTCAGCTCTACCGTCGCGGCCGCTATGTAGAGTTTAATCTAGTCTATGATCGAGGCACCCTGTTCGGGCTACAAACTGGTGGACGCACAGAATCCATTTTGATGTCGCTACCACCCTTAGTCCGTTGGGAGTACGATTGGAACCCCGAGCCCGGCAGTGCCGAGGCCGAGCTTTACGAGCAATATTTAATCTCTCGCGACTGGATTTAAGATGTCTGAAAAATACGCCGTTTTTGGCAACCCAATTGAGCACAGCAAGTCTCCAGAGATTCATCGAGCCTTTGCCGATCAAACTGGCCAGGCGATGGAGTACCGACGGCAGCTGGTTGATGTAGAGGGTTTTTCTGCAGCAGCAGACATGTTTTTTCATGCCGGCGGCAAGGGTCTCAATATCACTGTGCCATTCAAACTTGACGCCTACAGCTATGTGTCTAGATCCACTCCAAGAGCAAGGCGTGCCGGCGCAGTGAATACGCTGGCCATGCAGCCAGATGGCACAGTACTGGGTGATACCACCGATGGCGTGGGCCTAGTTAATGATATTACAACTAATCTGGGCTGGGAGATCCGCGCAAAACGAGTGCTTATTTTGGGTGCTGGGGGTGCGGTGCGCGGCATTTTAGAGGCCATCCTAGAAGAACAGCCGCAGCACATAGTGATTGCCAACCGCAGTGTTGATAAAGCCTTACAGCTATCCAAAGGATTTGCTGAGCTGGGTTATATTTTGGGCTGTGGCCTAGATATGCTCGATGGTCAGGAGTTCGATCTAATTATTAATGGCACCAGCGCCAGTCTCAAGGGCGGCATGCCGGCCCTGCCTGACAGCTTGTTGGGCAGCCCTTCCGAAACAGCCCGCTGCTATGACTTGATGTATGGCGCTGAGCCAACCCCATTTATGAACTGGGCACGGCGTGGCGACGCGCAGACCACCGATGGTTTGGGTATGCTGGTTGAGCAGGCTGCCGAGTCATTTAATCTTTGGCGCGGTGTTCGCCCTGAGACAAAAGCCGTTATCAGACATCTTAGAGCGCTTCTTTAATCTTGTGTAAGGGCCTCTTGCTCCCGTAAATATTGGTCTTTTAGCTTTACATAATTGGCTGGGGAATAGGTAAAAAAGCCCCGTTCTTTATCTGACAGTTGACGCATTTGCTTGCATGGGTTGCCGACATAAACAAAGCCGCTCTCTAGGGTTTTGCCCGGTGGCACCAAACAACCAGCGCCAATAATTACTTCATCTTCAACAACCGCGCCGTCATTTACGATAGCGCCATTACCCACCAGAATTCTGTCGCCCAGGGTACAGCCATGCAGTACCGCGCGGTGGCCAATGACAACATCATCACCAATGGTTAGGGGAAAGCCACCGGGATTAAAGTCAGAGGCATGGGTGATATGCAGCACCGCATTGTCCTGAACATTGGAGCGGGCGCCCACCGTGATCGAGTGCATATCGCCGCGAATAACCGCGCCGGGCCAGACTGAGGAATCATCCCCGAGGCTGACATTCCCAATAACTGTTGCGGCCGGATCCACGTAGACACGTTGACCGAGTTTGGGAGAAATTCCCTTGTGGGAGCGAATTGAGTGATCCATATGCAGCAATGCCCGATATAATAAAGGTTCCTATTGTGGTGATGTATTGATGGCATTTTCAACTAAAAAACGATTTATTGCAGGCGTAACCTGCCCCAAGTGCGCCGAAATGGACAAAATGCAGGTCTATGCCGAGGCCGGTGTCGATTATAGAGAATGTGTTAGCTGTGGCTTTAAAGATGAGATGCGTCTGTCTTCAGTACCTCGCGAGGTCGAAACGCGGGTAAATATTAGTAGTGATGATATTGCCAGTCAGACTCAGCCGGTAAAATTAATGGATCCTAAGGGGTAGAGCTGCAGTCGCTGGCGACATAAGCGCGCCTTGGGTTTTAAATCAGTGGCGGCGCACTCGCGAATTTTGGGTCGTAAAGAGTAGGCGAATATTTGAAGACTCTGTGAGGCAGGGATAGCGGGTTACCGGATCATTGCCAAGGGTTGCCAAATAGGATGAGATTTTTCTTTCTAGGCTGGCATCTCTCGCGATAGCGCTGATCAGTTTTTTGTTGAGCAATTGAATGGCGCTGTCTATCTGGTTGGCAAAGGGTTCGCCAATAATATGGTGAACAATCAGATTAGAGCGAGTCATATCGATGGGAATAATTGGGCAGTTATAATTGATCTTGAGAACATCATTTAACTCTTCCAATACGCGGTGTGCCAGATAGGCTTGATACATATGGGCTTCTAGCCGTTCTTCTATGGAGACAATCTCAAGCGGCACATCAAGGAACTCGCGCGCGGTCTTAACCTGCTGATCAATCTCACCGATGATATCAGCGGCGGACAAGAAATCTTCAAAGGCGGTGATGAAATCTGGCGCTAACTCAACATAGCGTCCAATAAACGAGGCCAGTGCCACCGTGCCATCATCGTCGCGCAAGCTAATAGAATGATGCAGATTCGCTACCCGTTCATATAAATAGGCAGCTAGGAATTCACTGGTGCGTGCTGAAAGTGTCAGCATAAAGAGGGTCTCGTTTTAGCTAAAATATCTATTTACGAAGCTTATATTCACTAGTGACTGCTCTGATGCGATTGGCGACCTCCATCTTAAATCTAGCAGATTTTAGGTCCCCTGCCACAAAGATTGTGGTTTTTGCCCAGCAGGCAGAGTCAAACGCTGAATTTTGCGCTTTAATTTGATCACATTCCGGCTAGTGAAACGTATAGTCTTTTGCTACAATCGCCGCGCTTTTACAGGGGCCAGCGACAATTATGGGCTAGGCCAGTAAAGCAAAAGCTTTAATTCCTAATTTACCACGGAGAAACAAGCGATGTTGAAAAGAGCGCAAGCACTTTTCTTGGGACTGCTGAGTCCAGCCGTTGCACTTGCAATGGCCGGCAGCGTTAGTGCGGAGAGCACAACGCGGCAGCTCAATATGCCTCAGGGAGTGACAGAAGTCAGTCAAGCAGCCTACGATATTCACATGATTATGATGTGGATCTGTACCGTCATCGGTATCGCCGTATTTGGCTTTATGTTTTACGTCATGTACGCGCACCGCAAATCACGCGGCGCTGTGGCGGCAAACTTCCACGAACATCATGTTGTTGAATTGATTTGGACCATTGTTCCAGCGCTCATTTTGATCGTTATGGCAATTCCAGCAACAAGCGCACTGCTAAAAGTGTATGACACTGAAAATGCAGACATTGATATCAAGGTAACTGGATATCAGTGGAAATGGCAGTACGAATATATTGGTGAAGGCGTCAAGTTTATGAGTGAACTGCGTACCTCCCAGGATGAAATCTACGGCCGCACACCGAAAGGTGAGCATTACCTTCGAGAAGTGACTCAGCCTCTGGTTATTCCAACGGGTAAGAAAGTTCGCTTCCTGATAACAGGTAACGACGTAATCCACAGCTGGTGGGTTCCCGACTTCGGTGTTAAGCGCGATGCGGTACCAGGACTGTTTACTGCCGCTTGGGCAAAAACAGATGTTCCAGGCACCTATGTCGGTGAATGTACTGAGCTCTGTGGTATCGGCCATGCCTTTATGCCTGTTGTTGTAGAGGTAAAAGAAGAAGCTGAATACAATGAATGGTTGGCCGGCAAGAAAGAAGAAGCGGCCATCTATGCGTCGACTATCGGCAAAGAGTGGACGTTCGACGAGCTGATGGTTCGTGGTGAGGAAGTTTATGAGCGTTCATGTGCTGCCTGTCATCAAAGCGATGGTAACGGTATTCCTGGCGTTTTCCCTGCGTTGAAAGACAGCCCAATAGCATTGGGCGCAAAAGAAGGTCATATCGCCGTGCTTATTGATGGCGTGGCTGGCACTTCGATGCAGTCATTTGCTGATCAGCTTTCTGAAGTTGATATTGCGGCGGTCGTTCACTACGAGCGCAACGCATGGGGCAACGATGTTGGCGATTTAACACAGCCAATCGATGTTCTTAACTACAAACAAGGCCAATAGGGAGAATTTGATATGGCACATGGTCCCGCAACTCTGGCTGATGGCTGGGGAAAATATATAAGTCGTTGGGTCTTTACGACCAACCATAAAGATATTGGCACACTGTACCTGTGGTTCAGCTTCGCCATGTTTATTATGGGCGGCGCATTCGCAATGATTATTCGCGCAGAACTCTTTCAGCCAGGTATGCAGCTGATTAAGCCTGAGTTCTTTAACCAGATGACCACCATGCATGGTCTGGTCATGGTGTTTGGTGCGATTATGCCGGCCTTTGTCGGCCTGGCTAACTGGTTGATTCCGATGATGATCGGCGCGCCAGATATGGCATTGCCGCGCATGAATAACCTGAGCTTCTGGATTCTACCGTTCGCTTTTGCGATTCTGACTTCCACATTGTTTATGGAAGGCGGCGGTCCTAACTTCGGTTGGACATTCTACGCACCACTCTCAACCACCTATGCACCGGATACAGTGAACTACTTTATCTTTGGTGTGCATATTATGGGTGCATCATCAATTATGGGCTCCATTAACATTATCGCTACGGTAATGAATATGCGCGCACCTGGCATGACCTACATGAAAATGCCACTGTTCGTTTGGACCTGGGTTATCACCGCATTTTTGCTGGTAGCAGTAATGCCAGTACTGGCCGGCGCGGTAACCATGATGTTGATGGATATTAACTTCGGTACCAGCTTCTTTGATGCTGCTGGTGGCGGTGATCCGGTACTGTTCCAGCACGTGTTCTGGTTCTTCGGTCACCCTGAGGTATATATTATTATCCTGCCCGCCTTTGGTGTAGTTTCGCAGATTATTCCAACGTTCAGCCGCAAGCCGCTGTTTGGTTACTCGTCAATGGTTTACGCCACTGCCGCGATTGCCTTCCTGTCGTTTGTTGTTTGGGCTCACCATATGTTTACCGTGGGTATGCCAATCGCCGGTGAGCTGTACTTTATGTACGCCACCATGCTGATTGCGGTGCCAACAGGTG